>JAABUI010000538.1_pt1 | contig 27244 bp, 22 predicted proteins | sample 5559111 | NCBI WGS metagenome assembly JAABUI01 (sample SAMN10711870, study PRJNA513365) | rock metagenome | isolation source: Antarctica rocks | place: Antarctica: Victoria Land, Buttleship Promontory | reverse complement strand
AACTTTATTACCAATCTTGTCGCTGGGCTTATTGCCTATTCATTCTTTCCCAAAAAACCTGCTATCAAGTTTGATACCTCATCCTCAAACCAAATTGCCTTCTTTTAAATCGAACTCAGGTTAACATGTTATTTTCGGACAAAAACGGCTGATTGAATCACGCGGTCGCTCTACTTGAAGCTCCAAAAATATCGTTGCCAACATTTGCAAGTTGTCAATAAAACAGCACGAACATTTTCACTTTTGCGCCATAAACTAACATTATGACAGCGCAAAATATCACCGGTGAAAAGATCATTCATCCCGAAAATTCAAAATCTTATCGGGTTAGCAGTGACAGCTTAACGGCTGCGAAATCTCTAAAGATTCAATCCTTTTCCAAAAGAATCCATCCCCTGAACTTATGCACCCAGCACAAGTTCTTACCGAATAAGTTTGCGGTGAAGAACCTCACGGCGAACATTTTAAAGCACAGGACAAGTTCAAAAATAACTTGCTCACATCAAACAAGTTCAACGCGAACACGCCACACGTAATTAATAAACAAGCCGAATTGAGCGATTAATTTAATGGCATTTAACGGTTCAAAAACCATGAATTAAATTCAACACACCTATCAACCGCAGTAAGGAGCAAGTTTGTGTAATTGCGAAGCAATAACCTCCCCTGGCCTGCGCTGCGGGGCAGACTTGTCCTCCGGCTCCCGGTGGTCGCTTAGGAAGAATTAAAGAGATAAAACAATGAACGAAGCAGCAGAAAAAACCATAAAAAACAAGGGCGGCAGGCCGGAACTGAAGATCAAAAGGAACACCTCGATCAACGTCCGGCTGACCGGCCTGGAAAGGATGTTGATCGAAGGCAAGGCGAAACAAGCGCAGCTTTCGCCAACCGACTGGTTCAGAAAAGCCGCTAAGAAAGCGAAGGTACATCCGCGCATTACGCCAGAAGATATGAAGGTATTGCACATCCTTGCAGGGATGGCCAATAACCTGAACCAATTGACCAAGCTGTCCCACACCTATGGGCTGTTAAGGTTTAGGAACGATTGCCAGGAACTGATCGCCAAGATCAACGGGGTGTTTAACCAGTTCAAAGGCGAATGATCGGAAAGGTAATGACCGGCAGGAGCTTTGGCGGGGTAGTCCGCTACAACCTGCAAAAGGAGGATGCCGTCCTATTGGCGGCAAGGGGAATCCGTACGGACAGCATAGGGAGCATCACCGATGACTTTAACCTGCAAAGAAAGATCAACAAGGAACTGGGTAAGGCAGTAGGCCATATCGCCCTAAGCTGGAGCCTGCATGATAAAGACAAGCTCAGGCCGGAGATCATGGCAGAAAGGGCAAAGGAGTACATGCAGCTGATGGAAATCAAAAACACGCAGTACCTTATCGTACAACATAATGACAAAGAGCACCCGCACTTGCATATCATCTACAACCGGGTAAACGACAACGGAAAGACCATCAGCGACCAGTTCCAGAAACAGCGCAATAGTAAGTTCACAAAAGAAATGACCTTAAAGTATGGCTACTACATGGCTCAAAACAAGACCAGGGTAAACCGGGAACAGCTAAAAGGCGCGGACAGCTTGAAGTATGAACTGTACGATACCATCAGCAAACAGTTGAAATATGAACGCAACTGGGGCCAATTAGAAACACGGTTAAAAGAAAAAGGGATTAGCATCATTTACAAATACAGAAGCGGCAGCACCGAGGTGCAGGGCATCAGCTTTTCAAAAAACGGCGTCCAGTTCAAGGGCTCACAGCTTGACCGCAGCCTGAGCTATGGCAATATCAATAAGCAACTGATCAGCAACAGCCAGCAGGAAACACTGGCCGAAGCCTTTAGGCGGACCGCAAATGAAAAGAGGCAAACAGCGGTTTCGCAAAATGAAAACTCAACGCCGGCACAGCAAGAAGAACTGAATCATGAGACATCCGAAAGTTCAGGCGGGTGGCTGATCGAAGAACTATTTGGCGGCTTTGGAGGCGGAGGCGACATGGATGATGATGCCTATAAAAGAAAGAAACGTAATAATAACAACGATAACCAAATGGGCAGATGAAGAACGAAGATATAATAGAAAGGCTGCAGGATACCGAACAAGTCCTCACCGAACAAGCTGGGCGGATCGAAAAACTGGAAACCAAAGAAGTAAAGTCAGTGGATATAGCCATCCCGGATTATTCCCCCGAGTTAAACACGATCTTACAGGAGTTGAGGAATATCAACAATCATGACGAGGTAAATCAAATATTAAGCAGGATTACATCGGTGCAGGAGGCGTTAAAAAAGCAGCCTGTTCCGGTTCATAAACAGTGGCGTGTCCTGCTTTTCCCGGAAACCAACCAGGGACAGTATTATAAAATCGTGTTTGGCAGGCTTATCCCCTGGGGCTTTGGTTTTATGGTATTGACTTACCTGTTTATTTGGGGATATAAAGCAGCAGCAACATACCAGCTATATCAAAATCATATTGATCAGGCTCACATCGAACAAGTTCAGCGGGAACAAGTTCACTACGAGCAGGCATGGCGTTATTTACAGCAGCATTCAAAGAAGAAAACCATTGCAGCGATGATGCAAGCCTGGCAAAAATCAGATAAATAACAGAAGGTCTTTTATCTTTGCCCAACCAATTATAACCCGTATTATGGATTTAGAAGAATATAAACAGCGCCTGACCGACCTTGCTCAAAAATGGAGGACCGGATGGATAACCGATGCCGAATACATGGAGTTGGACAGCTGGTACCGCTCTCTGGAGGATATTCCTTTAGGCCCTCCGTTAGAAATGGCCGTTGAAAAGCTGGAGAAGCGTTTGCACGAACAGCTGTATAAAAAGGTCAAGCCATCGGAAAGGGAGGACGATTTTATTACCTCAAAACTTTTCGGCAAATAAGCCCATTAAAGAAAAAGTCCCCTTACACCTGCTGTTTGGAGACTTAAGACTAACCTTAATACAAGGGCAAAAGATATTGCCCTTTTTTCAAAATTACTATTTTTATAATTGCTGGTATCGGTTAAAATACCAACCAATTTATTTGCTTTTCAGCAATTCGTTTTTTTCTTTTTCAGCCAGGAGAAGGCGTTCTAGTAAAGCTACTTTTTCTTCGTATAAAGAGATGATTTTGTCGACAGGATTGAAATTTAAAGAGCAGTTATGATTTATTGCGGATGCATTGTCCTTGAAATCTGTAAATGTATTTGAGATTATATTGATAACTGCTTCATCACTAAAATTTTTGATTGCTTCCGTAGATACCCCTAAAACGCCAGCTACTTTTTCTAAAACCTCATCCTCGATTGTTTCACTTTGTTCCATGCGGGAAACGGTCTGTTGGCTAACGCCCATTTCGGAGGCGAGGGTCTCCTGCTTGATCCCGCGCAGTTCGCGGATCCGGCTGATCTTTCTTCCTATGTGCGTGTTTGATGGTTTAGTTGATGTTTCCATAGTTTCAAATATAAAGATTTCGATGAGTAAAAATAACAGGTTTTCGGGTAAAATACCCGCGGTATGGGTTCGATACGCAATAGGCGGATAAGAAATTTGTTAACCGGTTAATATAAACCGTTTAAAGCCTATTTTATGTTTTTTGGTAGATACGCCCCCTGGGAAAGTTATCCGAAGAAACTCAGTCACTTCGAAGTGGTAAACCCGCTTGTGGTCATCACGGACTTCTTTTCGGCCAATCTGCTGGGCGGCCATCGCAAGAAACTAAAAAAGTGGCTGCATTACGCGGTGAAGGACAAGGTTTACAAAGATAAACGGCATGGGCCCGGAAGCCTGCTGTTTTTCTATGATCTGAATGTAAGGCTTTTGGAAGCCGCTTATTTACTTTATTACAATGACCGTATCGCTAAAAATGAAAAAGTGATCGTTTCAGCCACCCAATTAGAGGTGGAAAGAAAGCTTTGGGAGGATTTCCCTGAGAACCTTTCCCATAAAGAAATGCATGGTCCTTACCAGGCATTCAAAAAAGTATTCAGGAAAATATCCTTACAGCGATACAGGGACTATTTGCATGAATGGCTGTATGCGGCGCTTTACATTAAAGGCGGTAACGACGAACTGGAAGCGGATGAAATAAAGTTGGTTTATAAAAATATGCGTAAGCTGTATTCAGCAGTATGGCTGATTTATCATAGAGAAAATAAAGGATCGGTAAAGAATATTTAGGTTGACACATCCAAGGCAGCTCCGGCAGGCGGCTTCATTGCATCACGCGTTATTACGCTATATTCATTACGCCGTCCGCCTACCTGCCCGCACAGCAAAACTGAAGCTATGCAACTGATTTGCTCTTGGCCCATTTAGAGGATTGTGAAGGGAAGGGCGGGTAAACACGCGGCTGATGGGTTTGGTACTACATTCTTTAATTATTTGTGACAAGTTTTTTATTACTTAAAATAATCATGGTTTATGAACAAGGTATTATACGTAGGACGGAAAGCCAAAGGGCTGAGCGAAAAGCAGATCGCGGGGATATTGCAGATGGAAGAGCAGGAATATATTGAACTGGAACATTCGCTGAAGGATGTTACCGCCCGGCAGGCTTTAAAGCTGGCCGGACTGTTCGACATCGATGCGGAAATATTCATTTATACAGACGGCCGTGATGTCCGTTTGCTCAAATATGCGGCGGGCGAGATTTCAAAGTATATGCAAAATGGATCGTGTCAAGGTTTGCCGCCGCAGTATTTAGGCGACATCATCGCTTTAGGAAACATGGCACTGGGCCTGGTGGCCGACCTTAACCATGCAGTGTACAAACAATATGAGCTTGAACAGGACAATCTGGCGTTGAGAAAACTAAATGCCGCGTTAAAAGAAACAGCGCAACCGTAACATACTTACAGACTTATAACTGCAGCATATAGCCCTTTACACCACGCGCTCTAAAACCATATATTCATTCGCATATGGTTCGCCGTAAAGCAGAAGTCAAACTTCCTAAAATGCCTGCCTGAAAAAGAAAGAAATCAACTCACTGCACAAAGTGCCACAAAATTAGCACCGCCATAAAACCGTCAAGGCTACACAAGCAGGCCGTTGATTATTTTTTCCGGCAGGCCTGGCCTTGACAGTCTTATCGCTTGATGCTGCCGGTTGTTTAAGCGATCCAATGGGTTGAAGCGTACAGATAGTTTAAAGGTTAGGTTTATTTAAGTACCAACATCTGATACTTGTCAAAGACCTGCCCATAAAACAGCCAGTATTGTTTCCCTAACGGAAACTTGGATGAAAGTTGAGACTGCTGGCAAGAGGAACGTGACACCTGAAAAGGCAATTGAGATACTGAAAGAAAACGGTGTCGAGATCAGTGAAAAAAATGCCGAGGAATTGTTGGATCTGATGTATTTTTTAGCTAAGTTGTCTGTAGATCAGTATATTAAAGAAGTGTCAAATAGCAAAAAATAACTGTTTTCCCATGAAAAAGGCAGATTTATACGTTAGGGTAAGTACTGATGAGCAGGCGGACAAAGGCTATTCCATCCGCAGTCAGGAAGAAGTATTGCGTAAATATTGCGGTATTCAAAATATCGCCGTGCGCAAGGTGATCTACGAGGATTATTCTGCGAAGACTTTCAACCGCCCTGCATGGACGGAAATGCTGAACAAACTTAGAAAGGAAAAAGGCAAATCGATAGACTTGCTGCTTTTTACCAAGTGGGACAGGTTCAGCCGTAATGCTGGTGATGCTTACCAGATGATAAACATACTCCGTAAGACCGGCATTGATCCACAGGCAATCGAACAACCGTTAGACCTTTCCATACCTGAAAATAAGATGATGCTTGCTTTTTATCTTGCGGCCCCTGAAGTTGAAAACGACCGCCGGGCGCTCAACACATTTTATGGCATGCGCAGGGCGAGAAAAGAAGGCAGGTACCTGACAACCGGCCCTTATGGATATGTTAACCGCACGACTGATGGCGGTAAAAAGACAATAGTTCCTATAGAACCTAAAGCTGAATTAGTCAGATGGGCATTTGAACAGGTGGCAAAGCAGCGTTTCCATATTGACGAGATCAGGCGGGAGGTCAACAGCAAAGGGTTAAATTGCAGCAAAAGCAATTTCTATACGCTTTTAAAAAATCCCGTTTACTACGGAAAAATAGTTGTTCCCGCATACCGTGATGAAGAAAGACAGCTTGTTCAGGGACAGCATGAAGGCATTATAAGCGAACCGTTATTTTATGAAGTGCAGGACATACTGAACGGTAAAAGGCGTATTCAGCTGGTCAAAACAAGTACCGACGATAATCTTCCGTTACGTGGTTTTCTCATCTGCCCCAAATGCGGGAAACAACTTACCGGCAGCGCATCGAAAGGAAGGAACAGTTATTATTACTATTATCATTGTATCGCTGCCTGTGGTACCCGTTTTAAGGCCGAGCAGGCTAATGAAATCTTCAAAGAGGAGCTGATTAAATTCGTTCCAAAAGAATCTGTTGCAGAGTTATACAAGCTGGTTATCAAGGACATTTTCAACCAGCAAACCAGCCCTTCTACTGACGGACGCAAAGCAATGCTGAATGAAATACAGGCAGAGAACGATAAGCTGGCAAAGGCAAGGAAATTATTGCTGGAAGATGCTATTGACAGCGGAGATTATAAACTGATCAAAACTGAATGTGAAACCAAGTTATTGAGCCTGGAAGCAAAATTGACGGGCTTCAGCAAGCCGGAAGCGTTTAACTTAAATTCCTGTATTGACAGGGCTTTAACTACGCTATCAAAGCTTCATACGCTTTATAACGGGTCGGATACTGCTGTAAAACGAAACATCATCGGTTCGATATATCCTGAAAAACTTTGTTTTGATGGTTTGCATTATCGAACCGCTAAAATGAACGAAGCAGCACACTTGATGTTCTTGATTAACAGCCAACTAGGGGCAAAAAAAAATCGGACAAAACTTGATTTTTCAAGCCTGTCCGATTCGGTAGCCCGAGCAGGACTCGAACCAAGCTTTTCAGGAGGTTAATAATCGTAAATTATCAAGAAAGGGGTTCGATAGCTTTCCCCTACGGGCTAATTGGTAAGACGAAAGAAGAAAAAGCCGTCCGTAGTTAACCACCACGAATTTGTATTTAACAATAAGTAGGTTGTATTCTATGGATAGCACATAACAGAGTTTTTTTAAAACCATTTGAATATTTAAGAACTTGCTTTGTCTTACATCTCGAATTACATTTAATGAGTTAAATTTACCAGTACCATTAAGGGTAATTTAACGTGGTTGAAATATTTCAGAATATTCGTAAGATCTATCAGTTCAGCAAACCTTGCGAAGAACTGGCTAATTACATTGAATTCTATTCCCAATCTATTTTAGATCAATCCGTTCAGCAACTAAAAGGCGAATTTTCGTCAGTGAAAATGTTTCCCAGCTGGACGCCTACTTTTTATATTAACCTTGGAACACTTTATTATATCGATTTAAAGGATACCCGTTATCCTATAGAAAAGGATGAAGATATTTTGATATTAAGAAACGAGGATGTAATAAGGCATAAGCTACCTACCGATAATATATTCACGGTTAAATTTAATCCAGGGGGTTTAGAGGCTATATTGAACATTAATCAGGTTCCAATTATTGACAAGATCATTAATCTCAACCTAATCTTGCCCTGGCAATTACTCCAAAACATAAAACAACATGGAAGTTTTGAAGAAAGGGTAAAAATTATTGAATCCTACCTGTTAGCAGCGTGCAGAAAACCACGTAACCAGGACCACTATTTGGGCGTTGTTAACAATTCAATTGGTGAATACCAAGCTTTTGGGATGCAGTTAAACACCTCCAAACTTGCCGAAAAGCAATTCATCACGTCAAAAACGCTCAATCGTTATTTTAACAGGGTAATCGGTATTCCACCTAAGAACTACTTCTCAATTTTGCGGGGAAGAACGGCATTAACGGCGTTTATAAATGATAACGAAAACTTTAACCCGTTTGATTATGGCTATTATGATTTGAGCCATTTCCATAAAGCTATTGTTAATTTTACGGGCAAAAGCCTGAAGAAGCATCAATTATAAATTGTCCGTTTTTTACTTTAGAGCTGGCGTATGAATTCTTTTCTTTGATGGCAAACAGCGTAAATGAAAACATTTTTTATCATCTTATTTCTTGGTACTATCATAAGTCATAATTTATATAGTCAAAAGTATAAAACTGTTATAGTACCTTACCCCGGCCTAGTTAAAGCAGACGCGCGACTAATTTTAAAAACTGGTTACCTTGTTGTACCCGAAAACCGGAATAAACCATTGGGAAGGAAAATAAAGATTCCATTTATATTTATACGGAAACCGGAGCAGGATCCCCGTAAAAATATTACGCTTTACAGCACGGGCGGCCCTGGCTATAGCACAACGCAAAATATTGATAGCATAAGCTATAATTCCAGTTTTTTAAAGTTTGGCGGTTTTATCGCATTTGATCAGCGCGGTACCAAAAGGGCGAAACCCTGCCTCGATTGTATGGAAGTTGATTCAGCTATTAAACGAAGCTACCTGGAAGGAAAAAATAGGGACAGCTTGATATTGGCGGCAGTTAAACAATGCAGAAACCGCTTTGTCCGGCAAGGTATCGACCTATCAGCTTATAATACCATTGAAAGCGCAGAAGATCTGAACGACCTGAGATTAGCGCTAAACATTGATTCACTCAACCTTGTAGGCATATCTTATAGCGGAGGCCTTATGCTTACGATGGCCCGCAATCATCCGGAAGGCGTCCGAACCTTAATTTTAAACTCACCACTTCCCGGTTATGTAAATTTTGAAGAACACGCGTTGTTAAATACTAATGAGGCACTCGACCAGGTATTTCATAATTGCGATGTAGATTCTTCAGCTGTTCAATATAAAGATCTGAGGTCAAAATTTCATCAGTACTTTACAGCAATCACCGGCAAAAAATTTACCGTTTCCTACAGGGAAAAGGGGAGTAATAAAAATACAGATGTAACCTACACTAAAAATGAACTGCTTGATGCCGTCATCAACCGATTGAATTCACAGCAAGTTAAAACTGTGCCGGGTGTAATTGTTGACCTGATCAGCGGCCACTACGATAAATATGTCAGGGAAGTGCTGGACGGATATTTTGACGGCGACCCTAATATTTCTCTTGGCATGCGGTATTCCGTTTACTGTTCAGAACAAATTGACTATGCAGATCCGTTATTAGAAAAACAGCAGAATCGACTGCTTCCATGGCTATCGGGGTACCGGTTTAATAATGTAAACCATGCCATATGCAGCTGTTGGCAAGTAAACCCCGAACCTGAAATTGCAAAGCAACCCGTCTACTCCAAAGTTCCGGCATTGATCTCAGGCGGCGATATTGACCCGGACTGCAGGCCATTTTATAACCGATTAATTAAACGTTACATGCCTAATAGTCAATTGTTAATTATACACAATAAAGGACATGCGCCGGGCTTTACTGTCGATGGAACGGATTACGTGAAACTTTTTTTAGATAATCCATACAAGCAGCTTACCTCACAGTCTAACAATTTGATTATAGAGTAATCGAGCCAACGAATGTATAAATGAATTTAAGAAGCTCTGTTGCATTCACTTAACGTATTATTAAAAAAAATCTTTAGCATTGGCTATTAAAAAAACGCAAATGTTTGTGCTGCTTTTAAAATTCATGTTTATACTTATAACGGTGCGAACCAATAAGATTGACGCTTATAAGGAGCCCGTAGGGGAATCGAACCTTGTCCCTAACCTATTGGGCGTCAATGCCATTTATCCGCTGTTGTTCCCGACTCATCGAATTACTCACTGCAACTTTTTGTTTGTTTGTAGCTGTAAACCGTTACACTAAGGTAGGTAAATCTTTTATCAAACCAAGCTGAAAGACTTTTTAAGAATTTGCCGGTTCTATCCAAACCTCGGGGCGAAGATTAATCGGCAATTTAGTCGTTAGTGGAGAACTTGGAACCATTGACCACCCTATTCCGGAATGTCGGGCTGGCCATTCCGGAACACTTTGACCATGTTAACCTATTGACTGTTAATTTCGATTTTCTTTACAGCAAACACAATCTGGTGCTCAAGAGCGCACGGAATAGGCTGGTCAAGGCCGCCGGAATATCCACATTGCCCTCTTTCAGCCACTGCTGCAAACACTTTATGGTTATGGATGCGCCTGTTATGACATACCTTGATATGTGTGGAATCTATAAAGTTGATGCCCCTGGACTGTCCAAGGCAGTTCATTTTTAGGAACAACATCATCGGAACAGCCACCCGTTGCCATAATTCAACAAAACGGTTATAAGACACCAACCCCGGAAAGCAACTTTTGTAATACAAGCAGATATGCGCTATATAGAAATGCTTGAGATTGGTGAAATGGCCACTGTGAAAGGCGATCAGAATGGTAATTATCTCGCTGTCGGCAAGTGATGCTTTTCTGTCTCTAATCTTGTAATTGCCTGCATCAAGCTGGTGTTTAGCGATTTCCGTTTCAAATTCCTTGCAGAAATCATCCACTTTAACAAAAATTTCGATAATTTTATCAGGAGTAAGCATAGATTGTTGTTCTTTAAATTCGACACTTAAATATAACAAAATATGCTTACTTATTGATAATCAATTGGTTGTATATTTAACATCCACCCAAGTTTTTCATAGGCTTATCCCGAACTCACGTTAAATATGCATAAAAGTGCAACTCATTAGAGATACAATTTATAGTTATTTGTATATCCTGTTTTTGTTACCACATTAATTTTAAACTAATAGGTACAATTTTCAATAGTTAAATGTCGAGTAATCGCTGCTTATTTTACAAGTTTTTGTATTTATTAAAAAAACAGCCAAAAAAATTATGATATATTTAGTGAAATTAAACCTGCTCATTGCCTTTTTATTGCCCCTATCGGCATTTGCGCAATCTTCAAAAGATACCGTTAAACCAACCGAGATATGGCCGGATAACAACGGTAACCATGTGCAGGCGCACAGTGGCGGAATTATTAAAGTCGGCAAAACTTATTATTGGTTTGGCGAAGACCGGTCAAAGGACAACGAACCGGATATGCATTATGTTGCCTGCTATTCCTCAAATGACCTTGTTCACTGGGTTTTTCGAAATAAAGTAATCAAAACTAAAGATCCGGATAGCCTGGGGAAGAATTTTGTATTGGAGCGCCCCAAAGTTTATTACAATAAAACCCCTAAAAAGTATGTAATGTATATGCATATTGATAATAGTTCCTATAAGCTTGCGCGTGTTGGGGTAGCTATAAGCGATAAAGTAGATGGTGATTATAAATACCTGAAAAGTTTTAGGCCGTTAAATCACGAAAGCCGTGATATAGGGCAATTTATTGATGACGATGGTACCCCTTACCTGATATTTGAGGACAGGCCCTTCGGTTTCAGGATAGCTACATTATCTGCCGATTACCTGTCTGTCTATAAAGAAGTTTGCCTTATTCCGGCGCATATGGAAGGTGGTGCCATACTGCATTATAATGGGCTTTATTATGCAATAGGGTCAGCATTAACCGGCTGGCGTGCCAACCCTAACAAATATGCAACTGCAGCTTCATTAGCAGGCCCGTGGTCGGAGTTTAAGGATATAGCGCCGCCCGAAGAAAATACGTATGGCTCGCAATCAACCATGATGCTAAAAGTAAAGGGTACAAAAAAACTACCGTAATATTCATGGGCGATATATGGGAACCAAAAACTCAATGGGATTCAAGATACCTATGGATGCCTGTTGAAATAGGAGACGGTAAGCTGGCTTTGCCCAAACCTCAACCCTGGACGCTAAATGTAAAAACAGGTGAATCAAAAATTATAACAAGCCGTTAATAATGAGCGAATTAAGAATAACCATTGGTTTTGTTTTCTTGTTGTTTTGTATTACGAAAGGGCGTAGCCAGGATGTTGCCCCTGGTTCATCAGCGGCTGTGCAATCTCCCGATAAAAACTATAGCGTTAATTTTTATCAAAAGAAAAATAACGATGGTACGCAGGGCATGTTTTATACAGTTACCTATAACGGCAAATCTGTTATGTTGGAATCACAATTGGATATTCAAATGGATAACCAATTATCCGAAAAAGCTATGGCCCTTAAAGTAACTCAAACTCAATGACTATTGCCCAGGCATAAGCTATTGGCCGACCTTACAAGCAACGGGTATGCGCCTTGGAAGTCCAGCACCTGCAGGTAATGCCGATAATCCGAATAGCGGCTGGCTACATGATTTTATGGCATCTGCAAACACTAATAATTATCGTGTCGACTTTATATGTCTGCATTTTTATCCGGGTTACTACGATCCTTCAAAGCCAGTAGCCTGTGCAGATTCAATGATTGCCATTATAAAAAAAGTTTTTAATATTTACCATAAACCTATTTGGCTTACAGAATTTGTACTTTCATGCAATGGCGAAAATGGCACGACACAAGCACAACAACAGTCTTTTATGAACGAAGCTATACCCCAACTGGAAGCACTAGCTTATGTTGAAAAATATTGCTGGTGGACAATGTGGTGGTATAATTGGGGGGACTGGTTTTTAGCTTTAAACAATCAGGATGGAACAACAGGTAACCTCGGAAATGCGTACAACTTATCTACCACACCGGCTGAAAAAGTCTTAAATGGAGGCTTTGAAACCAATAACCTTCAAAACTGGTCGAGTTGGATTGGCTCAGGTTACACTGGAACAGGAACAACTATGTATAGTGGAAATTACGGTGCATGGTTAGGTGGAGGAACTTCTATGATTTATCAAACGGTGTATGGTTTGCAACCCAATACAACATATACGCTGAGAGTCGCAGACTACATTTAAGGACCCGGACCACTTCTGATTAGTGTGATTAATACGTGGGCACGACCCCTTCAAAAAATGTGACGGCATCATCGTGGGAACAGGAAGCAATAACGTTTACTACTGGGGCGAATAATTATACTACCCAAATTGGATTTTATGTAGGCGGTACAAGCACCTATGCATTCGTTGATAACGTTTCGGTTCAGTGATAAACCTGGCTTAGTTGTTTGCGTTTTATTTTATTTAAGTTACTATTCAAATAATATTTTGCAACCAGTGTACGAAGAAAAATATTCTCGCTGGTTGCATTATTTGTTTAATGGTTAGTGCAGCGTTGAACAATATATAACAAAAATTTTATGGTTTTAAGAACTAAAAAACTGATGTCACTTTAACAATTGTACCTTTAATAAGCATTATTGTACATAATTTGGTTCCAAACAGGGATTCGGGCACTGAAATATAGAATAAATGTTACTTTAACGTATATTTGTTTCAGGCCTACCCGGCAACAAGTTTTTAGTAACCAATTAATTAAAAACCATGTCTTTAGTATCTTCTTACCGACGAATCATGTCAATGGTTTTGCCCACATTTTTCTTATTTGTGAGCAATTTAGCGGTAAATGGACAAAGCCGGTTGCTAAAATTCTCCTATTTAACCGTAGATAATGGTTTATCCCACACGGATGCAAAAGATATTAAACAGGATAAACTTGGATTTATTTGGATTGCCACATTATTCGGTTTGGATAGGTATGACGGATACTCTATTAAACGTTTTTATAACTCAAATGATCCTAAAAATAACGCTTTCAGGAATAGGGTGAGAAGCATATATTTAGATGAAGATGGTTTAATTTGGCTGGGCACGGATGCCGGAGTTCAGTGTTTTAACCCTAAAACAGAAAATTATTTAAAATTAACGGAAAGTAACAGTACCGGAAATTTATCGTACACCAAGTTGCTGAAATATAAACCATCAAAATTGGCTGTAATTTACCGTAACCAGGTGAAATTATTTAACGTCAAAAATACCGTATTGTCAACTATTAAATTAAACCTGCCAGCAAAAGTTGAGTTCAGGGACTTAGTATCTGATCATTTTGGAAATATTCTATTGACCAGTAATCAAGGATTGTGGGTTTTAGATGCAAAAAAAAAATTCAGACACTTAATTGTTATGGATCAGTGGCAAAAAGAGATTTCAAGTTTTACAAAACTATATTTAGATAAAAAAAACAACCTTATATTATCCTACGGGACTACAGTCAATTTGATTGCATTGCCAAAAAATGATCTTTCCTTGATAAATATTCCCCGAAAATTAAGCATTAGTCAAAAATTTAGTTACCCGGATTGTTCTGTCATCACGGATGTTCTTCAGGATAAAGATAGTAACTACTGGGTTAGTACAGATGCAGGATTATTATATTTAAGTAAGCGGTTCTCATTGAAGGAGGTAATCACCAGTAGAAGCTTTACAAATAGTTTAAATTCAAATTATCTGGATAAATTATTTATTGACCGTTCGGAATGTTTGTGGGTATGTACATTTGGCGGCGGCGTTAACTATTGCGATTTAAATGCGAAGCAGTTTTACACTTTAAAGCACAACCCTGAACAAAGTAACACATTACCGGAAAATCATATCCGTTCAATTTTAGAAGAAGATGGCCGATTGGTTTGGATTGGCACTAATTCAAGCGGCTTAAGTCAGTATGATTTTCAAACCGGATTATTTAAAACCTTTAATGTTAGTAACAGCACCAAACTTAAAAGTAAGGTCATTACAGCTTTAGCAAGTGATAATGCCCATAACCTATGGATTGGCACCGACAAAGGAATTGACATTTTAAACACACGTACTTATCAAATTTTAAGACCTGCAGGATATGAGAAATTTCCGAATTATGACATCAGTGCCCTTGTTAAAGATTGCTATGGAAACATGTGGTTCGGAAGCCTATCGGACAGTATTGGTTGTATATACCATGCGAAAAATAACACGTACAAAGTTAAATTTTATGGCGGAGGCTTTTTTTTATTCTCAGATCAAAGCAAACCGGAGATTCTTGTTTCAACTTATAGCGGGTTAAACAGGTTATTGATAGATAGCATGGGAAACCTAATTAAAACATTTCATTATGAGGTTAATTCATCAGCAGGGTCTTTAAGCTCAAATTATGTATATCCTACCAGAAAGCAAAATGACAGTATTTATTGGATAGGAACATTAGGAGGGGCCCTTGACCGTCTAATCCTCAAAAAAGATAATAGCTATAAGGTCAAGATTTTTGGAAATAAATATGGTGTATTCAATGATGTTGAAAGTGTTGAAATTGATAATTCAGGTAATATATGGATGGGTGGCAATGGATTGGAATGCCTTAATCCTAAAACATATAAATTAACACGATATGATAAAAATGACGGATTACAAGGTAACAGTTTTAAAGTAGGCTCTTCCTTTAAAGGAAAGGATGGGCGTTTATACTTCGGTGGAATAAACGGACTTAATTACTTTTACCCGGATAGCATTAAGGCTAACAATATAGCGGCACAGCCGGTTATTACTGATTTGGTTGTGAATAACAGAAGGGTTGATATAGGTGATTCCGATGTCAGAATCCCAGACTTAAAACAGGGAATAAGTTACGAACATGCTATAAAATTAAGTTATCTTCAAAACAACTTTGTCATCTCATTTTCTGCCATGCATTTCGCTAATTCCTTTAAATGCAAATATCGTTATCGGCTTATCGGGTTTGATAAAGATTGGAACTATACAGATGGGCGAACCCCGAGCGCAGCCTATAATAATCTAAATTATAATGATTATAAATTCCTGGTTGAAGCAACCAATAACGATGGGCTGTGGAGTCATGATGATGCTTCTGTCGCAATAACGGTCACCCCTCCCTGGTGGAGGTCAACGCTAGCGGAAATATGCTATTGTATATTAATATTATCGGGCTTAATAGGCGTATACATTTACCAGGGCAGGTGGTATCGGTTAAAAGGAAAAATTGCCATCAGAGATGTAGAGGAGCAGAAGCGCGAGGAAATGCATCATCAGCGGGAAGAATTATATCAACAGCAATTGCAATTTTTTACAAACATCTCGCACGAGTTCCGGACACCTTTAACCCTGATACTGGGTCCTTTGGAGAATTTGATTACTGAAAATAAACAGCCGATCTTCAGCCATTCCTATCAGATCATGTACCGCAATGCCAAACGGCTGGTAAACCTGATCAATGAATTGATGAACTTTAGAAAAGTAGCGGATAGCGCGATTAAACTTCAGGTGCGGCCGGTCAAATTGTGTCAGTTTATCCAGGACTTGTCAGATGAATTTTCGGACTTAGCCTTAAGAAAAGATATAGAATTACTTTTAATAAAGCCTAACGAGGAATTATCAAATTGGTTTGACCTTCAGATTGTCGAAAAAATACTCTTAAATTTGTTAAATAACGCTTTTAAATACACCGAATCTGGTGGTAAAGTCGTTCTGGAAACCTTTTTTGATTTAGAGCAACATATAGCAGCTTACAGTGATGAATTTAGAATAATAAATGAAAGCCGCGCAGGAAAGTACGTTTACTTTCGTGTGGCAGATACCGGCATAGGAATTTCTAAAGAATCTATCGGTAATATCTTTGACCGCTATTACCGGATCAGTACCAATCACTTAGGCTCTGGTGTAGGACTGGCACTGGTTAAAAGCTTAACCTTGTTGCATAAAGGCGATATTTATGTTTTTAGTGAAAGATATGTTGGCACGGAGATCATTATTGCCCTTCCGTGGGGTGGTGAAAATTATTCAGAAGTTGAACGGGGCTCTAACTCAGTACAGTTAGGGGTTCAACTCGAAGAATTAGATAACACCGTTTTGTCTCCAATGGCTGTAAATGAGACAGAAGTAATTCATGACCATAATATTTCGGTTTTAAAGCAATCCATCTTGATTGTAGAAGATAACGAGGAGTTAAGGCAGTTTTTAAAAAATGTATTAGAGCAGCACTATTTTATATATGAGGCAATGGATGGACAACAAGGACTTTATATTGCAATTGATAAAGTACCGGATTTGATTATTACTGATGTCATGATGCCGGTTATGGATGGAGTTGAACTTTGCCGTCAACTAAAAGAGAAGTTTGAAACGAGCCACATTCCCGTTATGATCTTATCAGCCAAGGATGCCCTGGAGGCAAAAATTGAAGGAATGGAATCAGGAGCAGACTATTACTTCGCAAAACCGCTAAGTGTAGAACTTCTATTGTTAACCATCCGCAATTTATTTGAGCAAAAGCTTAAGCTTAAACTTAAATATACAAAAGACTATTACGCAGATGCCACTGAACTCGTTAAATCGACCAAAGACAAAGCGTTTATGGATAAACTACTTGGAATCATTGACATGCATATAGAGGAACAGGAATTAGATGTTGACTACCTGTGCCAGAATCTCTATACCAGCCGAACCAAGCTCTACCAAAAAATAAATAGTATTTCAGGGCAATCTGTAGGGGAATTTATCAGGACTGCCAGATTAAAAAAAGCGGTATACATCATGACCCATGAGGATATTACCATCAATGAACTGATTCAAAGAACTGGCTTTACAAGCGGCTCCTATTTTGCCAGGGCCTTTAGAAAGGAGTTTGGTGAATCGCCAACTCAGTTTTTGCAAAACCTAAAAAAACAAAGCTTCAATTGAAAATTTCTTTTTGAAGAATTGGCTATAAATTTTATTTGCGCCTAAGTAGTAAAAATCTTCGTCCTGGATAGCGAAACAATAGGTAGTACGTTACTTGTATTCCACTTCTATTGTCATTTTTTTTTTCACTTTATCTTCCCGTGTGTATTAAGGCGATCTGCATTGGGTTTGCTCAAAGAACCTGATTGTAAAATAAAACCTATTTCACTTATTTGGCTTATTTGGTCAAAAATGCCGTTTGAAATTTAAATATCAAACATGAGAATGTGTCATTATTAATGTTTGATATAAGAAAAAACAAATATTGTACAAAATGAACCTAAATATGTATGAAAGTGCAACTTCATAGGTGATCTGATCACCGTAATTTGCACAGGAATTCATATAATGACCAATTATTCCAATCCTCTAATTAAATCTTTCCTCTAATTAAATCTTTATGAAAAGAAATTTATCTCGTGGATCCTTCTCCGCCGTGCATTTTTTTAAGATGTTTTATCCTATACTATGAAATATGCATGAGGTCATAACTAACTGTTTTAAATGAATGTGATACTTAAACATAAAAATGATATTTCTAAGTGAACACTTATAAAGTCAATAATTAAAACAATCAAACCAATAATATTATGAAGAAAAATCTACACGAAAGTGCATCAATTCCGCCCGGCATGTCCGAAATCTTTTTGAAACGGCAAGATCAAAGAGGTCACAAAATCTCAATGTTACTTCTTTCGCTGTTTTTAACTTTTACCTCGATCAATACATCTACCAAGACTAAAAGAGTCACCGGTATCATGAAAGACGAAAGCGGTCAAACGGTTATGCAACACAAACAAAAAGATGTTACAGTTGCAATCTACTCTGTAAAAGCTTGCAAGCTAAACACAGTTAATTCATACTTCACTAACATTTAATTATTAACTAATTATTACATCATGAAAAAAGTAAAATTATTTTCGGCTATTGTACTAGTGTGTACCATTTTTACAAATTGCTCCAAAGAAAAAGTAAGCCCTAAAGTTTCTTCTCTTGACGTTTCCAATTTAAAAGCTTCGTTAAAAACGTCTTTAGCAGCTTCAGTTAATTCAACTAAGAGGGGGGTTTCTGATGCCTGGGGTAACCAAACACCCATTAACAGTCTGGGTCCGCAAACCTGGTATTACAATTGGGGTATCAGTAATCGTGTATCAATTCCAAGTGGATCGGCTTTTGTACCAATGGTTTGGAGCGGTGCAAATGTAACTACGGCAAACCTAAATACGGCGAAAACCTATGGAAATACCTTGCTTACCTTTAATGAACCCGATAATAGTGGTCAATCAAACATGACTTACTCCCAAGCGCTGTCCTATTGGCCAACTTTGCAAGCCACTGGCATGCGTCTTGGAAGTCCTGCAGTTTCGAGTGGCCAAGATCTTAGTCAGGCTTCAGGATGGCTTTGGAATTTTATGCAGGGAGCTAAAGCAAACAACTACCGTGTTGACTTTATTTGCTTGCACTATTATATGGGCCAAAGTAACGCTTCCGATCCCGTTGGTACGGCCAATAAGGTAATTGCTAATATCAAGGCCGTGCATGCACTGTACGGGAAACCAATTTGGATAACAGAATTTGCATTAACCTGGGATTCTAATTCTACACCTGCGCAGGAATATTCGTTTATGCAGACCATTATTCCACAACTTGAATCTCTTACTTACGTGGAAAAATATTGCTGGTGGACCAGCTATTGGAGTACCGGCGGCGCTAGCTGGAGTTTGACTGACGGCAATGGAAATGTAAATGCCTTGGGCAACCTATACAATTCGTTTGGAAGCAGTACTGGAAATGGGATTACATCAGGTTACACTTATAAATTAACCAGCCGTGCAAATAACTTAGCAGCAGACAATTACGGCGCTACTACCGATGGGGCTGTAGTTAAACAATATACCCCTGGCAGTAGCACAAACCAGCAATGGGTTATTACAAGTTTGAATAATGGCTATTACAAACTTGTAAATAAAACCAGTGGTAAAGCATTAGACAATGGAGGCACTTCAACTGCCGGTGCAAGTATGGTTCAATGGACTGACAATGCTTCGAACAACAATAACCAGCAGTGGGCGATCACCAATTTGGGCAACGGCTATTACAAATTGGTAAACCGGACCAGTGGTATGGCTTTAGATAATAATTCAGCAACAACTAACGGAGTACCAGAAGTTCAATGGACAGACAATGCATCATCGAACAACAATCAGCAATGGATCATTGCCTATCCATGATTAGGTATGATTTGATGAACTAAATTCCATAAAAACACTATTTAGGAGAAGAGATTTTTCGAATAAAACGATCTATCTACTGTCATCCGACAAAAATACAATGAAAGGCGGAAGTATATTTACTAACCGCCTTTTTTGATGTTTATGATGGGCAAAGTATTAATTATCTGGGTAACAATTTGTCCAACCTTTTTCTTTCAATCCCGATTATCTTATTCGCAGACAGTAGAACTTTACAATTCTGATCATTGTCAGAGGACTGACCACCCGAAGCAACTTGCTCTTTTTTTATTGTGTGATTGCGCGTTCTAATTTCTGCAGAGCTTGTGCAAGAGTCTTTTTCTTCCTATATAATAATCTCATATATCCGCATATATAAACTAAAAACTGAATGAATAGAGGGATTAACAAAGATTCTTGGTGATTTAATAGACATCCGGATCTAACTGCATATAATCTATTGCCCATATTTCCACTACAAGCATTCATCCAGAATGTCAAATAAAATTCGAATATACATTACAAAGGAATGTGTCATTATTTACGCTGGAATATAAAAAAAGACAAATATTGTACAAAATGAACCAAAATATGTATGGAAGTACGCATTCCTAAATGACTTGATTCCTGTTATTTGTACAGGAATTCATATAGCAACCAATTATTTCCAATCATCTTAATTAAATAAATCGTTATGAATAAAGAAATTTATCTGTCGGGTAATTCACCCCCGTGCATTTTCAAAGTGTTTTATGCCATCTTATCACAAATGTATTAGTGAATAGCTAACTGTATTAAATAAACAAGGTAATTTAATACATGAAAAAGATATTTCTAAGTAAGCACTTATAAAGTCAACAATTAAACCAATCAAATAAACCAATTCAAACCAATGATATTATGAATAAAAATCTACAAAAAAGTGCAGCCATCCCACCCTGCATGTCCGAAACCCCTTTGAAATCGCAACCTCAGAGAGGTCGCAAAATCGCAAAATGTCTTTTTTTGCTTTTTTTAACTTTCGCCTCAATTATGGCATTTGCACAAACTAAAACCATCACCGGTACCGTGAAAGACGAAGGCGGCCAAACATTGCCCGGTGTATCAGTAGCTGTTAAAGGAACCACAACAGGCGCAGTGACCGATAATAATGGCCGCTATAGTTTAACTGTACCGGCAGGTAGTAATACGCTGGTGTTTTCATACATCGGGTATGTTAAACAAGAAGTTGACGTCAGCAATCGCTCCGTTATTAATATTTCCTTGTCTCCCGATGCAAAAAGCCTAAACGAAGTTGTTGTAATCGGTTATGGTACACAAAACAAGCGGGATGTAACCGGTGCTGTTTCAACTATTAAATCCAGTGATCTCGATCACACTAACGCGGTTTCAATCGATAACCTGATCCAGGGAAAGGCGGCGGGCGTGGCTGTAAGTACTTATACATCTCAACCAGGAGGGGATGTTAGTGTTACCATAAGGGGGGCGCTTTCGCCTAATGGTAGTAATGCACCATTATATGTAATAGACGGCTTGCCAATAACCTCACAGCCTTATGAATCGGTGACAGCTGTGGCTAGCTTCAGAGGAAATATAAACCGCAGTCCGCTGGCAGGTATTAATCCGAATGATATAGCTTCAGTTGACATTCTAAAAGACGCGAGTGCAACTGCTATTTATGGCTCGGCTGCAGCAAATGGGGTAATTTTAATTACTACTAAAAAGGGTAAGGAAGGTGCCACAACAGTTAACTATAGCGGTACCTATTCTACGCAAAGCCTTAAGTCTTTCCTGCAACCTTTAAATGCAACACAATTCGAGACCGCTACAAATGAATTTGGTCGGGAATTTTATAATTTTAACAACAAAATTGCGCCATATGGTACGACTGATCCATCCACTAAAACCCCGTATGCGCCATTTTTTACCCCTGCTCAAGTTGCGGCTGCCGGAACGGGAACAAACTATATTAAATATGCCCTGAGAAACGGCTATATTGATGATCAGAATCTTTCCATTTCCAGCGGCAATGCCAATACAAAAGTATTTACTTCTTTAAATTATCTTAATCAACAGGGCGAAATTAAGAATTCTTCATTTGCCCGATTCGCAGGCAGGGTTAATATTGATCAAAAAATAGGGTCGGCGGTTAATTTCAGTTTAGGCATAAGCTACAGCCAGGTAAACAATAACAATGTTCCCGTTGGCCAATCGGGGGATGTTAATAGCCCGTCCTTATTACAATCAGCTTTAAGGTTTCCTTCCAGTATTCCTCTATATAATGCCCAAGGTGGATTAAACACTGCCTATTATGTTCGAGATCCCAATGTGCAGTATTATTTTAATTTAACAGATCAAACCTTTTCGAAACGAATCATTATCACCCCGAATTTACAGGTAAATATCTTGGATGGGCTGAAGTTTAATCTAACAGGTGGCATTGACAATTATAATTCAAATAATCAGTATTATATACCTTCAACAGCTTTTACAGCAACAGTAACAGATGGCTCCGGAGAAGCAGTAGAGAACTTTTCTAAAAACAATAATTATAGTACAGAGGCATACTTAACTTATGATAAAAAAATAAATAAAAGCCATTTTTCCGCCGTGGCAGGGGTTGGTTATTATGAAACGAATGATGGCGGTTTTGGCTTAAACGTGTTAAATTTTTCGACTGATGCTTTTGGAATTAACAATATTGGTATTGCAAGTGATAAACTTAACAGTAGTGTATATTCCTATAAGGATGCCAGAACCAAACTCTCGCAGTTTACCAGGGTTAATTATACCTATGATGATAAATATATTCTGCAATTCACTGGTCGATTTGACGGAACCAGTAATTTCCCTCAATCTCATCAATTTGGTTTTTTTCCGGGTATTTCAGGCGGTTGGTTAATTAACCAGGAAAACTTTTTAAAAGGTGTGAAATGGTTAAGCCAATTAAAACTTAGAGGCGGTTATGGAACCTCAGGCAATGAAAGTATTACGGCTAGTAATAATTATGTGTATTCTTTATATGCGTTAACCACTAATTATCAATATTTAGTTGGTAGCCAGTTATACAATTCAGGCTTCGTACAAACTCAGCTGGGTAATCCTGATTTAAAATGGGAAACTGATCAACAAATAGATGCAGCGGTTGATTTTGGAATCTTTAATAACCGGATCAGCGGTTCATTTGATTACTTCCAGAGAACAGCAAAAGACCTTCTTGATTTTAGAGTACTGCCAAGCCAAAATGCTTTCACCAGGCAAGCGTTTAACGTGGGCTCAACCAGAAGTACGGGTTTAGAATTAACCTTAAATACACAAAATATAGTATCAAAAGATTTTACATGGTCATCTACATTTACATTCGGTACTGCGAAAACTTTTTGGGTGCAACGAAATCCAGCGGTGGCCCTGGCGCCTTACATCGGTTATAATGATCCCTTACATGAAGTGTATGGTTGGCAAACTGCCGGGCTCATTCGTTCAACAAGTGACATACCGTCCTATCAAACGGGAGCCTTTGTTGGGAACGTAAAATACATAGATGCTAACGGCGACGGCAAACTGGATATAAACGATGTAGTTAAGTTGGGAAATACCGACCCAAAAGGAACATTCGGATTCAATAACACGGTTAGGTACAAAAATTTTGATCTGAACTTCTTCTTCTATGGCAGTTATGGCTACCTCAGTTTTGACGGTTGGCAGCAATTTGCCAGCGCAGGAGGTTTAACTCGAATAGGCGCTCCTGGTAATGCAGAAATACATGTTTTAGATACTTACACTTCATTTAATACAAATGGTATCTATCAAGGATTGGCCAACGACCTTTCCGCCGCAAAAAACCCGACGGGTACTAACAATTATCTAACAGAAAAGAATGGCTACTTCGTTCGCTTAAAAAATATATCACTCGGTTATTCACTTCCGTCCAGCATGGTAGGAAATGGAAAACTCCTAAAATCAGCACGTGTTTTTGTAGAAATGCAGAATCTATTCTATATCACAAATACGACAGGAATAGATCCGGAAATGAGCAGGAATAATAACCCCTACCCTGTAGTTTTAACTACAGCCTTTGGTGTAAACGCACAGTTTTAACTTATTAAAAAATTTAGTCATGAAAAAAAATATTAAACTCTTACTATTCTCCATTGCATTCCTCTTTATGATAACAGGCTGCAAAAAGATATTGCAGCCTACCATTTATACGTCGATAATTGCAACTGATTTCCCAAAAAGCGACGCGGATGCTTTATCAGCACTGATCCCATTTTATGCCCAGTTCAATACGAACTATGGCACTTCAGATCCAACAAACGGCAGATACGATTTTTCATTAAACGCAAGTTATCTCGGTTATGGCTGGGCGACATCAATCCAAACAGACGAAGCTTTTGATGAGTATTATTCTTCTTATAGTACTTTCACTTTAGGTGCATCATCTGTTTCTAATTCCAGCGGACAAGCTTTTTACGATAGAATAAGTTATGTGGCCAGGTTAACCGCGCTAATCGATCAGATTAATAAATCAAGTATTCCGAGTAAAGTCACTTTTGCAGCCGAGGCTCAAGCTTTGCGTGCCTATTTTATGTTTATTATAGATGATCTTTATGGACCAGCTAACCCCAGACTTGACCCCACTACTGTAAACTCACTTACGATATCCCCCCGTTTATCAGAAGCTAATTATGCAGCTGCGATGGTGAGCGATTTGAACGCTGCAATAGCGGCATTACCCATAAAATATAACGGAACCGGCAATTGGGGGCGTATTTCAAAAGGGGTGGCCAGCATGATTTTGTTAAAAGTTTATATGCTGGAAGCTGGACGCACTCAGGATGCAACCAATTGGATTAAGGCACAAGCGGTGGGCCAAAGTTTAATGGGAATGGGGTATTCGTTGGATTCGTCTTATAAAAATGTATTCACTACTGCTCAAAATAACGAAGTAATCTATGCTATTCCCGGTAATACGGGGACAAGTTCTATTTGGTTTCCATGTATTTTGCCTTTCGATGCCAAAACCGTTCTTGGACAGGACTTAACTGCTAAAACTAATCAAAAATACAAGCTTGATATGATGCCGTGGACGTTTTATGATACTTATTCAGCAGGTGATACCCGTTTGCAAACTATTGCTAATTCTTATGTTAATACCAGTGGTGTAACAATCGGAAGGACAAACGGGCTCGATGGTGCTATACCTATGAAATATCCCTTTGTTGTAGGCCAGTTGGGTTTTGATTTCGTGATGTTTCAATATTCAGATGTTTTGTTATCAATGGCTGAAATAGACAATGAGATTAATAAAGGCCCTACAGGTACCGGCATCGGCTATCTCACGCAGGTAACCGCCAGGGCCAATACCACTATTCCTGCATCAGCATTGGCTGGCCATGATGCTTTCAGCAATTTTATCCTGGCTGAGCGTGGCAGGGAATTGTATTGGTTATCAGGAATCCGCCGCCAGGACTTGATCAGGCATGGGACATTTATCAGCAATGCTGTCGCCCGTGGATTGCCTGCAAAAGCCAACCAGGTGTTATTCCCAATCCCATCGGACGTAATCATTCAATCAAATGGAATTGTGACACAAAACCCTGGCTATTAATTAAAGCTATGCCTGAATGTAAAATTCATTCAGGCATAGTTGTCTTTCTTGCAACGAAGTGATTTAATATCTTAATTGAACCTTATGAAAAAGTACCTTTTTTCAGGCATATTTCTAATATTCGTTTTCAGCTGTAAAAAAGATGCAAAGTCGGTTGCGAATACCAACAATGGAATTGATAGCAGCTCAACCGCTTTTAATGTTACCATTGATGCCAACATAATTAATAATGATATTTCAAAACAATATAGAGGTATTAACATTACTGAGAACTGGGAAAATCAATCCTACTGGAAATATCCTATTCCTCCATCTACAACTATAAAAAATTTAAATGCAAACATTATTAGGACTGGAAGTGATGATGTTTTTTGGGCCGATTCTCCCTATACATTCCCCAATCCAAGATTGATAAATTATAGTCCGAACGAATTTTTATCGTATCAGACTGATTTAGTCGAAGCCGACGGAATTCACTTAAAAAGTAGGTTTTTAAATATTGACGATGTCGTTGCGCTTTGTAAAGCATCGGGGTGTGAGCCTGAAATTATAATTCCGTACAATAAAATATATTATGTGCCTTTGGCCGGAGATAATACGAATACTAAGGAAAACTTCTTAAAGAATGCCGAAACGCTGGTTAATTATGCTAATAAAATTAAGGGATATAATATAAAATACTGGGAAATAGGAAATGAAAGTTGGCAATCAGGTACAGGTGTAACTGCAACTATTTATGGAAACGATCTGGTTCAATTTTCCCAAAGAATGAAAGCCGTTGATCCTACTATAAAAATTATAGCTAATGGCAATTCAAAAAGCTGGTTTCAAACAGTGTTAGATGAAGCAGGCAGCAATATTGATTATATAAATGCCAGTTATTACCCCACTTATAGTTATAGAGGTTATGATTATTACTTAAATAACAACATCAGTTATGGAACAGACAACCCTATTAACTATGCTTTACAAGCGTTAAACAGCACTAACAACCTTGGAAAAATTAAGTTTATTGTTACCGAATTCAATGCTGCTGGTTTTGGAGGGCCTTGGGCTGACAATAATGACTTAGGGCATTCGCTAGTTAGTTTCCAAATGGGTGCTGATTTGATGAATAATCCCAATGTTTTCTTTTCCAGTTTTTGGAATTTACGGTGGTATTATGGTAATCAACCAAATGGTGCACATTGGTTGCCAACAGATACTGATCCTAAAAACGTTTTTAATGCAGCGGATAATCAGGGTAATCTCAATCCAAATGGTCTATCGCTTTCCTTATTATACAACAACGTTTTTGGCAATATGGTAAGTGCAACCAGTGATAGTCAACTAATTCGGACTTATGCTTGTTATGACAAAGGCTCCGGCAAAATGAATATTTTCTTGATAAATAAAAACAGTTCATCTCAAGCTGTAAAAATCAATCTTAAAAACTTGTCAAAATCCACAGGTCACATTAGTGTATTCACAGGTAAAAGTGATACAGATTCACAGCCAAAATTAACTCAATAGAGTGACGCCAAGGTTACAAATAATTCAATAAAATTAAATTTAAGTGCGGTGTCAATAACTTTAATACAGTTATAAAATCTGAGTAGCGCGTAGGTAAAGATTGTAAGATTACGTGTTTAACAAAATAATTGTCATTTCATAAATAAACATGAAAATATTAAAAGTAATCTTCGCAGCAATATTCCTCCTTCACTGTTCTGTTCAAGCAAGCATTAGAAAGCCAGACAGCACAAAACAAACTAAAAAAATTGCTTCGAATGATGATGGTTTAGCTTTAACTCC
>JAABUI010000537.1_pt1 | contig 27246 bp, 1 predicted proteins | sample 5559111 | NCBI WGS metagenome assembly JAABUI01 (sample SAMN10711870, study PRJNA513365) | rock metagenome | isolation source: Antarctica rocks | place: Antarctica: Victoria Land, Buttleship Promontory | reverse complement strand
AGTAATAGTAGTAATAGTAAGGTTATACTATATTAAGTTAGACTTAAATTATTAATATACGAATTATACTATAGTATTAGTATTATAATACTAAATAATACTATAGCGCTAGCGGAGAGCTTACGTAAGTATTAAAGAAGATAATAATAAGGAGTCTTCTACTTATATATTAGCGGTGCGATTACGTAAGGCCGTTATTTATACTTATAAATAGGAGTATAGTTCTTACTAAAGAAGAAAGAAGGAGAAAGATTCTAGAATATAAAAGTTATTAATATTCTAGCGCCGGCTACGCGCTACGTAACTTAGCGCTATTCTTCTCTAATAGTAACGTAATATATTAATTAACACCGCTTTATAAGACTTATATATATTATATATATATTATTATAGGGGTGTTTTAGGTATTGAACCGAATACCCCGTAGCCCTTTTAGTTTAGTTTAGGCCTTACACGCTTAGACTAATAGCCTCGCGGCTATTACGTAGTATTACGTAACGTATTTATCCTACTCGTAATTAGATTACTCTACTATATATTAGGGCCTCCGCACTATTGCTCCGCTATAGTAATTAGAGTTAGATAGTATTATATAAAGTATTTATATAGGGGCTTCGCTATAGGTATAACGCTATAAGAGCGCTACCGCTAATATTTAATATATATACTACTCTAGGGTATAGTATTATAATATACTTATAGCTATTACTATAATTAGTTTAATTAGTAGTACTCCTATTTAATGCGCGCGCTTCGCGTTAGCTATTAGCGCTATTAAGGCGGTATCGTAACTAATAACTCTTTTCCCTTATATTACCTATTAGGTTTAAAGAGTTTTTAATAAGTATTAGGATATTAGTAGCTCTTAGGGATAATAGCTTAGAAGGGGAGGTAGTTATAACCTACGTTATACGTATGCGCTATCTTAGCGCTAGCGCACGACCTTCCTTATAGGGGTTAGCGCCTATAACGTACGGGGTAGGCCTAGGGCCTTAGCGCCCGTATATCTACTAGGTACTCCCCCTAGTTTCTAAAGTTCCTTAGAGATTAGTTCTACTACTAAGTAATATATTATTGCGCCTACTTAACGCTAACGCCGTAATATTACGTCTTTTATTATTAGGCTAGCTATCTACTAGTAATCTCCCTTATAATAAGTGCTAACAGTAAGTTACTACTCCCTCTTATAATCTAGCTAGCTTTAACCTATCGAAGTAACTAGACGACGTATAAAACCCCTAGATAGTATTACGCATATTTAGAAAATAGATATAACGACTCTAAAATTAGCTTAGAGTAGCTTAAGCGTGTGTTTAATACCCAAACTAAAGAACGGGCTAACTAGAAACTACGAGTAATAATTTGCGACGGGTTCGGGACGCACGAGACGCTTAAGATCCTAGAGTATTACTTTAAAAATAATATTATCCTATATCGTCTCCCCTCTCACACCTCTTATAAGCTCTAGCCCTATAACCTCGGAGTCTTTACGCCTTTAAAGACAGTCTATCGCGACTAGGTTAAATAACTAAACCGAGGAGATGTAAATATAGTCGGTAAGGAGCATTTCACCTCTCTATATAAGCCTGCAAGAGAAAGGGCGTTAACTAAGAGGAATATTACAGCCGGATAGGCTGCAAGTGGTCTATTTCCGTTTAATCCGGAGAGAGTACTCCGAGATACACTGAAGCCCCCCGCAGAACTCACCGTTCCGAAAGCTAATAAGGTAATAAGGTCTTATCCGTAAGACGAAGCACTATATACGCCTTTAACGCCTATAACGCCGGTGACAATAGAGGGTCTTATATCGTTATATAATTTAATTAAATAGGATACTTATGCGCTTAATAAGCTAAGTAAATAACGCCTATAAAGGTACGTATAAAAGCTTATAAACGCTACCCGAATATTTTTTACTAAATAAACCCTTCTTTAGGATTAAAATCGATTCTTATTTAAAATAAATAACGAAGCTAAAGTTCGCCGATCGACTAAATTAGTAATTTTAAAAAAGGCGAAAATAATAAGCTATGAAAACCTTAAGGAGGCACGAGCGAAGCGTATTACGAAAGAGAAAGCTACCGCGGGTAAGGGAAAACGCGGCCGTAAGCGTAAGAGTTCTGGGCAAGAGGTAGAGGTAGAGGGGAGTCCGCCAGAGGCAGAGGCGGGTCCGTCGGTGCCAAAGGTCAAAGTAGCGCGAACGAGTGAAGTCCCAGAGCTGGCGCCATGGAGGGCCCCAGTGGCGCGGATGTATTAGGACAATGTTACTGAACTACAATTGTCTTGCTTTAAAGGGTGATCTTACGCTAGGAGTTACGCAGCTTATATAGGAAGAGAAGATGAAGTTTTTATACTGTAGGGGATCCTCCACCATTCCGATATTTCCACTCCTCCAGACCTGATCGCTTTGCTCAGACTTCGCCAAGACTGATCCTGATTGATCGATACCACGTGACCCTTGCCGAGTCATCATGCCCCGCGCATCATCGCCGCCTCCCTTGAGCTTATCTCTACCTCAGTACGAGCCTTGACACCCTTTCTGTGCGCTTGCTAGGTTCCTGATAGCTGCCAATAGTGCTATTCGAACAATAAGAACCTCCCGAGAAATATCTGCTGAGGTATGGTGCCGTCACCAATTACAAACGATTACTACATGGTGCTTGAAGTGGAGCAAACTGCTACGCCCGAGCTTATCATTAAATCTTACAAACGGCTGGCGCTGAAGCTCCATCCGGACCGGAATGCCAAGCACGATGCTACTGAAGCTTTTCAACTGGTATGTCAATTTTCCGGGGCTAAGCTAATCCTCTTGTCGATCATCATATTATCTGTGCTGAAATCAAACATTAAAGCTCGGACGAGCCTACGAGACATTGAAGGACGAAAGCAAACGCCAAGCCTACGACCTCATTTACCCCTCCTTCACACGAAGACGCCCCTCTCCTCAAAACACACAAACACCACGTCCGCCTCCTGCTTCGACTCCACAACCAGAAGCACTCAACGAAGCAGCGCAAATCGCCGCGCTTCAAAAGTCGAAGCAAGAACGTGGTGCACGATGGCGGATCAAGAAGAATGCCTTTGACTCGTCGATCTTCGAGCTGCAGAGAGGCATTCGGCAGTTAGAGCAAGAAATCAAGAATCTAGATAGTATTTTCGCTGCTGAGGCGGCGATAGAGGCACAGAAGAATAGTTGGAGAACATGGTTGTTGTCACCAATATCCAAGAAGGCAGAAGATACTGAGGAGGAGAAGGCACGCAAGGATAGGGAGAGGCAGGAGAGAAGAATTGAGAAAGATATGAAGGAGCGGCGACTGGTGTTAAAGAAGGCGGACTTGAAGAGAGAGGAAAACCTATCAAGAAAGGCGAAGGAGGAGATCGATGCTGCGGATCTGGGCGATGACGGGAAGATACGAGTGATTCAGGCTAGGATATGGGCCAGAGAAACTCGGGAGAGGCAAGAGAGGGAGAAGGTAGAGAGAGAGAGAAAGGCAAAGTTTTGGAAACAGCAGCAGGAGCAGCGGGAGAAATGGGAGCGGGAAGCGGCAGAGGCGTTGAGAAAACAACAGGCGGAGAAGCGAGCAGCAGAACAGAAACGACAGGAGGAAGAGACCAGAAAGTGGCAGAATATTATCAATAACGAAACCAGAAAATACCGGGAACAATACGCACATCTCAACCTACCCGAGGGAAGCACTCGCCAGGCTTACACATTAACCTGCCGCCACGACGGCTGGTGGCCGAAAGTACAAGGTCGTACAGCATGCCCGGAGTGCGATGAGATTTGGACTTATTTGCTACAATGCCCGGGCTGTAAGATGAAGGCGTGTCCGAGATGTCAAGCTGCGATACGGCCGAGGATACCGCGTAATGCGGCGAGGACGAATCGAAGAGCCCCTTCGCAGGTGAGGACTCCGAGTCCGGATTTTAATTACGACTAGTGCTGGTAACTTAGGCTTGTGACGGGATGGCTTGGGCTTCGGCGCCAATCTGGGGAATATGTACTTTAGATGGTTTGTTCTAACGTTATAACGTTAGTAACTTAGTTCGGCCGCCAAGCTCCTCAGGCGAAGTTCCCTGTTTGATCTCGGGATGTCACGAAGCCTCAACTATTAGATGTCATCAGCCTCATCAAGCACTTACGATCCTGAGACGCAGGCAGAGGTGCAATAGCTGCTTCGAAAAAAGAGAGGGCACATTTCTGTGGGCGTCGCTGGTGTGCAAAGACTAGAAAGTTTGCCGCTCTACCGCACGCGTAAGCCACTTGACCCGCCCTGCTGTGCGACCGGATGATGGCACAGATCGTGGCACAGAACAATTATTGGACAGCAATATTCTACGAGGACATCCTTGGGTTTATCATCCTGGTCCACCGGACGCTATGGTTCGAGGAGCTCGCCATAGCGGCCGGCCTCCCTGGCAATCAGTTTGCCGGGGGAAGAAGAGGTAAAGTGTGAGTTCAACGGAGACTAGCGCCCTCTGCTGCGGAAGCTCGAGGGCATACGGGGAGGTCACCAGCGTGGCAGAGTCTCGTCTGGCATTGGCTTCAGGCGATAATACAGTGCAGATGTTGAATGTCAAAACCGAGCGGCCACTGCACACGCTCAAGGTCAATCGCTTATCGCCTTCTCAAGGGACGGAGTGTACCTAGAAAGTGGTCATTTGTGTCATTTTACTGACTGCTTCGGAGTCGGATCTTCATGTTCCGAGGGTCTGCACAGCCACAGGCTTGACAGCCACAAGCTTGGCTCACTTGATGACATAAGCAAATCACACCGTGATGATCATGTAGGACGTGCGGGGTCGTTTCGCACTAGCCGGGACCGGCAATCGCTTTGATTAGAAGTACCGACGCGCGTGCCGATCTTGCATAAATTTGAGCGCCATAGTAGGTAATAGGCTGATAATAACTTCCTAGCATTGTGATATAGCTCTAAGACTTAGATAAGAACGTTTATAAGTATAATAGAGTAATGCGAGCTGAATATTAGTACTATAGAGAAGGTTCTCTATTACGATTTAGATTAAGGCTCTCTACGAATTAGGCGCGAAGGCGACGATACGAACGTAATTTATAGATAGAAGGGGTCCCAAAGGTTTAAAAGTAGCTATAGTATACGATATATATAGAATTTTAGTAAAGCTAAATATATGCGTAGAGTTATAGCCGCTTAAAGTCGAAGTACCCCTTATATTTTCCGGTACGGTGGGTTTTCCGTGTCCTAGGGACGGACGTTACGGCTCCGAAATTCGAAGATATACCGATAGTCGCGATAGAGTAGGGGGACAGCTGTAACGCTTCTCTATACTATAAATGGAACGATCGATAGCATAACTAAGACCGCCGTATTTTTCTCGCTATAACCTAGATTCTTAAGGTAATATAGCTAAACGATAATAAAATACTAATTATAGTTTTATAGGCTCGCGAGGGAAGACTTAAGATACTTAATTAGTAGATATAGTCTCGGTACGGTAGGTTTCTCGTGATATAGGGAGAGACGTTAGTAGATTTTATTCCGCCCGGAGGTACTAAGTATATCGGGCTCTAGCGCTATAAACCTATACAGTCGGAGGTATTCGTAGCTAGGTGGAATACTTCGAATTTATCTAGGCGATAATAATGCTAACCTATTATTTATTTAGTTAATAATCTATTTCTAATAAACTTAATCCGTTATATAAATAGCCTCGTATAAGCTTTCGCAAATTATCTCGAATTTCCTAAGATCTAGATACTTTAGTATCTATTAGTAAATTATTATAGTCGACCGGGTAAGGAGCCTTACTTATAATAAGTATTTCACCGCTCTTCTTCCTTTCCTTTAGCCCGCTTAGCATTTTTTTTACGGATACTAGCTTTATATCTCTAGGCCTAGGAACTCCGTTTACGAGCGTATCTCTATCCCGATCTTCTCTTCCTTTTTCTATCGTTATAATTATCGTATCTAACTTATTCGATTTATATTCTCTTAATACTTCCCCTCGTAATATATTATCTAGATTTATCGTCCCCTTATAAGTAGAGACCCGCCGGTGTTAGCCCTCGTTTAAGAAGCTATACTTAATACGTCCGGACGGGAAGTAGATAGAAATGCGTAAAACCTAGACCGGTTAATAATACTAATCTCGGGATAAAATTTATATTTTACGTACGTAGCTGTTATCTAGTATATCGTCCTTTAAGGCTTAATTTAAAATCTCTTACGCCGGTACCCTATCCTTTACTATCGTTAGCGGCTAATTCACTAATAACGACCTACGTACTTACCGATATTTTCTAATTACTAGACTAAGCGAATTCGCCGTATACGGGTAGTAAAGTCGTTATAGCCTCGGATTAGTTATCGTAGATATAGTAACTAGGCGACTATTCTAAATCCCGAAGCGACTATAAGAACCCTTTTATATTCCCCTAGAGGAGCGCTAGCCCTATACGGACTAGTAAATAATACTATACGGAAATCGCTCTAATTAGATCCGCTTTCGTACCTAGCTAGCCGCTAAAGTTTAGAGGTAAACCCTTTCTAGGGGTCGACTAGTAAGTCTAAATTCGTCTACTCGCCTTCCTCGTAAGACGCTACTATAAACGGATAACTTTCTAGGAAGGACTAAAAACTAACCGATAGTATCTATAATTTAATATACTATTCTAGGTTAATCTTTAATTTACTATAGACGGTAAGGCTTATTTTAAAGCCGCCGCTAGCCTTAGTAACTACTACTCGTAGGAGGCGTCCCCGAAATACGCTATTCCGATAGAAGTTAGTAAAGAGCTAAATTACGGATATAAAGCCGAAGATCCTAGCCGAAATATAGAGATAGACCTAGTTAACGAATAATTTAGAACTTAGATAGCGCTAGAGCACGTACCTAATTAGGAACGCTAACGCCTAGTAGCTACCGAGGAAGAATTCGTACGAAAGCTTATAAATAAAGCGTAATAAGAGTACTATTAAGAAGCTAAGAGTAGATATACCCTATTAGTCTATAAGTGAAGTGTCGGCGGAAGTAACTATATAACTTACGATAAGTAAATAAAGGTTCTCGGGAACGCGTAAAGAATACGTAGGATTATAATAGATAGCGACGAATATATATAGCGCGACGAGTGCGAAAGATATTATCCCCGCGGAGCGATAGATTCGTCGGTAGTTAGATAGTAATAGACCTAATAAATCGGCTAAGAAGCTTAGGTAAAGACTAAAGAAAAGCGGCGCTATATTAATTATCGAAAGAGTTCCTACCCTATCTCTCGCTTCGTCGAAGGAAGTTACGCGAAAGGTAACGTAGAAGACGTTAAGTAAGATATATAAGAGCTAAAGTAGAACGTTAGCGGGACTCTACGGCCCTAGAAGACGGTAACGTCGCACGACTAATAGATAGGTAAGATACCTAGATATAGTAATATTAAGCGATTAGAGAACTTACTAGATAAATAGAAAACTTTTTATAAATATTAAAAGGAGGAAGACGCCGCCTACGACGATAGTATAGATTTAAGTAATTTCTATAATAAACCGGTAATATAATAAGAACGTATAAGGAAAGTTGGCGCGAAGAATATAAGGAAGAGATAAAGTAACGAGGGTTAACTATATACTAAAGGGCACTAGGAGATATTAGATATAGCGGCGAACCTAGGTCTAAATTTAGCTAGGAAGAGGGGGCGGGGTTAGGAAATAGCTCTACGGTATCTAGAATTAACTATAGAGTATCTAGAGCTAACTGCGGAATAGAGTACTATAGTATCTATAATTACTACTACAACTTCCGGAAAGATAGACTCTAGGCTATATTTAGGATAATAGCTTATTTACGCTATAGATTTAGCGATATTTCGGCCTATAACTAATGCCTATACGTAAAGTAGCCTAATAAATCGAAGATAGGATATAAAGTATAGAGTCGTATAGGAAGTTAATAAACTATACTAGAAGTAGAAATATTACGGCTTACTACTCTATCGTATAAAATCTACGCGATAAGACTTAGGTAATTAATACTAATAAGCCGAGATTATCCTTCTTCTAATTATAGAGAAAAGTATACTTTAAAAGTTAGGGTTATTATTATCTAGAGAGGGCTAAATTTACTAACCTATAAAAGCTCTTCTACGGAAGTAGACGTAATCTTCGATAAGAACTCTTTAGCTATAGAAGACTAACGACGTAGATCGCTCGCTTCGGCCCCCTTACGCTTTTCTAATAATTATATTATAATATCTTCGATAGCCTAGACGTCCGGATACCCCTTTTTAGTTTCTTTCGAAATAACCGTATAGCGCTCCTATATACTAACTTTAACCTTACCGTTATCGTTTAAGAGGATAGATAAGTAGGTAATATTACTATAAACTAGGTCCTTAGACTCGAGGAACTTAATACCGCTTAGCACCTAAACTCGTTAATACCGGCGTTTAGGTAAAATAGGCTAAAAACCTACCTAACCGACTATTACTACTACGTAAGCCTCTTTCGGGTAAACGGGGGCCGCGACGACTTAGACTAAGGAAATTAGTATATATTTAAGAATAACGTAAAGTTCGGCTCTGAATTCGTAAGTATCCGTATATCTAACGAAATACTCTCCTTAGATCCGAAGGAGTTATACTACGCAATAGGTCGGGTTAGGTAGGTTTTAGCTATTTTATCACCCGACCCAATACAGGGTGGGTAACCTATGTCTTAGCCCTAGGTGGGTCGGGTTATACTACGGGTTACCTATGGGTGAACCTATATTAACCCGAGTCTTCGTTAGCTAATTAATATAGGGTAGATATTGTAATAATTATTGTAATAACTACCTTATTAACCACCTCGTTAACAAACCTTATAAACTACCCTATTAACTACCTTATAAACCACCTTATTAACCACCTCGTCAACTACCTTATAAACCACCTCATTAATTAAACACCTCGTCAACCACCTCGTTAATTAACTACCTTATTAACTACCTCGTTAACCACCTTATAAACCACCCCATTAACCACCTTATAAACCACCTCATTAATTAAACACCTCGTCAACCACCTCGTTAATTAACTACCTTATTAACCACCTTATTAACCACCTTATAAACCACCTCGTTAACTATCTTATTAACCACCTCATCATCCACCTTATAAACCACCTCATTAATTAACTAATTAACCACCTTATTAACCACCTTATTAACTACCTCATGAACCACCCTATTAACTACCTCATTAATCTACTACTCTATTAATTAACACCTTATAAACCACCTTATAAACCATTAATCTATTAATCTATTAATCTATTAATCTATTAATCTATTAATCTATTAATCTATTAATCTATTAATCTATTAATCCATTAATCTATTAATCCATTAATCCATTAATCTATTAACCTAACTAAATATGGGTTAGCCTATAGATAACCCCTTTTTAGGTAGGTTAGGTCGGGTTTTCATCTGATTTTAATAACCCGACCCCAACCCGGCCCTAAGTCCTATTTTAACCTAACCCACCCTACCCTAAGCCGGGTTACCCGGCCTTATTACGCAGCATAGAAGGAGTATAGAGAGACTAATATTCCTACTTAAGCTTAAGAGCTTTCTTACCGCGACTACTTCCGAAGCTAGACGGCCTTTTACTACTTTAAAATCCGGACGTTTCTTCTTCGCTACGGTAATAAGTCTACTAACCCTAAGGTTATAGCCTTCGTCGTACGACTACTAAGGGGATTCTTCCTTTACCTTAAAAGATACCTTTCCGTTTAACTTCCTAATAGCGCCGTCTTTTCTAGACGTCCTATCGGTAGGGGTAGGTTAACTAGAAGGATAAAGACCGCTCGGCGGAGATAACTCCGCTTTTCTAGTATCCTATTTAACGCTAGGCCTTTTAGAAGATATACGTTTTCGGTCCGTAGAACTAGCGGTACGTCTATCGCCTTCTTTATCGGGGTATATTCTATTCCTTTTTAATTTAGTAGCGGTATCGTTATAAGTATTCGACGAGTCTTAGGTATTTCTAGATAGTAAGGGATTACTACTAGCTAATAGTATATTACTCGAAACGAGTAGATAGGCTTAAAGATATTTTAAATTAATTAATATATACCGCTTAGCGGAGTAAGAAGCTATTCTAGATATCGCGTAACGGAGTATCGTTAGTAACCGACGAAGAATAAATAGGAAGGCCGTAAAGTATAGGGACGGAAAGTACGTAGGGAAGGGTATAGGGGAATTATTTAGAATACGGCGGAAGATCGATGGATATACTATTCTATTTATACGGTAGTATAGAGCTATTTAGTAATTAAGATAGCATCTACTTCTAGCGTCTTAGGTCGTTAATTACGGCGGTGTACCTATCTCTTAAGAGGTATTAGCTACCCTAGTTCCTAGCTAGTTCGATCCTCCTTAGGCCTAGTTATAAAGTCTTATTAATAACCCCTTAATACTAAAGCTTCCCTCCTATAGACGGAGGTAGTAATACTAGCTATTAAACGATACTCTCGTAATATAACGTACCCGAGTATAAGCTTAGGAAGAAAGCCTAGAGCGAGAGAAGTAGACGAAGTATAAAGGCTCGGTACGAATTAGGCTCGAGCATTTTAATTTCTCGAAGAGCGAACCCGACGTGCCTAATAGATCTAACGTAAAGAATTTATTATTAATTTTCGAAGGGGGAGGTTACTTTTAGTAAGATAGCCGGTATTATATAACGGCCGTAATCGACCGCGAATAATTAGACCTTACTACTTACTCTATTGGGTTCTCTTCTACTATTTTACTCGATAACGCGTAGACCGAACGGCCTAAACTATAACTTCCCTCGGAATTTCGGCTTAAATATCTCTACGGTCGGTATCGGGTTTAAGCGGGGAGGGAGATAACCCCTCCCTAGCTTTAGTAGACCGTAGATCTATACCTAGCCGGTATAATCGACTAATCCGTAATTAAGTAGAATATCTCTTACTTACACCTCTAGATTTAAGCGACGATCTAAGGACCTACTTAACCGAGTAACTATCTTACGAGAAGAAACCTACCGACGGTAAAGTATACCGTAAGATCCGTTAATATTACCTTAACCCGCTTATAGCGGCTCGATAGTAGGTATATCTAACGAAGAATAAGTAATAGGAGTTAAGGAGGCTATTACGAAGAGAAGACTACGCAGCGGCTTTCGATACTCTATTACCTTTCCCGGGTCTATAGCCGGACGGAATACGGCTCGGCGTAACGAAGGCTATAATCGGTTCGAAATATAATAAAGTAGGCTAGCCCTTCTTATATATTATAAGCTTACTAGATTATTAAGCCGTAGGAGATATTTTATTACCTTAACTATATTAGGAGATTCTAGACCGGCTTAGTTCGATACGATAAGTACGATATATAGAAGGTGTTGGAAATCAGCCTCAGCCCTATATGCTTGGCACGTAGCATAAATATAACACGTCTCCTATAGAACTAAACTAAGTCGTTTCACCTATTCCAAAGGGTTATAAGCCCGGGTTCGACGTATCTATTACGCCCGGAGACGGCTTCCTTCGTAATATTATTCTATATCACGTCGTATTCTTGCCTAAGAAGGGCTTTACGAGGGAGAGAATACCGCTATAGTTCTCCTCTCGACACGCTATACGCAAATTCCTCCCTCCTACGAGATATTCGACCACGATAACCAGAAACGCAGTCGATGACGAAAGCGCACCGGCGAGAGAAACGAGGAAGGCCTAGAGAGGCTAGTGGGGCTATAAGAGCTAGGAATTAGGGGAGAGAAGCGGAAGCGCAACCGGTGGAAGGAGGTCTTTCACCACATTAAGGTAGCTAGATATATCACGACGATTCGAGCGATACGCCACGTCGACGGAGTAAGAAGTTCTATCTCGACTATCTTATAGCAAGTCCTTTTGCCTACGAAACGTAGGCACGTCAAAGAAGTCTTAAACCGAAGACATTTATTACGTCCACCAGCACTCTTCCCGATTTTCACCTCCACTAGAGAATCACGTCCCAGCACTCTTCCCGATTTTCACCTCCACCAGCGAATCACGAGCAAATCAGGAGGTTTTACGGGTTTGACGAGGCTTTAAAGCAGGACATTCCGAGAAGGAACACGGTTTCAGGGGAGCAATACGACCCCAGGGGAGCAACACCAAGGGTAGCCATTCCATGAGGAGCTACACCATCAAGAAGCTACGGTTTCAGGCCAGCATATTCAGCTCTTTTGCTGATAGGGGAGTGTTGGAAATCAGCCTCAGCCCTATATGCTTGGCATGTAGCATAAATATGACACGTCTCCTATAGAACCAAATTAAGTCGTTTCACCGAATTCTAATAGGTTATGAGCCCGGGTTTAACGCATCTATTGCGCCCGGAGACGGCTTCCTTCGTGATATCGTTCTATATCACGTCGTATTCTTGCCTAAGAAGGGCTCTATAAGGGAGAATACCGCTGTAATTCTTCCCTTAACACGCGACTTTACACGCAAATTTACCTCCCTCCTACGAGATTTTCGACCACGTCGACTAGAAACACAGTCGGCTACGGATGTCCACCGGCGATCGATACGAGGCGGGCCTAGATAGGGGCTAGTAGTGCTATAAGAGCTAGGAGATAGGGGAGGAAGCGGAAGCGCACCGGTGGAGATAAGAGGTCTCTCATCACATTAGGGTGGCTGGAAAGAAGATATATTTAAGTTAGTTTTTAGGAAGAAAAGGATTAGGATTAGGGTCACCCTAGGAAGGGTCTCTACGGAGTAGGATACTAAGATGGATCACCTATAAGGGTCTCTTTATAGAGTAGGACGCCATTATAATCGCCCCTAAATGGGGTCTCTACGGAGTAGTTATTTAGACTTCGATACTATACTCGTCTATATAGTAAGCCACGTTAAGAAGTCTTAAACGAAGATATTTAATCACGTCCTAGCACTCTTCCCGATTTTCACCCATAACGAGCGATTCGTGCGGAGGGGTTTTACGGGTTTAATGAGGCTTCAAAGTAGGACGTTCAGTTAAGAAGACTTTTAGTTAAGAAGGGTAGCCATTTCATAAGGAGCTACACCATTAAGAAGCTACGGTTTCAGGCTATTTGGGCCATTTGGGCCAGTATATTCAGCTCTTTTGCTGATAGGGGAGTGTTGGAAATCAGCCTCAGCCCTATATGCTTGGCACGTAGTATAAATATAACACGTCTCCTATAGAACTAAATTAAGTCGTTTCACCTATTCTAAAGGAAGGTAGACTATATTACGGTAAAGGCGCTAGAACTTAAAGCACCGGGTACGTCGATATCTAATAGTATAACTTTATATCGTTAATTAAGAAAAGGGGAGATATTTAGCGTATTTAACTTAGACCGTCGTATAGAGATCTAGGCGAAGCTATAGGCGTAGTAGGGTCTTATCCCTACTCTTTAGACTTTCTTCGAAGACTTTAAGTATATCTAAGCCTACGCCTATTAGGTAAAGAGATTAGTAAAGGTACCTCCTAGGAGAACTCTATATACGGCGATAGCGCGGAGCTTCTCCGAAATAAATTAGAAGAAAGGTAAATATATTATCTAGGAAGCGGAATCGGCCTTTACTTTTAGATCTAGTACTACTTAAAACCGCGTAGCTCTATACTACCGATAACTATTTCTCTATATTATACGATACCTTCGTAAGTTATTACTAGGCTCTATAAAGTTAGAGCCTAAACCTAGTAAGAGAAAGATCCGGACGACGACGGATCTTAATAGATCCGTACTATATAGACTAGCCGACTTAGCGGAGCGGCTAGGGTGTAAGTCGGAGAAGATTAGCGATTTAAAGGCGAAATACTCTAGTTACATAGACGGACGGTTACCGTCCGGGTAATCGAAGCCTATATACGTCGTCGACGGACCTAGAGAGTACTAGGAGAGAAGATATATATATCCCTTCGACCTAGTAATTAAGTAGAGTAAGGACTTTCTTTTCCTCGATAATATATATAATACTAATAAAAGCTAAGGGAGTAGTATCTACCCCGTTTTCGTAAGAAGGTCCGTTTATCTAGCTTACTTTAGTAGACGGGTACCCTATTCGGAACCTAAATTAAATAATTAGAATAGAGAAAACGGTAATTAAGAGTAAGAACGAGACCCCTTACGAGAAGGTATAGATTAAATATACGTACCTTAAGAGTAACTAAATGCGGAGGAAATACGAGAGGATCGAGATATAAGCGAATAGTAAGATTATACGGAGTAGCTAGGAGATACGAGCTATCTATTTAAAAGTCCGCCTCGTTTATAGAGTATTTAGGGAAATTAGGAACCTTAACCGATAGACGACGTCGAAGAGTTAGTAACGTATAACGGGGAGAGAGAATAGAGTTCGGTAGCGCCTTCTATAATTTTATTAAGTTTTTATTTAGACGAGATCTCGCCCGAAGAGGGCCCCCTTAAAGAAAGGCTTCTATTTAAGGAATCTCCTCTTCGGCTAATTACTTTAGCGCCTATAGAAGCTATAGAAAAGTATAAAACCCTTTAAGAACGGTTTAAATTTGTCTTTCGCGACGGAGACGATTAAATTATAATAGAAGAATACTTTTTCGATCTATCTCTTTTATCTTCGGTAGAGCTTACGGTAGAAAAATACGTAAGGGAGGGACGATATCTATTCGATACGGCTCTTTAATTATTATACCTCTCGGAATACTTTAAAGCTACTATAGTAAATAGCACGTACGTTATTCTTCTATTTCTAATAGGAAGAATTTATATATCCTAGTAGCTCGCCGTATCTACTTCCTAATTAGGTAATAACGCTAGATCTTTTAAGGATAATACTAGAAAAAGAGTTACTAACGATAATATCTTTACAGAAGATTAGGTACGAAAGAAATAAACTCTATAAACCCCGTTTATATACCTTTAGGTCCTTTACCGTAATTTAATTTTTAACTAATATTACTACTATTAATATACACTTTTATCTAACTAACTATATATACGTCGGTAAGTCTATATATAGTATAGACCTAAGGAATGGCTCTATAGTTACTATCTAGGTACGGTAACACGTTAAGCGGTTTAAACCTACCGCTCTAAATACTAGATTCGGATAGCTCGTCCGGCTAAGACGACGTAATTCTTACGGTCTCGTAATATCTTACGCTAATATTTAAACTATTTATTTAGGACGATTACCGCTATATCTAAAACTCTAGTCTTCTTATTTTATATTCCCCGAGTTCGAACCCTAATTAAGGCACTTAATACTATATAGATTATATTACTTCTTCTACCTCTTAAACTCGTTCGTCGAAGTTTACGATCGGCGGGCCTAAGTCCTCTATTAGTCCCTTTAGGCGATTCTCTTCGGTAGCGAGCTTTCCTAATAATATTCCCTACACCTCTAGTATATACTCTTTTATATCTAATTATTTTAAGACTTCCGGGTTTAAGGTAGATAGTTCGTTAAGACGTTCGTACCGCTTCGCCTAATTTTAGACGCGGAGCTCCTTTTCTTTTGAGATTTCCTTATTCTAAGTAGCCTACTATTTTCTTCGGGGACGGTTCGTCTTTCTATATTCTATCGCGGGTCTCGGTCCTCTCCTTACGTTAAGTCTAAGATTTAGGCGTAGTAGGTTACCTTAGTATAGTAGATATAATTACGACGTACTAGTAGATTATACTATATCGGACTTATAGAAATAAGTAGCGGATTAGGTTTCTATAGCTTTAACTCTAAATATAGGTCTTCTAGATAATATAGGCGTCTAGATTAATCCGTCTTAATCCTTATTCTCGTATAGTATCTACTCCTAGTACGAGTATCTACTTCTAGCTCGAGTATCTACTTCTAGCTCGAGCGTTAGCATTTTCTTTAGGCTCTAACATCCGTTTTATATCTATATCTTCTTAGCTATAGATATTCTACTAGATCTACTACTACCTCTCCCTAGTTAGTCTTAAATAAGAGAGGCTTAGTAGTATATAGCCTAGACGTTTATTCGTAAAGCCCTTTCTTAAGTATAAGGCCGATTACTATTCTAATATCGGCGCGGGCCGAGACTCTATAATCTATATATCTTTAATTACGTACTATTTAGGTCCTTAAAATATAGCTTACGTTTCTAAATTAAACGCGACCGAGATATAGTTGTAATAGGTAGCGGGACTCGTTCTACTAAGCTACTATCTACTTTTAGCCCCCTCTTAAGTATCTATTTCTAACTAGACGAGGAGGGGAGCTAGAACTAGATAAATATAGGGACTTAAGAGAATTCGTCGGACGATAATAATAGAAAATAATTTATCGATCGAAGGTGGAAATACTATACCTCCTTCCGAATCTTCCCTTAACCTTAAATAAAATAGAATAATCGAGCGTTAGAGGCTTAAAACGAAGGCCTAGTATATTATCTCTATAACCTCCGAAGCTTAAACTACTATAGTAAATAACTAAACACCGTAAGGCGGACCTACCGCGTACTCCCTAACCCCTACCGAGTAAGGGGGGTAAGCGATCTATCTCGTTTAGCGAATAAGATAATTCTCCGCGGGAAGGAGAAGTAAAGAAACGTAAGATTACTAGAGAGGGAGGAATTCTAAGCACGCTACCTTATCTAGCCGATTTTCCTTTACTTAAGTCTCGGTATCCTCCTACTAGTTAGTACCGCGTTATTCCTCCGATAGAACTAATAAAAGTATAGGAATCGATTCTCGATTAGATTAACTAGTCTAAAGTAGTATAGGAGGTAGAAGGGAGAGAAAAGCCTAATACTTATCGAAATATCTTTAAAACGATTATATATTCCTATATTAAGGAACTACTAAAATAAGAAAAATACGGGAAAGATATAAAGATCGAACTTAGTAGACGAGATAATAAGAATACCGATACCGAGAGTAGGAATAATAGTAGTAAGGACGGTGACGGGGATAGCTTTCGGTATTTAGAGGATAATACATTTTTAGAAAGCGACGAGAGTGGGTATAGGAGCGAGGATTATATAGATAACGAGACTAATAATAAGGAAGACAGCGACGATAAGGATTAAGTGGATAATAATTCTAAGGTAATTAATAATTAGGTGTCGGTCTAGCTAATTAAAGGACGTTACTTATAATTCGGCATTAACCGCTATTCGAACGCTTTATATTATATCGATTCTCTATCCTCCTTTACGGGTTATTATCCTTAAATATTTTACTAGAGAGATAGTAATGCGGTAAGAGCGGAGGTGACTAGGACAAAATTAGATAGTGCGCCTCCTATAGATCTATTATTATGCCCAATTCCCATAGTAGCCTATACTAAAACGTCTCTAATCGCCGTCCTTCACGTTCGTTCTTTACTACTACTATTATAATCGTAACTCTAATATTTTACTTTAACCGGTATTAACTAAGTAGCGAGGGGCTAAAATCGTAATTCGGCTAATCGTAACTCTATAATAGCGCGCTACTTAGTAATACTATCCGGCGCGTTAAGGAATCTATTACTCGTAATAAGATCTAGAACGAACCAAACTATCGTATAATATATTCTACCGCTTCTCGTACTCTTTAATAAGGAGAATTATTTATCGTCCTTCTAGTAAGATCTTTAGTCTACTATAGGAATCTTAGCGAGCTATATCTATAATCTCCGTCTACTCTACCTTCCCCGCCCCGCTACTTTATTTTTAACCTCTCGAAAGTTCCGGCCTCTTCGACTTTAATATATCCCGTAGCTAAGAGCGTATCCTCGAAGATAGAGTAACTATTTTAAAAGATAGACTAATCTATCTAATAGTATTAATAGATCTTCCGTATACGTATTCTTATCGGGTTATTAATATACGGTATCCGCTAATAGTTCGTAGTCTCTAACGGAGCTAATTTCTTACCTAATACCTTTATAATACAAGAGATAATCCGAGCGTAATTCGATTAATACCTTGAAGAGCTTAAGAATAACGGCGCCCTTAAGCCTCTACTAATATTCTCTATTCCTAAGGGTTAAAGTTTCCTAAGGGACTTTATATCGTAGTATTAATTTTCTATTAAGAGTACTAATCCCTATTACGCTTACGCTTTTCCGAGAATACTCGTATCGATTTTCTCTATAACCTTTATATCGAATACCGTTACTTAGTAGGCTAGGTACGTAAAGTATATAGTTAAAGAGTTAACTAACTCTATCTAGAACTAAACTCTCTATTAGATATATTTTACTCCGAATATACGGTTAAAGATAATCTAGAGTAGTAGCTAGACGATAATCCGTTCGAAGATACCGTTAGGAACGATACCGAATCGTAATAGATAGCTAAATAATTTTACGTCTCGATATAGATTTACTCCTTTTAGAGCGAGCTCTTAGCCTATATTAGTATTTATAAGAAGGGAGTAGGGGTATATCCGTAGCGTAATATTTTTATTCTATAAAATTATCCTATATAGCTAGTATATAGGGATAGAACTACTAATCGACCTTCTATAGCCCTTCTTAGAATTACTACGTATATAATAGTAGGGTTTAACTTAATAACCGAAACTTTCTAGAAATCTAATAAGATACCCTAAATATAGAGATCTACCTCTAACTCGAATAGGGTTAATATAAATATTACCGTATAGTACGGAAGCTATTTAATTCTATAATCTCGGTAATACTCTTATTCTACTTTTAGGCTAATAACGAATATCTTAAGGTAATTAAATACTAAAGAGACCCTACCTCTTTAACTTTATTACTAGTACTTAAAGATCTATTAGGGGCCCTAAAAATCCGCGTATCGTTCTCGTTTAGGGCGATAGCTTTAGTAGGAGACTTATAATCCGAAATAGTAGCTTTACTATCTAATTTATTATACAATCCGACGTGGCTATCGTTCTATTTACCTATATATCCCTAAATAATCTTTACCTTCTATCGTACTCTATATTAGACGACTCGTAGATATACTATCTACTAATACCTATATCGAAGTCTAGTATAGCCTAAGTAATAAAATATTCTTACGCTATATACTACTACAGGAGCTAGTAGCTATTTAGGTAGGTAATAAGTAAATTTTTAAACTAAGAACTAGAAGTGAGAGCTAAAAATAGGATTTAGGAGTTAGAAATAGACCGGGGATCTAGAAGTAGGTAGAGGAGCTAGAAGTAGAGCGGGAGAGCTAGGATTAATCGAGGAGCTAGAAGTAAGTAGAGAGGTCGATACCGCTACTAATTAGTAGTCTCCATCCGCGCGTACGATTATTTAACTATTAACTTTTATTCGGTATTATCCCCGGTAGTATTCCCGAATACTTTATATTTATCCGGGTATATTAGGAGTAGGCGTCTACTATAGTTTAACCCTAGGCTCTATAAGAATTAAGGACACCGAAAAATCCGCGATATATTATTAGCGGGGCTAAACTTTGCGAAGTATACGTAGATATAAATAAGTTAAGTATTATATAGTGTACTAAATTTCGAGGAGGGTAGTCGGATAAGAGAATATATTACGTATAAATATAAATATAGAAGGCGTCTAAGGTATATATTATTAGCGAAGAGTAATATAGGATTTTAAAGGTCTAAGCCTATACCTAGCTAATGCGATAACTATCCTCATTATTTACGTAGCTAGACCTATTAAGCTTTCTTAGGGGGCCGCTTATCGTCCGAGCTAGTAGACCCGTATTATCTCGGTCTTTCCCTATAGATTAGTAAATTCCCGTCTATTTACCTCCTCGCCTTCTCGGTACGCTTATACGTAGGGCCTTCGAAGTATTAAGGGGTATCGGACCGGGCGTCTATAGGTAGGACGAAGCTAACGTAACTATAGTTCTATAGTTTATATATCTATTTCCCGGTGCTAGATATATAGAATAAGGTGTTACGATAACTTTAGGGCCCTTTTCGGTTTAAGCTCCTAGAGAGTTAAATATCTACGTACTTTACGATAGCCTATTCGACGTATTTACGAATTCTACGCTCTTTATCTTAGGGGAATAGTCGCCGAGAGATATCCTTTAGAAACCTTTCTTTTTTATCTAGATTACTAATCGGTATATCTAGAATAGCTTTTTAGAGCCTTTTATACTCTTCCTCGGGATACGCTTTAACGAGTAGCGTTATCTATCTCTCGAAGCCGACCGGGGTAAGGCCTAGAATATTTAGTCTCTAACCGTTTCGTTCTTAGACGAGGTAGTACTAATATTTAAGGTCTCTATATATTCGGGAAATTAACGAGTACGTATCGAAAATAGCTAGGCATTATATTAGCGGTATAGTATATTTTACGTTATATAGGGACGTACTTAACTAGGGATATATATCGTTTTTTAGCTTAATAATTTTATAGTATCTTACTATCTTTACCGGTGTAATAATAATGCTATAACGGGGTTCGTAGTTTTCGATCTATAGTATATCGTTAGCTATAGCTTACTAATATAGCCCTTAAGAACCTAGACGTATAATATATATTACTAATCCTCGTAAGAGCTAGCTAAGCCTAGTTATAGGTTAACTATCTTTATCGAATAGGGATCCCTATATCTTTTCTAATATAGTTATCTCCTCGCTCGTCGAAAGCCTCGAAGTACGTCTCGGTTTACTAGAGTACTTATCGTTTAATTCGCTCGTTAGGTCTTAAAATAAAGTAGATACGCTAAACGGCATTAAGAGAGCTAAAGTATACTTTCGCTAGTCTTCTAGCCTATACGGCGAATTTATTAATAGGTTTCGGGTCGAGATATAATTAAAGGAGCGTTTATATTCTTAAGATAGAGAGGAGGAGTATATTCGATACGGTATATTAGATAAGGTCGCTAAAATAGTTAATAGGTAAAGGTGGGATAGCTTATTATACGGTAGGAGAAGGGAGAAGAGGGGGGAGAAGCGGTTTTAAGAGAGTACTAGGCCTATATTTTCGAATGCTCCGCCTAATTAGAGCCGTAATTAGGTATTATAGACGCTATAGTTATCTCTCCGTAGGGATACTAAGAACTAGACCGAAAAACAGTATCCGCTTTCGTAGATATAAGAGAAATAGGGCGTAGCTAAGTATTCTTAACTTTATTAGGACTAGAGTATATCTTTACTTACGAGCTTTTAGGCTATAACTACTCGACTATCTATACCTTAAAGTCCTAATTAGAGCTGCGCTATTACTAGCGCCACCGCGAGGCCTAGCTCTCGTGCTCTAATTTCGGCTCCCCTAATATTAACTAACTCTAATTATTAGTAAAAAGAAATCCCTTAATTAAATTCTCTCTTTTTCCCGTTAAACGGTAGTATAGTTAGTAGCGTTATATTATTTATACTTAGTTTTAGAAAACGACTAATAGCTTTCTTTCTCGTCTACTAAGATACTTAATAGTTAATAACGCTATTAAGTAAAGTCGAAAAGGCTTTTCCTCTACGTCGCTCGTTATATATAAATCGACTTACTACGCGTAGAAACTTTATTCGTAGTCGCTATAGCCTTAAAAAAATATCGAAGCTCGTCGCTTACGCTAAGGATAAATAGAACGAACTCTTATATAATAGCTACTACGGTAATATCCTATCTACCTTAGAGAAGTAAGGCGAAGTATAATAATAATTATACTAGGTTTTAGTTAGGAAAATTACGTATTAAAATAATTATATTAAGGTACCTTAGGGTTTAGACCTACTTATATCGTTATTAGTATTATTTATATATCTTCGCTTCTTACGATATAGCGGTACCGATTACTAGTATAGTCGAGGCTTCTTAACCGAAATATATTAGCCTTCCTTATTAGAGGCCTACCTTTTTAGCTTATAGTCCGCGGTAGCTATATACGACTTATATAAGCGATTTAGACTTCTATAATACGCCGTACTAAACGGAGCGTTAAGATATTACTAGTCGATAAACTACTATATTATCTACGGAAAAGCGCTAATCTTCCGTCGAGGCCTTCTTATACTCGTTATATATATATTAGTCGGCTAACCTAGATCCCGAACGGTAAACTCTATAGATTTCCGGTATCGTCGGTAGGACGGGTAAAGGTCGCGTTTACCGAAGTAATATCCTAAGGCCCTATTATACGTTACGAAGGATAGGCGAGAAGGATAGATTCGCTCGAGTAATTCTACTATAACTTCACCTAGAAGACGGTATTATATCGTCCCGAGGTAGCGGATCCGGTGTTCTAGTAGTAGGCTCGGGATATAGCTTAGTTTAAAGTAGAAAAATACTATAAGTAAAGTATATATCGTCTCCTCGCACTCTTAGATTATCCGTAGATTTAGATAGATAAGTTAACGTAACTCGTCTATCCGGCTAGTATTATCTATCGCCGGCTCGTTCCTCGGTAAAATAACGTTAAGACGCTTATAGTCTTTACGGTTTTCGCGGTCTAAGCTATTTATAACGTCTCTAAAGTTACTTTCGCCGTCGAACGATAATATATAGGCCCGCTATGGCCGAGGAATAAAGCCGTCGAATAGAACGTAGCGGAAAGAAGTAGCTCTCGGCGACTTCGTTTTAGTACTAGTACCTATCCCTACGGATACTACGAGATTAGATTTAGAGAGTAAAGGATCGATACGTAGGCTCTCCTAAAGCGTAAGCTTAATAGGATTATTATATCTACTTATATATTCGTCCTAGATTAGGCTAGTCGTATAGGTATATACGGGTGGATAGAGACTATAGAAATTAGTTACGCGCAATAGCGGAGGTAGCTAAGAACGCTTATACTAGAGCTACCGAAGTTATTCGGCTCCTAGATAACTTAAGCCTATATAATCGTAGAATAAACGAGACTTACGCTTACTAAAGGTACGGTTCCAACCTTTAATAGTAGAAAACCGGGCCTTTTAATATAATAAGTCGAGTAGAGACTAGCGAATAGGCGCGAGAGCGTAGATACGCTATTAGCGTACTAAGTATACCGAGAGGTAGCGCCTAATAGAGAGTAGGCTACCGTACTAATAGCGAGGGTAGTAGTAGTAGTAGTAGAGGAGAGAGATATAGTAAAAAACGCGAAGTTACGCGTAAAAACGCGATAAGTATAGCGAGTAGAGGGGAAGTAGTAAGTAATAGCCCCCTAGAACGTTTAGTAAGGCGAAGGTATATAGATAGCCTAAAGTAAAGAGTAGGTAAGGGTATATAGGTAGTATTAGAACTAAAATTCGAGGAACTATAACCCTAGATATAGTACCTCCTCTAAATAGTATTACGGATAGTATAGGACTACCTATAGGAGTCCGAAGAAGAAAGATAGGTAGTAGAGAACGAAAGACGCGGCCTATAGGCTAAATTAGAAAGTAAAGAAGCTAAGGCGACGAATAGCTAGGCCTAGATAGTAAGTAGTACGACGCTATACCCTAACCTAGCGAGGAGGGTAATAGACCTAGACTCCTCCCCTCCTCCTACGATAGCTAATAATATAAAGGCTAAGTAGATAACGGTTAGGATTAATAACGAGGAGATAAGGAAAGCGTTCGTAGGCTCGACTAGTATATAGCTAGTCTATATATTTAGGAATAACGCCTACCTAGTAGCGGTATCGATCGTAGCCGTAAGGCGGACGATAAGAGGAGATATTATCCTTAATACTATAACGGTGGAAGCGAGATAGGAACTTAAAGAAGCTACGGAGTAGGCTAAAAGTATAAACCCGTTCGCGAGGATTCTTAGGTAGATATACCTAATTAGAGTATACGGTATATATAAGGATATAGTCGACGACTCGAACTAGGCGAGTACTATCGAAATCCTTAAGAGGGATAATACCGGGCTATATCTAGGCCTTAAACTTATAAGCGTTCGATAGCTAAGATTCGCGTCTAAACCGGACTAATACGGTAGGAAGAAGAGATACTCCTTACTCGTAATCGAGGTAGTAGGACTAGATACCGTAAATAGGCTAATTATAGAAGGGCTACTAGAGAGTAGCTAAATCTACTACTACGAGATATAGGTACGGTCCGCGGACCTAAAGTAGTGCTTTAACTACTAATAATATAGATATATATACGCGGTATATATAAATAAAATAAAATGCGGTAGCTACGTAGGCTCCTACTAGACCCGCGAATATAGCGCCTACTACTAAAAAGAGGCGAAGTGCGCGGTATACGGGGGTAAGTACGTATCGAGGAGTAAAGAATATAGTATTCGCTAGAAAGAAATATACCGTATATAATAGAAGATATAGGGAAAACCTAGGTAGTACGCGGTACTACCTAAATTACCGATCTAACCGACGATAGGGAGTAATTAGAAGGCTCGCCTAGATATAGAGGGCTTCTAAGTAGTAGGCCTACTAAGGGGTATCCTAAAAAGGAAAGCGCTTAGAATAAATATATCGAACGTATAAGAGGTACCCTAAGTACTAAGGAAGGTAGAGAGACCTAGGAAGCTCGAAGTCGCCGAATAGGGATAAAAGGCCCTATTACTCCTAGCTAGCTAGTCGGTAACGCGAGAACTAATAGCCGGTAAGGAGAACTAGAAGGAAAGAATAGGAGAAGCCGACCTATCGTCCTCCGATAAGTTATAAACCGAACCTTAGAATCTTATAGTATAATATTAATAGCTAATTAAAGGTTATACTCCCCCTCCTAGAGGATAACGAGATAAAGGAGTTCGATATAATTACGATCTAGGAGCCGAGTTAGAACCCGGCGATATAGACTTTATATAATAGTAGTACTAGTAGGTTCTACCTAGTATATAAGAGCGGATAGGATATACGTACTTACTTCTATATTAATAAAAGGATTAACGTAGATAGCTAGGAGGCTATCTACTATAGTAAAGACCTATATTCCCTACGGATCGATATTAAGTTAGGCGAAGGAGCTACGGCGGAGACGGTATAGATCTATAATATATATAACCCCTCCCCTCCTATACTAAAGTCCCTTAAAGGACCGTCGACCCTATTAGACCTAGAGCGGGCCTTATAGAAAGACGAGGAGTAGATCGTAGTAGGAGACTTTAATCTCTACTACCTATTATAGAATAACCCGGGGAGGTACTTATACTATACTATAGCCGATAAGCTACTAGACTATACTACCGAGAGAGGGATAAGTCTCGGTACGCCCGGAGGAACCGTTATATAGAGGAGCCGAGGCCTCTAGAGCGCTATTAACCTAACGTTCCTTACGGAAGGGGCCTATTATATAATAAGTTTATATAGGGTAAGGGAAGACCTCTATTATAGATTAGACTATTAGCTAATAGTAACTAAGCTAGAGTAGTCCCGGGAAGGAACGCCTACCCGTATAAGGAGGGTATAGAAAAAGACTAAGGATAAGATAATTAAAGAAGATATTAGGAGAGGCCTCGGTATACTAAACCGTGCCCTCGGGAGGCCGGCGCTAATAGTGCCTACCGATATCGAATAATATACGGGGAAACTAATAGTAGGGCTCCTAGAAATTATCGAAATTATCGTTTTAATCGTATAGCTAAGCCTAGAGGCTAAGTCGTACTAGAACTATAACTATATTAAGGCTACGAAGGAGGCGAGGGCTCGCCTTAAGGAATACTACTACGGGAGAAGCGTATATACCGAAGAAGCCCTAAAAGAGGCGGAATATATAAAGGTATAAACGATTCGTAAGGCGAAAATACTCGCGTTCCGAGAAGGCGTCTATAAAGTATCCTTAAAGCCTACGGGGGTATAGAGGCTAGCTAGATAGGGTAGAGAAAAGAGTAGAAAGCTAAAGAAACTTCCCTAGTTCCTAGCGATAAAGGATAGAATAGGGGGAAAGGCTATAGACTTCGATAGTAAGGTAAGAGCGCTAAGGAAGACCCTCTTTCCTCTACCTCCCCGGATAGACCTAGGGGATATTACGGTAGTAAGATACCTAATACCGATAGAGCTCCCGTACGTAGTTATAATACGCGAGGTAAGTAAGGCGATCTAGAACCCGGCCGCGGATAAGGCCCTAGGTAGAACGGGGATCCTAAACCGATTCCTAAGGTTACTAATAGGAGAGCCGATTATAGGCGCTATTATATATCTATTTTAGGCTTATATAGAGGTAGGCTATTACCCTACCTAGTTTAAAGAGGCGAATATAGTAATTCTAAAGTAACTAGTAAAGAATAACTACTTAGAGCCTAAATCGTATAGGCTAATTATACTCCTCGATACGCTAGGAAAAGCGCTAGAGATAGTAGTTTTAAGGAAGCTTAGCGACCTAGCGGAGAAATACTACTTACTCCTACTATAATAGATAGGAGCGCGAAGGAAACGCTTAGTCGAAACGGCCCTTAAGGCTTTAATAGATATAGTCTATATAATATAGAACTATAGTAAAGGCGGTAATAAGAAGAAGGTAGTTAGCCTACTATCTCTCGACGTAGTAGGCGCCTTTAATAATATCTCTTATAAGAGGCTTCTCTATAACCTACGAATAAGAAGGATACCGGCCTTTATTACTAAGTAGGTCGTAAGCTTCCTATTAGATAGGAAGATATTAATTACTCTAGGAAGAAGGACTAGCGAACTAGAGGAAGTCGAAATAGGGATCCCTTAAGGCTTACCGATTTTACCGGTGCTATTCCTATTCTTTAACGCACCGCTCCTCGAGGAATACGCGAGGACTAGGCTTCCGATATAGGTAGGAGGCTTTATCGACGACGTCTACTTACTAGCGTATAGCGAGTCTACTAAGGCTAACTATAAGTACCTAGAGAGAGTATACGATATCTACCTACGCTAGGCACGAACCTACGGGGCGACGTTCGCCCCCTAAAAGTATAAGCTAATATACCTATTTAGGACCCCGAAGAAATTTAATATAAAGATAGTAATTAACTTTAATAACGCGGTAATCGAACCGGGATCGAGCTTACGAGTCTTAGGGCTCTATATCGACCCTAAACTACGCTAGGGCCCCTATATTACCTAGCTAAAAGAGAGGGTAGCTACCTAGACTAGGGCTATTAAATATATTACGGGGTCGATATAGGGAGCTACCCTCGAGAAGTATAGACTAGTTTATAGTATAGTAGTAAGACTAGAACTAACGTTTACCGCCTCGATCTAGTACTAACCTAAAGGTATAAGCGAAGCGTCGAAGACGCCCGCGAGAATACTAGCTATAATCTAGAACTAGTACCTTAAAACGGTACTAGGGGTATATAAGGCTACCCCGGTCTAGGTTCTCGAGGCGGAATTAGTATTTATACCGATAGACTAGTAGCTCGATAGGCTAGTTATACGATACTAAGTATCGAGAGGGGCTAGCTCCGTAATAATAAATAGGAATAAGATAATTTAGAATAGGCTCTACCGGTAGAGGAGGCGCGA
>JAABUI010000536.1_pt1 | contig 27285 bp, 22 predicted proteins | sample 5559111 | NCBI WGS metagenome assembly JAABUI01 (sample SAMN10711870, study PRJNA513365) | rock metagenome | isolation source: Antarctica rocks | place: Antarctica: Victoria Land, Buttleship Promontory | reverse complement strand
GCACACGACCGCCTTGCTGCCGTCACCCGGGTCGAACAGCAGCCCCACCGGCTTGGCCGTCACCGTCGCCGACACCGGCCCCACGGACAGCGTGTGCGACACCGGCCGGTAACTGGCGGCGGATGTGTAGAAGTAGGTGGCCAGGTTGACGTAGGTGAACGGCTCACCCCTGAACGTGAGGGTCGCATCCGGCGACCTGTTCACAGTCGGGTGCGACAGCACCAGCAGGTCCCGCGCCTCCACCGCCAACTGCGCCGGCGTCAACGTGGCCACCCCCACGGACGGCGTCGTCCCGTTCGGCACCCACAAGAATTGGGCTGAGCCATCCGTGCAGTAGCGGTAGTAATACGACCCGGCAACCCCGTCCACGTGCCCCGGGTCGTGTAAGCCCGGGTAGTCCTGCGGGTGCGAAGCTTGGTTGCTGGTGTCCAGTACGTACTGGCATGTCACCGCCGGCGACCCATGGGGATTACCGCCCCTGACTGGCTGCACGATCGTCCCGCGACCCGAAGACCCCGGCACCTGGATCGTCGTGTCGACTCCCCCGTCCCCGCCGATGACAGTCACGGGCGGAGGCTGTGGGGTGGCGCCCTCTGCGAACGCTGGCGGTGCTCCGACTGCCAGCACCCCTGCTGCAGAAGCTGCCACCAGGAAGGTGCGCTCTACGCGTTGGCGTGACATGACCCCACCGACTGGTAGGCGACCGTGGCAATGCGCCAGACGCCGTCAGGTCCACGTCGCATCGTGACTTTGGCGAAGTCGTTCTTCGTGCCGACAGTGACCTTTTGGCCGGTCGAACTCTTTGCGCGGCCATGAGAAGAGGCGTCTTGACAGTCGGTCAGCATCGCCACCCCAGCTGCTGTTACCGCGGTCAGGACCGGGTGAGTCTCGATGGCGCCGTAGAAGACCTGGCCCATGGCCCGCGAAGCGGCGATACCACCCATCAGCCGTGTCAACTCCGGGTCGACCGCGAGCTTGGCTGCCACCGCCAGGCGGGCGGCGCTCGAGGTCATCTTGGACACCGGAGTGAGCGACGCCCAGAACGCCCGGTACTGCGCCAGAATCGCAGCCTGCTCGGGGACTCCGGTCGCCAACGGCATGGGCGCGGTGGTTGAAGGAGTCAAGGCCGATGGCGCTGTCGAGCCAGGCTCTCCTCCCTGGACGTGCACCCCGGATGACTGCCCGCAGCCAGCCACAGCCGCCGCCCCGGCCAGAGCTACAGCGCTGACTAAGCACCTGCTACGCACTCAGACCACCCCGCCGTGAATTCCTGCAGCTGCAGGCCAGCAGCCAGGGTCGCTGTTGCAAGAGCCTCATGTCTAGACAGTGGGCGCACTTGACCCAAATAGTTTGTAAGCCCGTGTAGGCCATGACCTCACCTCGAGATACCGGCTAATAGCCGATGCTAGCATGAGGGCAGACGATGATGCGCTTCTGCCAGCAGGCAAGGCCGGTCAGTGAACTGCGTGTGCGAGGCGCTTAGGTGTCCCGGCTGCGGTCGACGGCGCGACCCACGGTCGCGGTGTCGACCTTCAGAGCGTCCGCGAGGGCAGCCGTCGAAGCCTCGTCCAGGTCGTCCCGTATCTGGCCGCCCTCCAGCCGACGGCACCGCGAGTAGGAGACCCCGCTCGCCGCCTCGAGCTCCAACAGCGACAGCCCTGCCGCCAAGCGGAGCGCCTGCAGCGGAGGGTCGTGGACGTCCACGTCCAGCAGCTCCAACGGAGACACGCCCAACACCACCGCCAACGCCGGGATCATCCGGGGAGCCGGCTGCTGTCGGCCGCGCTCCCAGTCCCCCACGCTCTGCTGGCGTCGCAGGCCATCAAGCTGCGCCGCCACCTGCATCTGCGACAGCCCAGCGCGCTGTCGCAGTCCCACGAGCAGGCCGGGTCGCAGACGCACTGCGCTCACCTGGCTTGCTCCCTCCTGCCGCTCCCTTCGACTCTACTGAGGGCACGATCGCCCCCTCTTGGTCGCCACGACGACCGTCGCCGCTTGCCTTCCTGGGGTGGCCGGCGTACGGCGAGCGCGGCGCTCCTGGTACTGGGTTAGGCGTCCACCGACGCGGGAGCGGCGCTGTCGGCCGGCAGGACTCGGCCGCATCGACCCGGCTGCTTCGCCACGACGAGCCGGCCGACGCTGACGAGACCGTGCAAGACGTTGGCCGCGCGGCCAACCGAAATGCGCTCTAACTCGCCCCACCTCGGCCCGTGACCTTCTCGCCCCCAGTGCTCCCGCACGCACGGCAGACAGCCTGGCCCCCCGGCGTTGGGGGGCCCGGCCCGTCGGTCGCTGGTTTTGCTCAGTGCCGGGGTGGTAGGGATGGGCTGGATGCTGAGTTCGACCGCCGGAAGCACGGGGGCGGACTGGTCAGCCGCGCGCCGCTGCTGGCCGCTGCTGCTGCCGAGGTCCGGACGTGGCTGGACCTCGCGGCCCCGAGGCGACCTGGCCCGCGGCGAGGGAACCGGGGCGCCGTCCGGCTCGTCGCCGCGATGGCCAGCGTGCGCGGCCGCGTGACCTGACGCCCGTCCTCACCCCTGCCCGGCCGGCGGGCGTCTCGTCAATCGCGATCCCTGGCATGGGCAAGGACGTCAGTTACCGCGCCGGTGTTCCCCGAGGCCTTGCGTGGCACCGGCGGGGATGCTCCCGGCCTGCGGCCTGCTCGAGCAGCGCGCGGGGGCAGCGCGGTGCTGTGACGGTCTGCACGGTGGACTCGGCGGTGGACTCGCTGGCGTATTCCAGGTGGAGGACGTCGACCGGCGCGCGCCAGGTGCGGGATTTGGGCTCCCGGGCGAGGTCGTTGACGACGCTGGTGACAGCCTCAGCCAACCGGCTCTGCCCTCACGTGGTGGCGGCGGCTCGCGGGCCGGCGGTGCCGCCGCCCGCGGGGCGTAGCGCCCTGCGAAGGTCCCGTTATCCCTGGTCGGCGGAGGGGCGCCAGCAGGGCCGGCACCGTATCCCTGCAGCTCAGAAGAGGGATACGCGGCGCCAGACCAGGGGGTACGCAGCGCCCGGCGGGCGCCGCGAGACCGGCGGTGCGGGCATGCCAGCAGGCCTGCGAGCTCAGCCGAGGTTACCCGCCGGGGTTACGAAATGGAGGACGTAGATCCGCAGCGTCGGGTGCATCCCGACCTGAGGAGCACGCCGTGCACCGCACCGCCTCCACCGTCTCGAGCGCCTCCGCAGCCGCGTCCTCGAGCAGAAGAACAAGCACCGACTGGCGCACCCGAGCCATCGCCGGGAACCCGCCGACGGCCGTGCGGGGGCGCGTTCGCTCGTCCGACACCACCCGCCCGCGCCGGCGCAGCACCTGCCTGCCGGGAGTCGGAAGGTGGGACGAGCTGGTCGCGCGGCTGGACGGCAGCGACCTGTTCGTCCAGTGGTCGCGGCTGGAGCCAGCTCTGCTCGGACAGGACCTGCCCGGCCTGCGAGAGCAGCTCGCGCCCGGTGCCGACCCCCGGAGAGCCGAGCTACTGGTCGGTGCGGTGCTGCGGCTGGCGGCGGCGGACGGCCACGACCAGCCCGACGCGGTGCTGCTGCTGCTGCACCTGCTGGCGGACGGCGCACGAGCCGTCGCGGTGCAGCTGCGGGACCTGAGCTTGGACACCCTCAGCCTCGTCGTCGGCGAGCTGGCCGTGCAGATCCGGTCGTTCCCGTCGAGGCGCAACCGGTCCGGCGTCGCCGGGGCGCTGCTGATGGATACTAAAGCCGCGCTGCTGCGGGAGCTGCTGCCGCACCGCGTGCGCCCCGATCGCTCCCGGCGGCAGACCCAGGTGCTGTCGGTCGACCCGACGGACCGCACTGCCACGAACCTGCTGTTCGCGGGCGTCGAGGCGACCGGCGGCGGCGAGGACCTGGACCTGCTCGACATGCTGCTGTGGGCGCAGCGGACGGGGGTCGTCGACCCGGTCGAGGTCGCGCTGCTGCTGCACGCCGAGCGGAGCCGCGCCGAACCCGGCCCGCTGCGGCTCACTCTCGAGCGCTGCTGGGGAGAGAGCGGCCGCACTCTGCGGCGCCGACGGATGCGCACCCTCAGTGCGCTGCAGGCCGCCAGCAGCGACTACCTGCGTGACTGCGCGTGATCGCTCGCGTCGGAGGCGACTTGCTGCGGGCCTCACAGGACTTCTCGAAGATAAATCGTCGAACGTGGCCACCGAGGGTCCCCAACTCCACCTGCACGGCCATGACCATGCCGCACAAGGCCGGCCGGCCGACAACGCCTGCTGACGTCGCTGGGCGACTGGACGTGATGGCGACCGCCGACCAGGCGCTCACTGACGAACTGGACCGCGTCGACGCGGCACGCCGCCGCGTATGCCAGGCCACCGTCAAACGGCTCGAGCACCTGCTCGTGACGGTCTGCGCTGGCGCGGACGCGCGCGAGGAGCTGGACACCCTCGACACCAAGCTGCTCCGCGACGGGGCGGTGCTGTGGACACAGCGACGCCGAGCCCAGAGCGCACCGAGCGCTGCCAACGCTGGCCAGCACCTGACGGTCATCGACGGTGCCGCCAGGGCGGCGGTGTCGGCGTGATGCGCCTCGCGGAAGTCGGCAAGCGCGGCTCCACGCTCAGCGTCCTCGAGGGCGGAGACGTCACCCGGTGACAGGGCGGCTGCTGAGCGTCGCTGAGCTGCGGCGCGCGGTGCACCTGGCGGTGGCGGAAATCGCGACGCAGAGCGCCCCTGGGCGCACCACCGACCAGGTGCCTGTGCTGCTGTCACCGGTGGCGACGCCCGCACCCGCCACCGTGGCGGCTGTCCTGGCGCTAACTGCCGCACCGGCCATAGGGGCAGCCGCCCACGACGTCGGCGACCGCAGCGTCCCCGGCAGGCAGCCGGCAACGGCGGGGGCTGCGCAGGCACCGGGTCCGTTCGTGCTGGTCCTCGCGGCGCAGGCCGGGTCGGGTGCCTCGACGGTCGCGCTGGCCCTGTCGGACGCTGCAGCGGCCGCCGGTCGTGCGGTGCACCTGGTCAGCGGCCACGCGCGGAGCACGTGCGGGCTGCTGGCCGTCCCGCACGTCGAGCTGGGGCCGGTCGAGCCGGGGTGGCGCCGCGGCAGGCGGGGAGACCTGGTGCTGGTTGACCGGACCGCCGTCGAGGCACCGGGCAGCGCCTGGCCGCAGGCACCGGTCCCGGCAGGTGCGCTGCGGGTCCTGGACGCACCTGGCGGCAGCGCCCTCGCGCAGAGCCCTCCCGCCACGGTGCTGCTGGTCTGCCGCGCCACCGTCCCAGGCCTGCAGCGCGCCGAGCGCGCCCTGCAGCGCCTGGAGGACCAGCGCCGCGACGCGGTCGCCGCAGGCCGGCTCGACCCGGCCGCCCCAGCCCCCCGGGTGCTGCTCGTGGTCGTCGGGCCGGACCGCTGGGCCGGCCCGGTCCGCGCCAGCCTCGGGCCGCACGCGATGCAGCTGCAGCGCAACGGCCGGGTCCTCACCGTCCCGCTCGACCGGCACCTCGACCTGCTCGGCCCCTCCCCGGACTCTCTCCCGAAGGCCGTGCTAAAGGCCGGCCGCGTCCTCCTGCAGCACGTCGAGGCCGACCTCGCCCACGTGCGGGCGTCGTGCGACGCCCGCACCCAGTCCTGGACGACGCGGCCTGCGTCGGTCAGCCCTCTCAACCCGAAGGACAGGCTCTGATGTACCTCCAGCTCGCGACCATCGCCTACACCGCCGTCCACGTTGCAGCCAGCTCCGTGCTCGCCGCGGGCCCGTGCCCATCCGCGCCGCCCGGCCTGCAGCAATACGCGGACCAGGTCACCGGCTGGGTGAAGTGGGGCGTCCTGGCGATCCTGGCGATCAGCTTCTTCGCCAGCGTCGGGATGCTCGTGTGGGGCCGGGTGACCCACCACCCCAAGGGCGCCCGGCTCGGCTTCGACGGGATCATGATCTGCCTGGTCGGGGCGATCCTGTACGTCGTCGGGTACGTCATCATCAGCTCGATCGTCGGCAAAGGCTGCTGATGAGGCGGCGCCAGTCCCGACGCGCGCGAGGCAACTCTCCCACCGCTCCGGTGGTGTGGAGCCGGGAGAAGATGCTCGCGCTGCTGGCCGGCGGGGTCGCCGCCGTTCTGCTGGTCGTCGCGGGGCTAGTGCTCGCCATGGTCGCCGCCCTGCGCCACCACACCCCAGCCGCCCGCGCCGCAGCAGGCCCGTCCTCGCGGACGCTGACCACCGACGCAGGCGGCCCAGCGACCTCGCTCGCACCGACCGCGGCGAGCAGCCCGGACGAGATCGCCGACGCCCCGATGCCTTCAGTACCCGCGTCGGCGTCCCATCCCTCGGCGCTGGCCCGGCAGGCCCCGCCCCCGCCGGTGGCGCTGCCGGCCTCGACCAGGATGGGACCGGCGGGGGTGCCGACCGGCTACCCGCGCACCACGGCCGGGGCGCTCGGGCAGCTCGCCGCGATCGACGGCACGGCGCTGTCGTCAGCTAGCATGATCGGCGTCCGGGACGTCATCGCCGGCTGGGCCGTGCCCGGTGGCCCGACGACCAGCAGCTGGTCGGTGGTCACCGCGATGGCCACGCTGCTCGACGCCACCCAGAACACCACCGACACCGTCACCGCCAGCGCCCCCGGCCCGGCCAGCAGCGGGCAGCTCCTCGTGGTCGCCAGCCCGCTGATGGGCCTAGTGAAGGGCAGCGTCCCCGCCGCCGGGAGCGCCGCGGCCGGGGCGCCGCTGGAATTCGTGGTGGCGTGCCTGGACATCGAGCTGGACGTCACCGTGACCAGCACCGCGCGCGGCGCGGCCGGTGACTGCCAGCGGATGGTCTGGGCCGGGCGCCGCTGGATGATCGGGGCCGGCCCGGAGCCGGCCGCCGCGCCGTCGGTGTGGCCGGGCACCGATCTGGCCTACCAGGTCGGCTACCGCGACCTGCGCTACGCCGGCATCGCTGGCTCCCCGGCCCCCGGCGCCCCCGGCGGCGACGGCCCGAACGGGTCGCTGGTGGTGTCGGGTGGCTAGCGCCGGTGTGAGGACCCTCGCGCTGGACCCGAACCCGTTGGACTGGCTCGGCGGGGCGGCGCAGGGCGTCGCTGCGGACGCCTGGAAGGCCGCAATGGTCGGGTTGTGGTCGGCGGGGTTGTGGCTGCTGAAGCTGTCGTTCTCGGTCATCGACGCGTTCACCCGCCCCGACGTCAGCACCGGCGGTCCCCTGGCCGGGGCGCTGCCGACCACGCTGTGGCTGGGCGGGGCCGTCGCGGTGCTGCTGCTGTTCGTGCAGCTCGGCGCGGCGCTGGTCCGGCGGGACGGGCAGAGCCTGGCGCGGGTCGTGCTCGGGATCGGCCAGTTCGGTCTGGTGTGGGTCGCCTTCCTGGGCATCGGCGGGGCACTGGTGCTGGCCGCCAGCGGCCTGACCCACGGGATCCTGGGCTCGATGCTGCACGTGAGCAGCTGGTCGCAGTTCTCCGCGGGCGATTCCTGGCCTCGCAAGATCGACGACGCGACGGCGGCGTCGGTGCTGGGGATCTGCTCGCTGCTGCTGCTGATCCCCGCGGCGTTCGGCTACCTGCTGGTGATGCTGGTCCGGGAGGCGTCGCTGGTGGTGCTGCTGGCGACCACCCCGATCGCTGCGGCCGGGCTGCTGAGCGAGTCCACCAAGGCATGGTTCTGGAAGAGCCTGCGCTGGTTCATCAGCGCCCTGCTGATCGCCCCGGCGGCCGCGCTGATCCTGGGGATCGGGGTGTCGCTGAGCCGCGGGGTGGTGCAGGGCGCCGGCACCGACACCGTCGCGGCGACCGGCACGGCCGTGGTGGGTTGCGTGCTGGTGCTGATCGGGGCGCTGTGCCCGATGGTGCTGTTCAAGCTGCTGGCGTTCGTCGACCCCGGCACCGGCTCGGGGGCGGCGCTGCGGCAGTCGATGAGCGACGCCGGCGGGATGAGCGGGCTGCTGTCCGGCGGCGGGGCCGGTTCGGGCGCGACGTCGGCGGCCGCGCTGGGCGACGGCGGCGGGCGGTCGCAGGGCGAGGCCGCGGCGGAGGCCAGCACCAGTTCTCGCCTGGCCTCGATGACGGGTCCGGTCGGGGCCGGGGTCGGGATGGTCATGCAGGCCGCGAACCGGGCGGCCGACCTGGCGTCCGACGTGCTCGGGTCGGCCGGGGTCGGCGACCCGGGCTACAGCGCCGGGGCCGCGGACTACCGCGCCAGCCGCGGCGGCAGCGGCGGCGGTTCGGCAGGCACCCCAGACGCGCCTGCTGGCGGCGACGCGACCGCAGGCGGCGGCCTGCCGGGCGGGGACCTGCCCGGCAGCGGCGGACCCGGCGGCACTTCAGGGGGCGGGTCGGGTGGGATCCCGAAGATGCCTCTGCCCGGCGCAGGCGCGGGTGGCGCCGGTGGCGGTGCGGAGGCGGCGGTGGTGGCGCTGTGAGCACCTCGGGGAGCGAGCCGGTGAACGCGGTGCGCTACGGCGCCTGGCGGCAGGACCGGCAGGGGTGGCTGTTCGGGCTGTCCGGCGGCGCGCTGACGACGGCGGTGGTCGCGGGGTTGCCGCTGCTGCTGGCCGTCGGCGGGCGCGCGTGGGTGGCGGCGCTGGTGTGGGTGCCGGTGTGGGCGGTCCTGGCGGTCGGGGTGTGTGTGCCGATCGCGGGCCGCTCGGCGGCGCGGTGGGTCGCGGACTCGGTCCTGCACGTCGTCGGGGCGGGTGCGGGCTGGTCGGCGTGGCAGAGCCGCGCTGCGGCCGGGCAGGCCGACGACCTGAGCCGGGCAGATCTGCCCGGGGTGCTGGCGGGGATCGCTACGCATGACGGGCCGCCGTTCGGGGCGTTGCTGACTCGGCCGGCGATCGTGCAGGACAGCAGCGCACAGACCTGGGCGGCGGTCGCGCGAATCAGCCACCCCGGGATCGGGCTGGCCGAGGCCGGCACCCGCAACCGGATGGGGGCGGGCCTGGCGGAGCTGCTCGAGGGTGCCGCGGCGGCGGAGCTGATCTCGGTGGTGGCGGTCCAGGTCCGGACGGTGCCGGACGACGGCGCCGAGCGCGCTGCCTGGCAGGCCCGCAACGTCCGCAGCGACGCGCCCGCCCTGGCGCTGGCGGTCAACGCCGAGCTGGGCGAGGCGATGGTGCAGGTCGGGGTGCGGCACGAGGCCTTCGTGACCGTTGTGGTGCCCGAGACCCGGATCGGGCGGCAGGCCAAGGAGGCCGGCGGCGGCGTCGACGGACGCGCCCGCGTCCTGTACTGGGTGATGGCCGAACTCGAGGCCCGGCTGATCGGGGCGGTCGGCTGTTCCAGGGTCGAGTGGCTCGGCACCGCTGAACTCGCTGCGGCGATCCGGACCGGGTTCGCCCCCGGCGACCGGGCCGGGCTGGTCGAGGCTTCGCTGGCCGGGCAGGCCGACCCGGCCGTCGCGGGGCGGCTGCCGATGGCCGCCGCCGGACCGGGTTCGGCGCCGGCGCCCGACCGCCGGCACTACACCCACGACGCCTGGTCGACCGTGACGTGCACGCTGTTGCTGCCCGAGCAGGGCGCGTTGATGGGCGCTCTGGCGCCGGTCTTCACGCCGTCAGTCGCCGGTGAGCGCCGCAGCGTCACCGTGTTCTTCGAGCCGGTCGCGCGGGCCAAGGCCGACCGGATGGTCGGCCGGGACTCCATCAGCGCCGGCACCGCCGCCGAGATGCGTCACCGGATGGGGTTCCAGAGCCGGGCGACCCACCGCCGGGACGCTGCCCGCGTCCAGGACGCCGACATCCGCCTGGCCTCGGGCCGGTCGCTGGTGCGAACGGCGGTTGCCGTAGCAGTGACCGTCCCGTCGACCTGGTCGATCGACACCTACGCCGGCACCCTGGAGAGCAGCGTGCGCGGGTCGGGGTTCGTCCCGCTGCGCCTGGACCTCGCGCAGGACAGCGGCTTCGCCGCCGCGTGCGTCCCGCTGGGCATCGGCCTGCCCCGCCGCCGGGCCAGCACGTGAACCGCCCCGGTGGGGTCGGGCGAGCCGGTGCGGGCCGCGGCAACGGGCGCGGCAGTGGCCGCGGAGTCGCGGAACTGCTCGCGCAGCACGGCGCCGCGCTGCCGGCGCGGCTCGAGCAGGAGGTCGCGCGGGCGGCGGCCGAGCCGTTCACCGACTTGCTGGGCCGCCGCGGTCATCGGGCGGCAGGGGCCGGCTGGGCGGCGAGCCCAGCTCGGCTGTCGACGTGGAAGATGACCAGCGAGCAGGTCGGCGGGGTGTGGCCACTAATCGCGGCCGACGGGCTCCCGCCGACCGGGGCGCTGATGGGCGTGGACTTCCTGAGCGGCGGGGCGTTCTACGCCGACCCGGTCGGCTGGACCCTGCGGGGCGTCGAGGGCGTCACCAACAACAACATCTTCATCTTCGGCGCACCGGGGCAGGGCAAGAGCGGCACAATCAAGCTGTTCTGCCTGCGGCAGATGACCTACGGCTACCGCACGCTGATCCTGGGCGACGTCAAGGACGAGTACGAGGGGTACTGCCACGCCTTGGGAGTCCAGCCGCACGCCGTCGGGCTCGGCCTGCCCGCCCGGGTCAACCCGCTGGACTTCGGGCCGCTCGGGGCGGACTGGACCGGCCTGGACCGTGCCGAGGCGCAGCGCCGCGCCGCGCTGGTCTTCAACCGGTGGCTGCAGCTGATCGGCGGGCTGGTCGGGGCCCAAGGCGTCCCGTTCGGGCCGACCGCCGAGACCGCCGTCGGGCAGGCCGTGCGGGAACTGACCGGCTACGCGACCGGCGCGACGGCGTTGACCGAGATCACCATCCCGCAGCTCTGGCGGTCCCTGGACGAGCCCAGCGAGCAGCTCATCGCCGAGTGCCGCTACTCGGGCCGGCAGCACTTCCTGGACCAGACCCGTCCCGTCAGGGACGCGCTGGGCACGCTGGTCAAGGGCCCCCTCGCCGGGCTGTTCGATGCCCCGACCACCATCACCGTCGACTGGCGGGCCCCGATCCAGTCGCTGTCGCTGAGCCGGCTGAACCGACTGGGCAACGACCATGCCGTCGGGATCGCCCTGACCTGCCTGAACAGCTGGGGGCGGGCGATGACGGAGGTCGCCGAGCCCGGTGACCTGCGGATCATCGTGCGGGACGAGGCGTGGAAGCAGATGCGGCTCGGTACCGAGGCGGTGAAGAGCCTGGACGCCGACCTGCGGCTGTCCCGGTTCGACGGGTGCATCCAGATCGTCGCTGCGCACAAGCCCAGCGACATGCTCACCGTCGGCGACGCCGGCAGCCAGGCCGTGGCGATCGCCAAGGAACTCCTGCACCTGTGCAGCACCAAGATCCTGCTCGGCCAGGACCAGAAGATCGGTGACGAGCTCAGCGACCTGCTCGGCCTGGCCCCTATGGCCGAGAAGATCGTCACGGACTGGGCGACCGCGGCGAAGGGCCGCGCGCTGTGGGTCGTCGGCTGCCGACAGTTCAAGGTCCAGACCGTCCGGTCGGCCACTGAGATCGCCCTGACCGACACCAACGGCGCCCTCACGCCCCGCCCCGTGAGCACACCGGCCGGCCGAGCCGCGGGGACGGCCTGATCGTGGCCGACTCGGGCGCCGCGCAGCCAGCCGCCTCGGGCCTGGCCTTGAGCCTGGGCGGGGGAGTCGTCGCGCTGCTGCTCACCCTGACCCTGGTCGTCGTCGCCATCGGCGGCGCAGCGGCGGCCCTACCGGCCGGGTGCGGCACGGCGGGAACCGCCACGAACTTCTCGGCGGTCACGCTGGACGCCGAACAGATGGGCAACGCCGGTACAATCGTGACGACCACCGCCAGCTACCGGACCCGGGCCGGCGCGCTGCTGCCCGCGTACGCCGCGGTCGTCGCGGTCGCGGCAGCCGACACCGAGAGCGGGCTGCGGAACCTGCCCGGCGGGGACCGCGACTCCGCCGGGCTGTTCCAGATCCGCACCGGCCTGCACGGCCGCGACGTCGCGACCGACCCGGTCAAGAGCACCCTGTGGTTCCTCGACGCGCTCGTGCGCGTCCCGAACTGGCGGAGCATCCCGCTCACCGACGCCGACGCCGCCGTCGAACGGCCAGCGCAGGCCTACCGCGGCCGCTACGCCGCAGCCCAGGCCCTGGCCAGCGCCGTCGTCGCGCAGCTCTGGCCCACCGCCCGCAGCACCGTCAGCACCGTCAGCACCGGCCTTGCCAGCACCGCCAGGAGTCCGGCCGGCACCGGCGGCGGTGCCGTGGCCGGCCCGGTCGACCCAGGCGCGCCGGACACCTCCATCGGCGTCGACCTGTGCCCGGCCGGGAGCCCAGGCCGGGACGGCGGTCCCTCGACCGCCGCACTGCCCTGCACCATCGGCGGCGCCGGGACGGTTGAGGCCGGGCCAGGCGGAGTGCCGATCCGGGTCTGCGAGGCCGGCCGCGGCGTCGTCGTCGACGTCACCATCGCCGAGCAGGTCGCCGCGATGATGGCCGCCGCCGACACCGCGGGCCTGCACCTGTCGGGCGGCGGGTTCCGCTCCTACGCCCAGCAGGTCGAGCTGCGCAGGCAGCACTGCGGCAGTAGCACCTACGACATCTACCAGCGGCCCCCCGGGGAGTGCAGCCCCCCGACCGCCATCCCCGGCACCTCGATGCACGAGTGGGGCCTGGCCGTCGACTGGAGCAACGTCAGCTCCCTGATCACCAGCCACAGCAACCCCGCCTGGCAGTGGCTCAGCAGCAACGCGGGCCGGTTCGGGTTCGCCAACCTCCCCAGCGAGCCCTGGCACTGGAGCACCAGCGGCAGGTGAAGGCACACGGGCACGACACGACAAGCAGGAAGAGATCACCATGACATCACCAGCGCAGCGCGGGCGCGACCCGCAGCCGATGAGCCGCGGCGGGGAGGTCGCACTGGTCGCGCTCGCCAGCGCAGCGCTGCTGCTCGTCCTGGCCGCCTTGGTCGGCCTGGGCGTCGCCGCGGCACTGTTCGGCGGCGGGTGGGTGTGGCCAGCCGGCAACGACACCATCGCCGCCGTCGCCGGCGAACTGCTTCAAGGCCACCCCGGAGCGGGGCTGCCCGCTGCGGCTGCAGCGCGGGTTCCGTCCCGGGCGGTCGTCTACGGCGTCATCGCCGTCGTCGAGGTCCTCACCGCCGCGCTCACCGCTCTGGCCGGGCTGCTGTTCTGGCGCTACCACCGGCCCGGCGACGCGCGGCGGGGGATGGCCACCCGCGACGAGGCCGCGCAGGTCCTGGGCACCACCCGGCTCTACGCCGCCAGGAAGGTCCTGCGCCCGGACCTGCACGGCGGCTCAGGCCCGGGCGCTGAGCCCGCTCCGAGCTCCCCAGGGCGGTACCCGGTGACCCGGGGCACCGCACCGTCCGAGCTGGGCTGGCGGCTCGGGAAGTCCCTGATCCCGCGGGGGGTGGAGCTGTGGGTCCGCTACGACCGGACCACCGGCGTCTACGGCGCGCAGGGGAGCGGCAAGACCCTGGACCTGCTCGCACCGGCGCTGCTCGCCCACCCCGGCGCGGCTCTGGCCACCCTCACCAAGCTCGATGACCTGCTGCTCACCCTCACCGACAGGCAGGCGCCGCTCGAGCCCGGCGCCGCGGGAGCGCGGGGCGAGCCGCGGCCGGTCGCCGTGCTCGACCCGTTCGGCATGGCCCCGGGGGTGCCCGAGCTGGTGTGGGACCCGATCGCGGGGTGCGTCGACCCGGCGGTCGCCGAACGTCGCGCCAAGGCCTTCAGCGCCGGCACCGTCACGGGCGCCGTCACCGGCGGCCGGCAGGACGGCGCCGCCCGCTTCTACGCCGCCGAGACCGCCAAGGTCCTGCAGGGCTTCTTCCACGCCGCCGCCCTTACCGGCCGCACCCTCGAGCACGTCCTGGAGTGGGTCGCGAACCCCTCCGCCGCGCTCGAGCCCGCCGAGATCCTCCTGCGCCACCCGCACGCAGCCCGGTTTTGGGACGGACTGCTCAGCGGTGCGCTCACCGGCAGTTCTGACACTGTCGGGAACACCGTCACGACCGTGCAGCAGGCGATGCAGCTGTTCTTCCAGCCCGCGATCCGGTCCCGCTGCGTCCCCAGCTTCGGCCGGCCCGCCACCAGCATCGCCGACGTCCTCGCGCAGCACGGGACGGTCTACCTGCTCGGCCGCGACGACCCCTACGCCAGCGCCAGCCCGCTCATGACCGCCGTCGCCGAGCACGTGCTCGACACCGTGCTGGCGATGGCGAGCGCCAGTGCCCACGGCAAGCTCACTCCCTCGTTCCTGGCCTGCCTCGACGAGCTGCCGTCGACGACGCCGCTGCCGACGCTGCGGACCCGCATGGCCAACGAGCGCGCCCTGGGCCTGTCGTTCATGTACGCGGCGCAGACCTGGCGGCAGATGGTCGTCTGCTACGGCGAGGACGAAGCTCGGAGCCTGTTCGGCCTGACCAACAACATCGTGGTCTTCGGCGGCGGCAAGGACATCCACTTCTACCGCGAGGTCAGCGACCTGCTCGGCACCACCCGCGTCAGCCGGCAGAGCATCAGCGACGGCCCCGGCGGGATCGGCACCAACCGCAGCGTCGAGGACGTCCCCGTCCTGCGCCCCGAGCACATCAGGCTCATCCCCGAACGGCAGGCACTCGTCGTCGCCGAGAACGCCCCGCCCATCCTCGCCAAGCTCCGCCGCTGCGTCAACGGCCGCGACGGCAAGGCCCTGCTCGAACGGCAGGCCGCCGCCCGCAGCCAGGTCAGCCTCCACCGCGACACGCAGGTCGACCCGGCCGAGCGGACAGCCGCAGCGCTCGCCTACGCCCACGCACACGACCTCACCGCCATCGACCTCAACAGCCCCGGCGGTGACAGCGGCGCCGCGACCGAGCTCGTCGACGCCCCCGCTGTCCTCGACCCCGCGGCCGCCAGCACACCCGCCCGACCTGACACCGCTGCCCGCAACGAGCCCCAGCACAACCCGACGGGCTCCACCCGCACCTACCCGAAGGAATGGTCCTGGTGATGACTCCCTCCGCCGCCCCGCCCGGCAGCAAGGCCGTAACGATCGTGAACGGCGCACCCGAACCGCCGGAGAAGGTCCTGCACGCGCTCGAGGACATGCAGACGTTCCTCGAAGGCGACGCCGAGGCGAAGGCGGCGCTCCCGCCCGGCCGGCTACCGCGGCCGTGGGAGCCCGCGACTTGCACCAGCCTGCTGCGCGAGCAGGTGTGGCTGTGGTGCGACGACATGGCCGGGTGGATGAACCTGCACTACGCCTGGCACCCCAAGACCCTGATCCCGGCCTGCTGGCCCTGGCATCCACACATCGCCGCGGAGCTGCCGGTGCTGGTCTGCCGGCACTACTTCGCGCTGGAGGCCAAGACCCCGCAAGCGATGGAGGAGTGGCAGCGCCAAACCCTGCCGGCCTTCCTCGACCGCCTCGGCGGCCGCCTTGGGGAGGGAGCCTGCCGGGTCGGCAAGCACAGCCAGTGGCCATCCGCGCCCCGCTACAGCGAGTTCACCGGCCGCGACGCCCGGCAGGAACGGCACGAGCTGTTCCACGCCGACACCCACCAGCCCACGCAGCTGCACACCCTACGAACAGTCTGAGTTTTGACGTGCGGCGAGACCGCGGTGCCGTGCCTGTCAACGGTCACGAGGATCTGCCCACGGGCGGTAATGAGATCTGCCCGGCGATGGTCATGGGAACTGCCCGGTGACGGCCATGGGATCTGCTCAGGGTTGGCCGTCACCGGTCGTTGCTCAGGTCAGCGGCAGGACTCCTTTCCCGGCCAGGGCTTGGGTGAGGCGGACGCTGTCGCCGGTGGTCTGGCAGACGTGCGCGTGATGGAGCAGCCGGTCGACTGTCGCGGTCACGAGGGTCTTGGACATGAGCTCGTCGAATGCGGCGGGGTGCAGGTTTGAGGAGACCGCAACGGACCGCTTCTCGTAGGCCGACGAGCCGATATAGACCTTCGGCCTCGAACGCGGCCACCCAGCCTGGGTCGTACGGCACCCCCACAGGGTCCAACCGACCAGCCACCAACTGCCCGATGCGGCTGTCATCTGAGGCAGGCTGCGGGGGTGGTTGACCGGCTGGTCGTAGCAGGGCTGGCAGGGCTGCGTTGGGCGGTGGCGCAGCCGCTGCCCGACGACGATGTGTACGCCGGGGCCGCGGGCGTGCTGCGGGCCCTGGCCGAGGCGCACCTGGGCGGTCACCGAGCGTTCGACAAGGTGGCGCTGCAGCTGCGCGACCGGCTGAACGCGGCGCCCCTCGGCGCAGAGTCGGGCCTGTACGTCGGCATCGCAGGGCACGTCGCAGCGCTCGCCGCGTGGGCCGCTGCCAGCGGCGACGCCAAGGCTGCGGCGAGCGCAGCCGAACACGCCCGGCGCCTCGCCGCCGGCCCCCTCCCGACGTCGCGCGATGTCATCAACGGCCAGGCCGGGCTCCTGCTCGTGCTCGTCGGAGCCGGCGAGCGCGACAGCGCGGCCCGCGTCGCCGACGCCCTGGCCACCGCCGCGGAACCAGCGCCCGGCGGCGTGCAGTGGCGGCACACCGCGACCGCGACCTACCTCATGCCCGGGCTGTCGCATGGCACGGCGGGTGTCGTGCTGGCCCTGGCCCGGGCGGCCGCGCTACTCGAGCGGCGCGACCTGCTCGCGCTCGCCCGTGCCGGCGGACAGCAGCTGCTCGTCCTCGGCCGGCGCGACGATGGCACCGTGGCGCTGCCGCTGACCGTGCCGCCGCAGCCGGCTCCGCCGCACCAGGGCTGGGGCTGGTGCCACGGGCCCACCGGCACCGTGCAGGCCTTCCTCGCCCTCGCCGCACACGACCCCGCCTGGCGGCCCGCCTTGACGCTGCGCTGGCCGCGCTGCGGACCAGCGGGGTGCCCGAACGGCGATATCCCGGGTTCTGGGACAACGTCGCGCAGTGCTGCGGAACCGCCGGTGTGCTGGAGCTCGCGCTCGACCGCTACCAGGCCAGCACCGACCCCGACTGGCTGTCCTGGGCCGGTGTGCTCGCCGACGACCTGCTCGCCCACGCCGTCCCCGTCAACGGAGCGGACGACGCGGCGCTCACATGGAGCAACGTCGAGCACCGCCGACCCGATCCTGTCCTGCCGCCCGAGCCGGGCTGGATGCAAGGCACCGCTGGGGTAGCCGCCGCCCTGCTGCGCACCGCCCGCCTCGTGCGGCGACGGTCCCGCCGCCGCACGAGTGCCGTGGCCCGACCGCGCCTGACGCGACCACCACCTCGCGGCTCCGCCCCGAAAGCGGATTGGTGTCCGGCAACGCAGCGGTGGGCCGGCCCTAGGTGGTGGCCCTCCCTTACGCCGAGTGCGGAACGGCGTGACGGCTGATGCCGCAGCCTGCTCCACTGGGCTGCATGGACCTGCTGGTACTGGGCGGCACGGCATGGCTGGGGCGTGAACTCGCCCGGCAGGCCGTACAGCAGGGTGACGCGGTGACCTGCCTGGCGCGGGGCGACAGCGGTCCGGTCGCGGACGGCGCTGTGCTGGTGGCCGCCGATCGGCGCCAGCACGGCGCCTACGATGGGCTGCGGAGTCGCACTTGGGACGCGGTGATCGAGGTGTCGTGGCAGCCGGGGTTCGTCCGCGGCGCCTTGGCCGCTCTCGCCGGTAGCGCCGCGCACTGGACCTACATCTCCTCGTGCAACGTGTACGCCTCCCACGCCACCGTCGGTGCCGATGAGAGCGCACCGACCCTGCCGCCGACCGAGCTCGACGAGGTCACCCGGGAGCAGTACGGCCCTGCGAAGGTGGCCTGCGAGCGGGCGTGCCAGGACCTCGTCGGGGACCGGTTGCTGGTCGCGCGGGCCGGGCTCATCGGCGGCCCGGGAGATGTCAGCGGCCGTTCCGGTTACTGGGTGGCCCGGTCGGCCCGCGACCCGGGCGGGACGATGCTCGTCCCGGACACGCCCACCCTGGCCACGTCGGTGATCGACGTGCGCGACCTGGCGGGGTGGCTGCTCGACCGGGCGCGCGAGGGCACCACCGGCGTCTACGACACCGTCGGTCCGGTCGTGCCGTTCGCCGACTGGGTCGCCCTGTCCCGTCAGGTCGGCGGTCACCGGGGACCGCTGGCGGCGGCGGCGGCGGACTGGCTGCTCGAGCAGGGCGTCAACGAGTACATGGGCCCGGAGTCCATGGCGATGTGGCTGGTCGAGCCGGGCACCGAGGGCTGGTCCGCCCGGTCCGGAGCCGCTGCCCTCGCCGCCGGCCTGCAGCACCGGCCGAGAACGGCACTGCTGGACGACCTACTGATCTGGGAACGCGATCAAGGCCTGGACCGAGCTCGCCCGGCCGGGCTGAGCGCCCAACGGGAGCACGACCTCCTGGCCACCCTCGGCGAGAACGCCAGCTGACAGCCGGCTCAACCCACGTCTCACAGTCCGATCGTCTACCGGGATACCCGGCACGACCGCAGGACACCCAGCGCCTACTCCGATTAACGTTCGGCTCGCCCGACCTAGGGCAGTGCAGCGGCCCGCAGCGACGGGGTGGCGAGGACGACGGCACCGGCCAGCGCACACGCGCCGCTGGCCGCGACAATCGACGCCGTCGGTCCGACGTGGCTGGCTAGCAGCCCGAGGCCGTTGGTCGCGGCGAGTATCGCGGCGGCCTGGGCTAAGCCTGGGCTAAGCCGAGCAGCGCTTGGAAGCGGGCGAGGCTGTCGCGGGGAGTGCGGTGCACGAGCAACGGCATCGCGTGACTGGTGAAAATAGCCGTGCCGATGCCGAGCACGACCGCACCCCCGACCGCGACGACGGGGCTGGTCGCCCAGGCGATCATCGCCGTGCCCGCAGCGGTGATCGCAGAGCCGGCGACGAGCGGTCCGCGGGCAGAAGGCCAGGTGCCCAGGTAGGCGACGAGCAGGCCGACCGCCAGGGTGCCGACGAGCCAGGCCGCCTCGATCAGTCCGGTCTGACCGGCCGTCCAGTGGCGTTCGCGGGCGGCGAGTGGGAGCAGCAAGCTGAGCACGGGCAGCACGCTCCCGGCGAGCAGGCCGACCGAAAGGAGCAGCGGCAGCACGCCCGGCGTCCGGCGCGCGAGGGCCAGGGTTCGCTGCGGCCGACCCGCCTTCTCGGGCGGGGACGCCTCCGGGACCCGGACGCTCCAGACCAGCAGCAGCACCGCGAGGTAGCCGACGACGGCGATGAGGACCACTCCCTGCAGGGCGAGCAGCGCCACCGCGACGCCGCCGAGCGCCGTGCCGGTGAGGCGAGCGGTGGTGAGCACGGTGCCGCTGAGCGCCATCGCGCGAGCGAGCTGCGGGCCGTCAGCCAGCAGCCGAGGGAAGGCGCCGGCCGCCGGCAACCGGAAGGCGCTGACGACCCCCAGCGTGCCGGCGAGCAGGGCAAGCAGCGGCAGGCTGGACCCAGCGCCGTGAAGAGTCAGCAGCAGGACGACGAGCAGGACACACAGCGCGGCGTCGGAGCACAGCACTGTGCGCCGAAGCCCCCACCGGTCGGCGGTCGTCCCGCCGGTGAGCAGGAGCAGCATCCTCGGCAGCGTGACGAGGGTGAGCACCAAGGCGGCTGCTCGGCCGCCGAAGCGGGAAGCCTGCCAGCCCAGCGCGAAATACAGCAGGCCGTCCGCGAGCATCGCAAGGGTCGCCGCGGCCAGCCAGGTGGTCAGCGCCCGCGTCAGGAGCCTTGGGGGACCGGGCGCGATCCCGGGCGCTGACCTGGCCTGAGCGCGGGTCACGGCTCGAGCTGGGTCGGCATCACCAGCACGAGCGGCTCGCCGTGCTCGGGGGCGTGCACGCGCACGGCCTCCTCGGGCCCGCTCCAGGCCAGCACGACGCGGGCAGCCGACATGCGCTGCAGCACGTCGGCCAGCAGCGAGGCCGCGAAGCCCAACGTCACCGCGGCCCCGACGACGACGGCGGGCAGCGCACCGAGCTCGTCCTCGCCCGCGGCGACGACGAGCCGCTCGTGGCCGGTGCTCAGCCGCACCGTCTGCCCGGCCGCCCTGTCCAGTGAGGCCCGTAGCGCGTCGCGCCCCACCGTCACCCGCCCGACCCGGTGGGGCAGCGCCGCCAGCACCGTGCGGTGGGCGGGGAACCGGTCGTCGGCCGTCTCGATCGGTAGCTGCTCGCTGCCATCGGCCAGCAGGGTGGAGGCGTCGAGGATGAGCTGCACGTCGGCACGTCGTTCCAGCCAGCCCGACAGTGCGGGCACCTGCTCGACCGCCACGGCCGCCCGGCGCTCGCCGTGTCCCGCCGACCTGGTTGCGCGCACCTGCCAACGCAGCAGGCGGTAGCGATCGGTCGCGACGACGTGCACGGCGCCGTCTTGGACGTCGAGCAGGACTACGGCCAGTCCCGGCGTCTCGTGCGAGGCGAAGCCGGCCGCGGCACGCATGGCTGCGGCGAGCTCGGGACCGTCGACGTCAATGACGACTCGCGCATCGCCCTGACCGGCTCGGAGCATGGCGACCAGCTCAGTGACGACCTGTTCGGTCCGGGCGGCGCTCGTCCGCGCGGCGGCTGCCTACGCCTCGAGCAGCAGCACGGCCTGATCAGCCGGGCCGGCCAGCACCTGTCGCATGGTCTCGATCGACACCCCGACGGCGCGCAGCCGGGACAGCAGCAGGGCGCGTCGCTCCTGTTCACGGGTGTAGTAGCGGTAGCCGGTGTGAGGGTCGACCTCGGTCGGCGGCAGCAGGCCCGCTTCGTGGTAGTAGCGCAACGCGCTTGGGGCGAGGTCGACGGCGCGGGCGAACTCGCTGATCGTCAGTAGGGGGTCACGGCGGCGAGTGTGTTCCTTGCAGCCACTCGAAGGTCAAGACCGCTCGCTTCACGCCCGAACAACGATCACGTAGTAAGGACCGTGCAGAGCGCGCCGCCGCCGCCTTGGTCTGCGCCGACCGCCCTGTCGTGAACGGAGGCGTCCAACTCAGGCCTGCGCAGATCGGCGGCTGGCAGCCGTGATCTTGTCCGCAGCGGATCCCTCATCGGCACCCGCGCATACGTCGTGGCATGACAGTGCGATGTTCGCGCCCAGCGACACGGCTCTCAGCTGATGGCGACCGCCAACTAGAAGCCGAACGAGTTGTACGGCTCGGGGTCTGAGCGCAGCATTCTCGACACCCGCTGAAGGGCGTCATCGACATGAGGGCGGATACGTCCTGCGTAGGCAAGGTCGTGAGCCGACATCCCACAGAGATACAACGCGCTCAAGCCGGCGACATCGATGCTCAGATCCGCCGCCATGTCGGTTCGCGAGCACTCGCCGTCAGAACCCTCAACGGCCAGACGCCAGGTCCCGTTGTTCGCCGGACACATGGTGTCATCATCAATCGTGAACTTGACGGTGTCGGGACAATCGTAGGACCGGGCTTCCAACACTTGCTTCACGTCGAGGATGCGGGCCCACAGGTTGTCGGACTGGCGGGTGATGCGCATGGCGCGGGGGTTGCCAAGCATCCACCTCAGCGGCTCATCACGGGGCCTCCCGGGAGCCACGATGGTGCTGGTCAGGTCAAAGTCCAGGAGCAGGCCCCACATGGCGCGGTACGCCTGCGGAGTGGTCGCCTCAAGGGCCTCGATGACCAGCGTTCCGACGTGCTCGACGCTCGACGCCCAGGGAAGTCTGAAGTTCGCGGCGCCGTCGACATGGCCGTCGGCGTTGCGGTGAACGAGGTAGCGCAAAGGTCCGTCGGTGCCGCTCGCGGCATCGGTCAGGCTGTCCCAGCGCCCTGGCTGCGGCGAGAGCTCCCCGACCCGTGTCGCACGCACCGTCGCGTGAACCGCAGGCCAGTGCTCTCTTGCAGTCGAAGCATCGACCAGTTCGAGAGAGCCCGAGTCGACTTGTGTGGGGCGGAGCTGAGCATCGGCGCGCGCGATCTCCCACCTCGCCCGGTGCGTGGAAACGTGAAAACCGAACCGGCCATAGATGCTGCCTTCACTCGCGCTAAGCATGGCGAAGGTCTCTTGGCGTTCGAGAGCCGAATGGACCATTGCTTGCATCATCTGTCGAAGCAACCCCCGACGGCGATGAGTCGCAATAACCCCTGTGCCCGTCACGCCGGCCGTCGGGAGAAAGGCTCCACCGGGGATCGTGACTTCCATCGACAACATGGCCGAAGCACCAACAACCTTGCCGTCTACGAATGCCGCCACTGGGTGATAGCTAGCGTCGGCGTCATCGAGTTCGGCCCACTGTTCCAATTGCTCGGGTGTCGCGGGCGTCCGCATTGGAGGCCATGGTTCAGGCCCCCCATGCCACGCCGCCGGCGCGGGCTCCCAACTGGGTAGGCCGTTCGCGAAGGGGAGGGCCCGGTAGTAGTCCGGAAGCTCGGTCCGCGATGGCTCACGAATCTCGGTGGTCACGCAGCCATCTCACCAGACTTCCCCGGTGGCCAGCACCCAGATAACACCGCGCCCCTCACAACCTCAAGAGACTTCCGTTCAAGCATGAGCGGGCGCTCCCACCGCTCTCGAAGACGTCCCGTAATCGCTCGTTTGTGGGCCGGTCTGGGCTCGCGTCGCCGATCGACTTGATTCGGCCCGCTGGTGAGCGTGCTGCGGCGAGGGGCAGTGTCGCGCAACGGGTGTCCGGAACCTACGTACCGTGGGCGGGTCGTGAAGGGGGTTTGAGGTACGGCTCGGGTATGGCGCGCCTGCTCGGCTACGCGCGGGTCTCGACGCTCGAGCAGAACCCGGACTTCGACCTGAAAGACTCCTGGGCCTGAGATCGCCGGGGCCGACGGTGGGGATCCAGGAGGGTTGGGTCTTCCCGCATGGCCCGATCAGCTGGCCAGCGCCCCGATCTTGACCAGGTTGTGGGCGAAGACCCCCTGTCCGGTCCAGACCCGGGCTCCTTCGGTGCCATTCAGGCGGGTGCGCTCCCAGCCGTAGCCGCGTTTGAGGCTGCTGATCCGGCCCTCGCTGCCGGTTCGCCACTTCACCGTCTTACGAAACGCCGGTCGGTGTTCCTCGGCCTGTCGGTTCTTGCCCGGTTTGCCTTTGCGGGGGATCACGACGTGCCTAACGCCGAGGTCGTGGAGGGCGTCGTCGATGCTCTTCTCGCCGTAGCCACGGTCGGCGGTGGCCGTCCGCGGTGTGCGGCCGGTGCGCTTGATGACCCGCTCGACCGCCCGGCCTAGCTGCGGCGCGTCGGGTGGGTTGCCCTGCTCCAGGTTGTGATCGAGCACGACGCCGGCCTCGTTGTCCACGACCCGCGCCTTATAGCCGAACTGCACCGGCAAGCGCCTCGACCTGCTCCACCGCCCCAGCCAGGTCCCCGCTACCGACGAACACCTCATCTCGACTCGCAAACGCTCAGCAGGTGATACTCGTGACGCCACGGACGTAGGTCCTTCCTCGGGAGCCTGGTCGCTATCGAGGGAAACCTGCGTCCATGTCATTTCACCGAAGCTGGGACGCGACCCCGAGAAGGACCAACCGTGACCGGCCACTCACACAGAGGCGACCGCATGCGGGCCGGCATAGGCAAGATGGCAGCACCCGCCGTGCAGGGCGGGCGCGGTGACCTGGTGGGGTCTTTGGGGTTACTTCAAGATGTTGGTGACTCGGGCGATGGCCAGTCCGACGGTGAGTAGGGCGACGGCGGACTGCAAACCCATGAACGCCTTGGCTGGGCGGGTCAGCGGCATGGTGTCGGTAGGGCTGAAGGCGGTGGCGTTGGTCAGGCTGAGGTAGAGGTAGTCCAGGATTTGGGGTTCCCAGTGCGGCCGGGCCAGGTCGGGGTTGGTCATTTGCGGGAACATGAAGTCTGGGTGCGCGACGTCGGCGTGCGCCCGGGCGACTGGTCCGCGCCGGTCCAGTTCCCAGTACAACAATCCGAAGGCGATGATGTTGGTGAGGTAGATGTCGCCGGCGCTGGTGAGCAGCGAGCTGGCATTGGTGGTGGGGCCGCGGCTGTGCAGCAGGTCGCTGATCAACAAACCTGCCGAGACGGCGTTCGCGGCGATGACCAGCCCGATCATGACCAGGCCCCCGGCGCGCAGCAGCTGACTGTGGGTGTTGAACCGGCCGGGGTTCGCAACCACCAACGCGATCAGCAGCGCCGTTTCCAGGCCCGGAAGGAGGTACTTGGGGTGCAGGCCGAGCCGGCTCGGCAAGACCAGCTGCAGAGCGATCGCGGCCAGCACGGTCAGGGCGGCGGGCCAGCGCTGCTCACCGTCGGTCTTGCGCCGCCACGCCGGAACGGGACCAGCCAGGTGATGCGTGCCGGGCTGGTCCCCGCCCTCGACCTGGCCCGTCGGATGCCGAGGCGTCGCTGGATACATCAGGTCGTGCCCACCTTCCGGCCAGGCCGTGCCGGTCCGCTGGCAGCACCGGCACTGGCTCAGAGCACTGGATCCTGTCAGAAGCAGGCGCGCCGGGCCAAGCAAGATGGGCTGGCGACAGCCGAAGCCCACTACGGCTGCGCCAGGGCAGGAGCGCACCGTCAGCGCAGGGGTCGCTGGGCGCAGGTACGGCAGGGGGCGCAGGCGCGATCCCTGCGTGTCGCCGTCCTTCGTTGCGGTCCGCCATGCAGAGCAGCTGGACCGCGTGACGTTGACGCCCAGCGATGACCCGATCCTAAGCTGCTTGCCGGTCTCGGTCCGGGATCTCGTGCAGGGTCGCCACCGGCCGTTCCGGGCTGTCTCTTCTGGGGCCCGACCGGTCCAACCCAGCGGCTACCGCGGCAGATGCCAGCACATCGGATGCGGTGTCGAGCAGAACCGATCTCATGTGGAGGTCTTCCTCCCCCGCGTTCGCGCCCAGGATGAAGACCCCGAGGACCATTCGCGGTAGTGATGGCGCTGACGATCAGGACGGGCAGTCCCTGGACGGGGGGTGTTCCCTGGACAAGGCGGTGGAGGGCTTCGGCGACGACCAGCACGGTGACCAGGAGCAGGGCGGCGCGCAGGCCAGGGGACGCCGAGCGCCCACGCGACGTGCACCCCCGACGCGGCGGCGAGCGCACCGTGGCGGCTCAGTTGGGGTGCGCGCAGTTACAGTCGGGAAGTGGCGGGCTCGGTTTGTGGAGCATCGGTCAACCCATCGGACGGGCCGGGCACACAGCGAACAGTGGGCAGAGCCAACTACGCGGAATATCTCAGCTCAGCCGGGCCAGACAAGGTGACCACACCCAGCCGTGTGACCCAACGCTGCCGAGCTCGGGGGACATCGAGGCCGACACTGCTGACCCGGTTGGGGTGCTCAGCGCGCGAGCCCGGTCGTGAGGTCCCCCATCGGGGAGAGTCTCACGTACCGGAGCCGCTGGCGTGCGGTTACTTCTTGGTCTCCGGGTGCGTCGCGTGGCTTTTGGCCGCTTCCTCGACGTGATGGGTGGCTTGGAAGTGATGGCCGGTGGCGTGGTGGGCATGCTCGGCGGCCTTGGCGTGATCACCCTTTCCGTGGTGTTCCGCTGCCTGCTCGTGATGCTTGGCGGCTTCCTTGTGGTGCTCGGCTGCCTTTGTGTGGTGTTCCGCTGCCGGGTGGCTGGCCATGGTCTGTCTCCTCTTTGTGTGCACGGGCGCTGGCGCGTCGGCGCGCAGCGCTGCAAACCCGTCGGGCGCAGTCTGGAAGCTACAGCGCGGATCGGCACCGATAGACAACTGGAGGTGATGCTGAGGTGAACATGCCTGCAGGCAATGGCGACATCGATCACCACCGGTGCTCCGCCGCTAAAGGTCACCATTGCGCTCTTGGCGCCCCTGACTGTGTTGGGCCCCTCGAACGTCGTTCCTTACTGTCTCGGGATGCCCGCTGACGGCATTGCCTGGAGCCACGTCGCCTCGCCGGTAGACGATCGACGACCGGGGACGCGGAAGAGGATCTTGTGTTGGGAGGCTCAGCGAACGTTGTGGTCGACGCGGTGAGCGATGGGTTCGCCGGTCTGGAGCCGGTGGGCGTTGGCCGCGAATGTCTGTGCCATCGCGGCGTAGGACTCCGAGGTGACGCCGCCAATATGAGGCGTCACCGTGACGTTCTCGCGCAGCAGTTCGTCGCCGGGGGCACACCACCGCCGTCAGCCTGCTGGACCGGCTCCTGCACCACAACAACGTCGTCGCCATCGACGGCGAGTCCTACCGCATGGCGCCAAGCCCGCAACCACACCCCACATCAGCCAGCGTGACGCTTGGGCTGGGGACTCCACCGAAGGCCGGGAAGGTCTTCACCTGCGCCAGCTGCGGACGCCTCACCGTGACCGCCGTCCAAGGAATCTTCTACAACCCCCCGTCGGATCACCCAGCCGCTTCTGCTCTCCAGCCTGCCGAACCGCAGCCTGGCGCCGACGACGAGCAGGAGCCCCAGAAAACACCCCACGGCAACACCGAGGAGGCAGCAACCACCGACTCCAACCTCACACCCAGGAGGGAGAAACGAAGATCGACTAGACCCAGAGCAAGCCCGCGAGGTGAGGACTTTCAATGGCACCAGCGGGGACCGCACTCGGCCATTGACACACCAGTGCACGGAAACCAGATCGCACGAGGGCCCAGTCGTCCGCGACCACACCGCGCCATCTGGTACTCCAGCTACGCCTACCACCGGCCCTACCCCGGTGACCGCAGCGTGCTCCTGCCGCAGCAGGTGGCAGGGGGCAGCACCGACTGATCTCCGCGCCCCCCGGACAGGCCCGCACCCCACACCAGGGATGCGGGCCTGTCCCGTCACTGCGTCCACGCGCACCCACTGCAGCGCGAACGTCCCCGCGGCTTGGAGGAGGACAAGCCCCGGACCCGCATCGACTGCCGACCCAAGCGGCCGCCGACGGACTCGGGATGCCACGCCAGTAGCAAACGCTGGTGCGTGAGCGCCCAACCCCTGCTAGTGTTGCGGTAGCGATATAGCTTGAATATGGGTTCCGGTTCTGGGATGATGACCTATGTCGTTGACTGGTGCTGTGGAGGTTCCGCCGCGCGACCGTGAGGTGTTGCAAGGGTGGCTGCGGTCGCCGTCGATCCGGGCCGGTCTGGCGCAGCGGGCGCGGATCGTGTTGTTGGCTGCCGACGGGGCCCGGACGGGGCAGATCGCCTTACAGGTAGGTATCAGCAAACAGACGGTGATCGCCTGGAAGCACCGGTACCGCGAGCAAGGACTGGGCGGGCTGGAGGACCGGCCCAAGCCGGGCCGGCCACCGGTGATCGATGAGGCGCAGATCGTGGTCCGGACGCTGGAGGCACCGCCGGAGCGGCTGGGTGTGACGCACTGGTCGAGCCGGCTGCTCGGGGCCGAGCTCGGCCTGTCCCACGTGACGATCGTGAAGGTGTGGAAGAAGTGGGACCTGCAGCCGTGGCGGTTGCAAACGTTCAAGTTCTCCACCGACCCCGAGCTCGACGCAAAGGTCCGGGACGTGGTCGGGCTGTACCTGAACCCACCCGACAAGGCGGTCGTGGTGTGCGTCGATGAGAAAACCCAGATCCAGGCGCTGGACCGCACCGCCCCGC
>JAABUI010000535.1_pt1 | contig 27302 bp, 38 predicted proteins | sample 5559111 | NCBI WGS metagenome assembly JAABUI01 (sample SAMN10711870, study PRJNA513365) | rock metagenome | isolation source: Antarctica rocks | place: Antarctica: Victoria Land, Buttleship Promontory | reverse complement strand
ACGTATCTTGTCATTAGCATTGGCAGGGTCGCCCTTTGTTGACAATGTCGTGTCCCTTTGAACAGTAAGACCGGAGTGGAGGTGGACATGGCAAGCGTCGAGGAACTCGGGTAATGTTGTTTTGCGGGTCTTCTCTTCACCCTTTTGTTGGGCGCGCTCTGCTTCTTGGCGCTTCCGTTGTTCGTCTTTTTGGGCACGCTCTGCTTCTTGGCGCTTCCTCTGCTCTTCTTGGCGCTTCCGTTGTTCGTCTTTTTGGGCACGCTCTGCTTCTTGGCGCTTCCTCTGCTCTTCTTGGAAAAGTTGTCTGTAATCCGGTGACTGTTGGGCCATAATGCAGCTGTATTGTTGAATGATAATAAATATTCTGAGGCGTGGGTGTTTGTTTACTTCGAAGACTTAGGTAAGCTCATGGCACGGATCATGGTCTCGCCGGACGCTCCTGATTGGCCAAACGTTTCCGCAGCGGGACGGCTGAGTCAGCGGTCGTTGCAAGCCCGGTAAAGCATAGGGGAACGGGAACCTATAATTAGGGTTAGGGGGGAGGGCTTATAATTGGTAGGGGGTCCCAGAATGGGCGGGGGACTCCCATTCCATTTCGAGCCATCGTAACTCCTGGGTATGGGCGATCCGACCTCATGCCTTGAGACTGTAGGCGTGCTCGTGGATTTTGGGTTGTGAGTATATTCAGTACTCGTAGCCAATTCTCTGCTAGTCGAGCTCCATCCCTCACCGGATCGTATTTTAGAAATTCTGTGTTGCGCAATACGGAACCTATATCACATGACGCATAATGCGCGCGCACATTATCAATCATATGACCCCCTGACGACACAAGGCCGCCAGAGCTTCAATGCCTCTGATCCTGCGAGTGAATTGTTTCCCCATCTGTATCTTCGATCAACTGTAGAAGCTCGGCCTTGATTTGGCCAAAGAGGACCATGCTGAGTCGTTAGCGTTTCTCAACCGACCGATTTTATTACACCTGAAGGCAGAAATATCATAACATGCCATACGCAGCAAAAGCCGAGTCGCAACAATTCACTAGAAGGAAATCAGGTCTTGTGAAAAAAATAGATGAGCTGGCACGCTTATGTCACGCGGATCTTGCACTGATCATCCTCAAAAACAATAGATATTAAATATATCGATCGACCGATCATAAACAATGGCCTCCCACGATCACAGAGATTGTATGTGTGGACCCGGCAAATCGAATGTGTGCTGACTCGAGCTTAGAAAGCATCGTACCATTTACCTATCAATCTGCTATCAAAAGACTTTGAGAACGTCACTCATCAAAGGCCGCAAAATTCGGAGATCGAGGACTCTTCAAAAACAAGGTCTGGTTCTGCAGAGCTACAATGTTGGGAGGACATGTAGACTTCAAAGGATCTCGCACCGTGTCGCATAGTACAGTCCAAAGACGCTGGCAAACGCACGGTAAAACATATCCCGCTCTCATCTCGAAGGTATGAGGCAGCCTGAATCGCGTCTGATTGCCCGGAGCATTTTAAATCAGTCGTTACTAATGATGAATCTTTGCGTGGAGGTAGGTGTCGATATGAAGGTCGTCTGGAGTGTATATTAGCATGTAGCAGCCTATGAATGTTGGTTGCGTATGACCATACCTAGTTGACACGAGCCCGATGAAAATCCTCGTCATTCGAATAGTTTAGCCATCTCAGTAGCGGCCCATCGTCCGAACCAGCACGGTCATATCATCTCGAGCTCTTCCCGCAGTTCCTATCTCATCGCCCTATCCGCGCGCTTCATCTCGCCATGATCTGGGTTCTATTTGGGTGAAGGGATGCGTGCAAAAGAAGAAGGAATCCTAAACGTCTAGAGCGGGCGCAAGAGGCTATCTACTGGACATGCTTCGAGTAAATCACACTGGGCGTCAACCAGGGCCTGTAAACACGTATCGTCATTTGTCACCCTCCGAAACGTCAATTGCGATACGTCTGTGGATTGTGAGAGACGATCATTGGCTCTCCCCGAAGTTGTTTGTTCCATACGAGAGAGAAGCACGTGTTGATCCGGAAAGCGGCCTCGGAAAGAAAAATCGCCGAACGCCAACACTTGAAGTGCTGTTAGGCCATCAGATCCAAACGCCCATTGTGCCAAGGCCAGCTCCTCGGGCGGGATCTCTGGAAACAAGGCATGAGCTTTCTGTTTGATGTCCGTCGATAAAAACTCATGGAAGATGTTCTTGACGATGTCACCGACTCTGGATAGATCGTGGTCACTTGACGTGGATTCGTTGTTTGACATGACACGCCCACACTCGCCTGGTCTTGCTCCGTCTGTCAGAACGAGACCGCTTGGGGAGATGATGCTTGGATCGTCATTGTCCGATGACTCGCCATCAATCGTGTGGTTATCTTGTTCGTCATTGCTAAGCTCCTCGCTGTTTGCATCTTCGCTGCTTGATTCATCACTGCTGGATCCTTCATTTCTCGGTAGACCGTATGTGGATAGCATGACACCCGTCCTTCTGATGTGCAGTAGTCTATATTTCGGCCGTGGAGTGATCACGCTCAAGACAGGTGCCTAAGATGAAGCGAGTTGGGCCAGCAATCAGTCTATCGTCGAACTAACGCTACTGAGAGGGTCAAGAGCATACCAAGTACACGGAAGAGTCACACAAACCAACATACTCGAGGTTGCCTCCGCGAAACAAGTCGAACATCGATCCGTCCCAACTCAACATGTTATCCGCAAAGAGACCAAAATTTGGGGATTCGTCATCGAGGTCGACCTCTCTTTCGTGATATACGACTCGCTTCAGCGTCGGCTTGTGATGAAGGACTGCGTCCCAATATTTATTGGTGGTTCTTTCAGGTCCATGAACCAGCACGAATAGATCTTTCAGGCCATCAAACATTTCAAGGAACCTGCACGCTGCCGGCGTAGAGCTGGAAGATTCCGGGTCGTCATTGCGCACGACTAGCTCCAGAGACGTCAGACGAATGGTTTGGTGTGAGTCCACTAGCATTTCTAGCAGAGCGTTCGTCCCAGGGCAATTCCGTAGCTTTAAGGTTTGAAGCCGGTCGAAGTTGAAGGCGGACGCCATGTCCTTGATCGACCTTCGAAAGGACACCGCCGACAGCGATAAGCTGCTGAGGCGTGGGAACAGCACTCTCCTTTTGCCGGCTTCCAATTTCAGGACGTCTCGAGCGAAGCGGTTTCTGGACCGATTTGCACGGCCGTTGCGCAACTGCTCATTGGCACCGATCCAGTCGAGGAGATCCAGCTCCAACTCCTCCAAGTGTTCCACATTCCCTTGAAGGATCTTCGCTAATGCATCGAACTCCTCCACGGATTGTAAGGCTCGCCAAGAGAGATGTCGGAGGCGCGTGAGAAGGACGAGAGAAAGATATGTATCTTGGGACTCCAGCCCAAGGCAGCTACCGTCGGTCACGAGAGACAGTGAGCCCAAGCAAGTTTGCTTTTTCGATAGGAACGCGAGCACTGCATCAGGAAGGCACATCCCTAGGTCCCAGCTATGACGTGTGATTAGTAAGGAACTTCGAAAGCGCTTGGAGTGTTCAATCACCTGAAACCGTAAAGACTGTTATCAGAGAGTCGGTCAAACAACGGTACCAGCTCCTCCTCGAGCTCTTCCAGGGCCGGGTACCTCGAGTCGTTATGTACACCGCGAAAATCGAGTCTCTGATGGAAATCAGCGGCGAGATGCAGGTGCTTCACATTTCGGAGAAGGTTGTTGGCTGTCGAGCAAGTTCGCAAAAGTGGTTCGACATCAAAGTCCTTTAACTCCCACTCTTCACCAACGCGAAGGGTGATTGCCTGATATAGTCTCGGGACTGTGTAGTTGTAGATGTGCTTGGAGACTTCGCAGAGCCTTTTGAGGTCTCCTGTGCCATGGATCTGCGTTGCGTGAGACACAAAACATGATGTCGGTCAAGGACATACTCTTTCGAGGATCAGCTGAACGATCTCGAGCGGCAATTTATGGAGCATCTCTGGAAATCATGTAGGCCACTCGACAGATCGAATCAACGGCGATCCAGGAAGTGTGTTGAGAGTTGCTTTGGAGGTGCGAAAGATGGGGGAGAACGTGGTGAAGGAGCAGCTCAGTGCCGCACACTTTTGTGGATCTGTGCTCGTCGCACGTGGGAAAGGGGATTTCAGTGCCGCTCAGCTGATCGATCTAGAGAAAGCGTCCTAACGAAATGGTACTCCGGCAGTTTCAAGGACATCGCTGAGGCGAAACGGGGATATATGCATGTTGATGGGTTTGAGGATATTTTGAATGAGTTTCCACTATCCTTTGATGGCGTCAAGCCTTTGTGTAGAAAGATACGGGGCATCCTCTTCCCTCTCCTTAAGGATGGGGCTCTATTCACCGGAACCCCGGCAAATCCAGAGGAGTTGTACGAACCCATAATTGAAGCGTTTGATAACGCTATAGCCGACATATCCACTAGGGAGGATTCGAATAGGCAGAGTTTGTTCACTGGGTAGGAAGAATTGAGAAGGTTCTAATGGCCTTCTTGTTGAGTCCTTAACGGTCGATATAAGCTTAGCGCCTAGACTTTTATGAAGAAGGTTCGCTTTGCTTATGTTACAAAACAGGGCTCCGTAGTTAATGTAGCTTGTTCAAAATGGTTCTATGTCGACTCTGTAAGGCTCACTACCCTTGCGGTCTTCCATAATGGAAGCAATCAGCTATAGGTCTTTTTGAATCTTGGCAATGGCTGACTAATACAACATATTGTACCCAAGCCCAAACTGGAGGACAAAAAGCCAACTTGTTCTACCTTCCCTATTATTCTACCATTACCTTCGAAAGGCACTTCGAAATCGCAACACTCCACACCACATCGAGCATGGCGCCAGACGCGAGCGATTCCTCCTCCAAGGATGCGGCTCGGAGCGCGAATTACACTCTGTCCTCATCTACATCATCCAACGCTGAGCGCCTCTCCCGTGAAGATTATGCAAAAAGGGGATGGGGTTCACGCATCAATTTCCAGCTTTCTTATGGACTTAAACCAGGTAGTCAAATCCCGCTCTTGTCATTCCATCCCTCTCTCATTTGGAGCGACGCAGCTTACCTTCAAGCAGACAGCTCCGACGACTGGGGAGGGCAATAGAATCTTAGATGCGATGATCAAGGCGGACATGGAAGAGCATGGATTTGCGCCCGTCGCGCCTGGGAAAGGGAGTTTTGGTGCTCAGCTGTTGACCGGCCCAAAAGAAACATCTTGAGCAAGTGGTATATGGGCAGCTACGATGACATTGCAGACGCGAAACGAGGTTATATGCATGTTGATGGATTTGAGGATATTTTGGATGAGTATCCACTGGCCTTCGATTGTGTCAAGCCTTTGTGTAAAGAGGTACGGGGTATTCTCTTCCCTCTCCTTAAGAATGGAGCGTTATTCACTGGAACCCCATCGGATCTACCGGAAAAGTTATATGACCCCATCATTGAAGCGTTTGATAATACTATAGCCGGCATGGTCTAGGGAGGACTCAGAATAGGCAGGGTTTGTTCGCTGAGTGCATAGAACAAGGGAGATTTAATGGGCCTATTCTTGAGTCGTTCAGAACCTAGATATCAATTTGGTTGTATACTTATATATTTTCATTTTCCCTTATGTTGGCAAGGCCATCACGGATTCTGTTCTCATAGACATCACGAGCTCAACTGGAAATCGCCGGATGCAAACAAATTATGACGTCAGTTTGCCCACATTGGAGTGAAAGCACTTTCTTGGCGAGCTGATTAGTCATCAGAAACAGAGTCATGCCCCACCATAAGCCCAAGGCGCAGCTGACCTTGGGCATCAACGCTCATTGCTCGCAATACAATTTATCAACTGTATTTGCACCTCTAACTCGCGCTGGGCACATTTTACTTTCACACCTACGCACCTTGCACGCAGGTGCTAAGACTCAGCGTAGTGGTTGGGAAGCTAATCCGAATTTTCGGGTCATATGGTCGTCAGCTATAAACTTTCCCTGGCTTCTCCTCGACACTTCATACCACCTTTTTCTACCTCTGTGTGTACCTAAATACCCCCATTTCCTGCGCGACGTCCCCGAGTCGAACCAGGGATTATCCAGACATCAGCTCTACACCGCGATCAACATTTCAGCCAACGTGTGCTTTTCTTAGACCTTCATTCTCGCCACCGCTTACATCTTCATCATATCCGTACTCCTCTCATTCTACAACTTTCTCCGTCGGGTAGAGATCTGGCACCTCTCTCTCGGTGCCGCTCTTGCCGAGTCGTGGCAGAAAACATTGTACACGAACTATCTGCTGGCTTTCATCGCCGCTTGATCATGGCTACAGAGAGTGTGGTAGAGATACAGGAGGATATTATGGATGATAAGACTAAGCTTCTAACAGAGGCTAGGGACAAGGTCTGGACCTTGCAATGCCTTTATTCGAATACACACGAAGCTGACCTGGTTCTCATCTAGCTGGGAATCAATTTCGATGAGTCCCAAGTCGATGAAGAAAAATGGACACCATACAACATAAGACCTTTCCCAAGCCATACGACAGAGCGTTTAATCATCTTCAAACCAAAGCCCCCGGTCGAATTCATTGGATGTATTAGGGTCCGCAAAGAGCAGAGCACCGACGTACTGTGGGAAACTACCCGGAAGAAGGGAGTATACATGGGCTACGTGCCAACTGGATGTTCTTTTGAAGTGTTGTCAGTCGAAGTGAAGCTCATTACGCGGAGATAGCGCTGGAGTTGAAGATCATCTCTAAGTTGAAATGATAAGCGAACTGGACCGCATCGGCCCGTGGGAGGGAAAGCATGACCGATGCAACACGGTCTTCGATTGGCATTGTCATAATGATGGTATGAAGTTCTGGAGCGGAAGATCTGTTGTGGAGGTCCCACAACTTCGCAAAGGTGTCAGGGGGCACTAGAAATGCCACATCTATGGCTCCTTGCGCTGGTTTACAATAGATCAGCCGACAACCCTCCGTTGCCTTTGTATGTAACTCACCATCGACACCCAGCGTCTCATCCTGTTGAATCCCGGGTATTGGTAATTGTGGTCCGACGTGGCTATCGTTTGTTGTTCTAGCATTCACAATTTCGTTAGAGATGAGTGGAGCTTGTTGGAAACCGGGCTGGTTTTGATGTGGCGGCTGGACTGCTGCATGTCCATCTTCAATATGCCTGCGCTTCGTTGGTCTCGTGAAACAACTCGTCTGAACCTGTGAATTATCGAGACCTAGTCACTTCATCAGTACCCTCATCTCAACTCCTGATGTAGAGTAGATCCAACCTCCGATGAAATCATGGTAATTGCTAGACCCTTGTAACGCGCGTTCGGCTCCAAAGGTGTGCAGCATTTCGCGTACTTTGACTGACCATGGTTGTGTTTCCTGGGGCTCTATCTCATCTAGAAGGTAGTCAAAGGCGCGATCGTTCATGAAACCTGCCGTCCAGTCCGTGGGCGGAAAAGCTGCAGCCCAGGAAATGATGCCACTCGGACTCAAGCAGCGAATCCGCTCGCATCTTGTGCGAGTCTGCTTGTTCCTAGATCTAACCGCACTAGAATCAAGAGCGGAGTTTATGGGACCTTCGAAAAACAGTGTAAAATTTCTCCGGAATGTCGCAACGCTTTTTGGCTGACCGTCTGCGATTAGATTTACGCGGGCTGACTCCGGGAGACGAGTTTCTTCCCTTCTCCTTCGACCCAACCTGCATGTTCTCCCTTCAATTGATCGACTTGGTCCGAGAATCTCGCCGCCACTTCGGAAAACCGCAGGCTCAGAGACTCAAAGCCGTGGTACTCTTCTTTCGTTGGTTGGGCTTTCGTGGCACAGAACTTTTCCATCGTGTATTCTGCTTTCCTGGCCAGAGCTTCTAGCTCGAAGGTCAAACCCGTCAGCATAGTAGGCTACAGAAGGTGAAGAATCTTGCTGAAACTGGCAGATTGAGATTTTGCAAGTTTCTGAAGGCCGGCGGGGTAAAGTGATGCCGAGATCCGACTGAGTAATCTCCCAGTTGCGAGACCTTGCAATCTCTTAATTTTGCAGCTAATGCGACAATGCATGCAAGCCACTTATCTTCAGATGCGTTGCTTGTCACTACATGCTCTTACCCTTTAAACGTCAAGATACTGGCTCAAGCACACGATTTTCACCCAGATGACTGCAATATTCAGATGTGCACTTTCCCACATGAAGCAAAGATCACGACCCGGATTCGTACCCGAACGAGGTCGATGAACATATAATAATGTGCGTTCTCCATTTCGTCTACATCAGTTCCTCCCAGGTCGATTCAACTCAATTATTCTATCTCAGCGGAAAACTCTCTTATTGGAGCACTGTTTACATCAACAGCCTGTTGGAATCATTGATTTTAAAACATAGTCACTCTCACCAAATCCTATCATTTACTTTTCAGACCTCTGCCCTTGAATATCACTCTGTTGCTGAGACAATGGCACCAACAGAAACTGCTCCGAAGCAATATGTCTCTCCGCAGCCACCAGCTATACCTTCCGGCAGCCCCACATCCCCACCTTTTCCACAGTCCGTTACGGTCAACGATCTCAAGAGATTGGTGGTAGGGTTTATCAAGGAAGCCCAAAAGGCGGAGTCCACAGTTAAAGTCCAAGCCTTAGCCTCCGTAGCTGAGAAGCATGTTCCGCCTGTGGGATCGGGAGCTCGCGCTTCGAGGCTGGAGTATAAAACTGTTGACGAACGGTATTTCCCCTCACTTTAGGCTTATGTGGTCAAGCTAATTACAATGCAGCTGGAATGATAAGACAAGTCGGTACGAGACTGTGGAGTCCGCACCTGCAGGAGAAATGGACGGGCTGGACGAGTATGTCTTTGTCGCTCGCGCACGGATCGGTAAGTACATCGATATGGGTAAGGAGCTTGATCGCTGAGAGACATTAGACAAGAAGACTTCGGATCCGGTGTTCTATATTGACATCAAGTCGGAAAAATTGCGAGACATTCTGAGAACAGTCCTACACGACATCCATGGCGTCTCCCTGAGGGAGGACAAACCCCAGGTATGGCTTTCTGTCTTTTTGCATAAATCTCTAACTTACACTCACCTAGATCGAACGAAATCTCCTCTACCAGTACCTTCCGGAATTGGAAGCGCACCGGACCAAATTGAGCGACGACGTCGGTCAAGAGGCTGCGGAGCTGAAGCACCTCAGTCTACTGGCAGACTTCATCAAGAGCAAATACGACTCAACGACGGCTCGTCTGATTCCGCTTCTCGAAAATGGAGAAGTCACATACGAACTGCTTTGGGCTCTCTTTAAATCGAACACGATCGTATATACCACATGTCTCGACACGGAGAAATCCTTATGCTTTCGGTTTGACATGGGCGAAGAAAAGACGACGGCGACCGGTATCACATATTTCCACATGGAGTGCCGATATCTCGATTCCGACGGAGCTGTCTTTGGCGAAGTCTCGGCGGCACTAGGTATTGCGAAATTCGCCGGTGTCAAGCGGATCGTCACCCTCGCCGCATTTCCCCTTGCGTACCATCCGCGCAGAAGCGAGATGAAGACCAGTCTCGTAGAACGGGGCCGGCGGTTCGTTTCCTTGTTGGGCGTGCACCACCTTCAGTACTACGGAAACGCCTTTTTTATGGAAAAAGGGGAGGTGGTTGAGGTTCCTGTCAAGGGTCGAATCATGGTCGATGCTGCCTTCTTCCGTGAGAACAACCCCAACTATGTCAGACCACGTATCAGCGGTTTGACTGGGAAAAAATCGTTGGATGACGGATGGTTCACTCTTGTGCCTGAAAATGAGGTCAAGAGCAATGGCAGGGAGCCAAGTAAGATGAAGGAGGATGATTTGCTCCTTTGCAGCCCAACCGTGCGCGGGTGGAGCTTTGGCAACAAATTATGGCGTGAGTTTTTCCTCTCGCTGGACGATGACAGGATAAGATAATAAGCTAACGACCTCCGAAGTTGAGTTTGCGGTGGATGATATCTCCAACATCGTTTGGAACCCATCGTCTTTTGCCAATCTCGCGATTCCCTCCCAGAAAAAGCAGCTTGTCCTGGCCCTCGCTAAGGCTCATCTCGGCGAAACATCCGACCATACGTTTGATGACTTCGTGGTGGGAAAGGGACGGGGCCTGATCATGCTCTTACAGTAATGTGTACAACGTCTGATTGGAAATTCTTGCGCTGATATCCGCTTCAGTGGCCCTCCTGGGGTTGGTAAGACTTTGACCGCCGAGGGACTGTCGGAGCATCTGAAACGGCCACTCTACGCGGTATGTGCTCGTCCCGTTCAATGCTGTTGGGCATTCTGACCATCCAGGTTTCTGCCGGAGAGCTGGGTCATGAACCGAAGAAGCTGGAGGATCAGTTGTCCCATATCTCTCAACTTGCGTATCACTGGAAAGCCCTGGTGCTTATGGATGAAGCGGATGTCTTTGTGCAGGCGCGCTCGATCGACAGTCATCAGAACGCTCGCGTCTCGGTCTTCCTTCGCAAGCTCGAGTATAATCAAGGGATCATGTTTCTCACGACCAACCGAGTTAGGGACTTCGATGATGCAATCCAGAGCAGAGTCACTCTAGCGGTGAGGTACGAACCGCTGAGCCTCGCCACCAGAAAGCAGGTCTGGGCAAGCTTTTTGAAAAAGGCCGTAACAGCCAACGGAGCGGCAAAATATAATCCCGAAGATCTCGACGGGTTGGAGAGGAAGGATCTCAATGGTCGGCAGGTTAGAGCTCCAGAATCCAGTCGAATCCCGTCGAATCTGTTAATACTGACCGAGTCGTTCATCGTAGATCAAAAACATGGTCGCCGCGGCCCATGCGTTGGCAGTGTATCACAACACCAAGGTGTCTATGTCTCATTTGGAATTGGTCACTAGTTTGAGCGAAGAATTTGAATCTGATTTCAGTGGTGCTGGCCAAGCTTCCAACAAGCACTCTTACCTTTAGCTCTTACTATCGTAAATATCATCATCCCTTAGCTTGTTGAAAGTTTCGAGATGGAGCGCCTGCAGATATGTGATCTCTTCTCAAAAAACGACTGATTCGTTGCAAATCCTCACTGTACTCGACAAGAGGACCAGGAGTGGATTTTCATTAATAGTCGACCGTTCCAATCAGATCCATTGAAGGCTGCAAGCTAGTACGTACAGATGCAGGAGGCGCGTCGCTGCGCCCAAATACAAGCAACCAAAAATCGCCTCGTCTATGGTTTTAAAGGCTCTAATGCCATTATTTACACTATTCCATCAGTTTTGTGCATTCTAACAGCTCCGAAGGTAATTCTCACTCATCGTTAGGGACGAAACTCCCGAATGATCTTGTGCTTGTACACGAGCACAGCGATCATTATTCACTGCAAGCAGCCAAAGACATGACCCTCGAAGGTGCGCTCGAGACAAACGGTCCATGTCGTTCTCCGCTCTAACTATGAATAAGTAATCAACACAAAGATGGCCAACTTTTTGAACGGGCATGCTGAGAAGCTCACAAAAGAGCAGTGGCTCAAAAAATACCCTGAGCCTACTGAGAAGGAATAAGTGGAGAGGAGCAGGAGATAGCTTCTGATTGGATAGAACAAACTTCCATCTGTTTCTGACTATCTCGATCCATGGCGTGATTAGTAATCAATTATTATCCACCCATTGGAGTGGTATATGTTCACTCTACTACTACATCGGTTTTCATTATGTTTCGAAACCCTCCTCGCGCACTCACTCGGCATGATATCGTTCATCCTCTTATTGCTGGCTTACATGCATCCCATAGATGTCACCGAAGATTTTCCTTGATCTCCAACCACTCTTCTTTTCCCGCTTCTTTGTTCCGTCTTCAACAACAGCCGAAGTCCGGCCTCTTCGATTACAGCAAAAGCCGAGAGGATATGAGTCCTGAAGATGGAGTGCTTGTCTCTGATGGACTGGTTTATCCAAGGTTATCAGTGAAGCTGCCTTGTCCGTCTGCGCTTTGAACCCTTTTGCGTTCAATCTAATTTCCAAACCGCAGTCTCCAATGGGGCGACCTTCATGCCCAATACCTTTACAATGCAAGAGTTGGTTCGCATGTCGCTGGATGAATACCTTGAAAACCTTGAGGGCGGCGTGTCCCCGGGCGAATCTGTGATATACTCCGTGAGAAAAGGTTGTGTAGCCTGACATGATCAATGGCCCAGTCACTGATAGCTCCCAGGTACCATTATCCCCAGCGCTCTCACACTATTCAGAGAGAAGCCACCAAGAAGACCGATTCTTACAATCCTTCGGGAACTGTCTGAGGAAGTACAATGAAGTACCCCGAGCCTCCCAGGCGTTCGGCCCACAGATGCAAGCTGAACCCGAGTTCGACGTACTTCTCGAGTTTCTTTTGGACCTCTCCTACCTCATCAAGAACCAAAGGGGACTGCTTGAGCTGTTCAGCAAGGCGAGCACTCCCGCCCCTGTGCCACCTTTCGCCGGTATGATGGCCACAAGCTACGGCCCTCCTGTAAATTGATTCAAGATCGAACCTTCTCTGGATGGTGGCCACCTCCCGTATTTCTTGATTCTTGCCAACCCGGGTAAATGATGTGGAAAAGGCATAGTAACTTGAAGCGGTCGGATACACAGGATCCGTAAAGAAAGACTCGAAATCATTTGTCCAGATTTTGACACGGCCTTGCAGCTCTGTAGAAGGCTCGACACTCTCAATACTGAAAAACTTCTGTTGACGATCATTCCGAGTAGCTGCTTTTCTGGCTTTTCGATTTTTCGTGGGTACAATCTTGTTGAGAGCAAATTTGTGAGTCGGGGGAAGTGTTGCGGGTGCAGCGAGTGAACCTAGGTGACGGTCAGGTTCGGCCGGAGTGGAGACAGGATGGCGGCGGAAGAAAGACATCTTTTGGGTGGAGTTCCAAGACGCATGTTATGTGTTGGTGCGGAGGTGGGCAACTACATTTGTCCCGGAAGGAGAAGAGCAGCGAATTGGTGGAGGCGTTGGCGGAAGCGAGGAGTTACAACGTGATTGACGAGATGATGTTTGACGTGATGATGTGTAGAGCAGGAAGAGGTAGATAGTTGTAGCAAAGAGAGAGTCATCAAGAGATAGACGAAAACGTGAGCTTGGGATGGGCAAAGGCCATTAAGAGAGAGACGTAGAGAAGGCACTGCAGGCATTCAAAGAGGTGGGTCACGAAGGAGAGTAGCGTAAAGAGAGAATAAGCCTATTCCAAAGAGAGAGTATGATTATAATTGCGTGAGCAAGGGGGGACCTACGGTAGTGGGGGGTCTTTAGACCCTATAGTCAAAGCAAAGAGATAGATAGATAGACCAAAGGGATAGTAGTCACAATTCAGAGTAGTCATCACAAAGAGAGGACATAGTTATTATTGCGTGAGCAAGGGGACCCACGGTAGTAGGGGGGGTCGAAGACCCCGAGGTGGAGCTACAGGCGGAACCAAGTGTTCCAGGTAGAAAAGGAGACAGCCTTTTCTATATGATTCCCCTGGAACGCTGGAACGTGGCCGATTGGAACGACAAGGGTACCGTCCGTTCCACACCCGCTGGAACGCAGTTTACAGCTGGAACCATTTATGTTGAGGCCACCGCTGGAACGCTACTGCACGCCAGGACCTAAGTGTAGTGGCTCCACCTGTACTAGGTGGTTCCACCTGTAAAAGTTGACTCCACCTGTAAATGGTAGGATGTCATAAGAGGAGCCACCGCACCGTCTTCAGCTTGTTATTTTTACACTTCCCCATCCCCCAGTCCCAAACGCAGCAGGATCACAGATTAGCCGGGCAACAGCCAAACGCGACGAAGTGCGTAGCGAAGAGTAAAGAGCAAAGAGAGCAAGCAGAGCAAGAAATGGAGGCTCTTCCTGGAGAGGTGTTCTATGTGCTTCTGGAGCACATTGGGTCGTTGAACGACCTGGGGGCGCTGTGGTTGATGAACCGGAGAGCGGCGTGGTTGTGCAACAACATTCCGGCCAAGTTGTTGTGGCGGATTGCGTATCGAACGTGCTATACGTGGAACTGCGAAAATGATGATGAAGTTCTTTTGCATAATTGCAGCGTGGTGGTACCGGCGTTGCAGGAGCCCTCGTCGGTGCCGTTCAAGGTGCGGCAATGGCTGTACCGGCGGGCAAGCATGCGGGCATTTGGCCGCAGCAAAGAAGCTTTGAGCGGGTGCATCATCTTGAAAAAAGATGATTTGAAGAATCCGTATGTGCCGGACTTCTCTAACAACTTCAGAAGCCGGCTGGGTATCGGTAGTAGCAGCGGCTGGTACGAAGAGGACGCTTTTGAGGAAGAGAGGGAGTGGGATCAAGTGTGGTTGATATTTAAGCGGCACCTGGTGATGCAAAGGGTGCAGCGAGTGAACCTGGGTGATGGACAGGTTCGGCCGGAGTGGAGCCGGGATGGCGAGGGAGGCGGAAGAAGGGACTTTTTTAGGTGGAGCTCCAAGACGCATGTTGCGTGTTGGTGCGGCGGTAGGCAATTACACCTGGCCCAGAAGGAGGCCCGGAAGGAGAGATTGGAGTGGGCGGAGGCCCGGGCGGAAGCCGACAGTTACATTATATTGTAAATGAGAGAGTAGTAAATGAACGAAGTAACACATTGAAGTGCTAGAGTTGGGCGGAATAGACGAAGTAGTGAGGCGAGAGTCAGTGCAAAAGAATAGTAGGTCACAAAGTGGAGTAAGCCATGCAAAGAGATAGTATGATTATATGTGCGTGAGCAAGGGGGGACCCACGGTAGTGGGGGGGCCTCCGACCCTATTGAGAGAGCAAAGAGATAGATAGGATAGAGACGAAGTATAGCCACAAAGATAGAATAGACCTAGGGTTGGAGTAGTCATCCTAAAGGCCAACGAACCGTCACTCTCAGCGAATAGTTGCTCTTATGTAGGCAGACCTAACCTTCCAACTTCCTCTTCGAATAAACCGGTACCTCCACCAGCAACGCCATAAACGAATACCACCAGCCAATCTCAATCTCATTACCAATCCAGTTCCGAACTGGCATCGCAACCTCATGATACGCCTTCCTGACCTCATGATCCGCCTGTTCATTAAACCACTTGGCATATTTGAAAATCTCAGCGCCGCCATAGAATTTTGGAGTCTGCCCCACGATCTCAGCTGTGCCACCATTACCTAAATTCAAGTATCAATATCAGTCTTGAAAAACGCTTACCGTGCTTTCCTCTAATTCCTCCCTCGTTTCTTCCTCGATGATTATCAGATCCCGGAATTTAGAAGTAGCGCTAGTGATGGTATCTTTCGGGTGGCTGTCCTCTTTTCTGAATTCTCCGTCGGGAACAGGTTCTAGGTGTATGGTTAGGCCAAGCGTGCGGAAGATGGTAACGAGGACTGCATCGATGCCTTTTAGGGCATGTGGGTAGCGTGGGTAAAAATGTGTACCACAGACTGTGTCCGCGTATTGATATGCGCAATGGAAGCCGAAGATTCCGCCGTTCTTCATGAATATAGGTGAGGAGAGCATTTCTTTGATGCTTTGGTATAAGGGGTAAAGTTTTGGATCTGTGGTTGGGAATTTTGGATGCATGAGGCCGCTGAGATGCTCGAAAACGTAGAGTTGGTAGGTTAGGGTGACACGGTGCCCAGAGGTGACAGGGAGGACTTCGTGCTCGCAGTCGCTGTAGAAGGCGGCCCAGTGGATAGATGGGCGGTAGTCTTCTTTGCTCCCTAAGTCGAAGATTCGCTCTGCGTCTTTGTGGGCAACTCGTAGCTGACCGCCTGTCTTGATATCAGCATCGATTTTGAACGGGCATTGAGATATTACCCCTATGTGGATTTGGCAAGCAAACCACCAGCGAACCAAATTGAGTAAGCCCACGAGGTGTATCAACATGAGGCTTGAACATGTCCGATGGGGCTGAATACACATTCAACTTATAAAGCTCCGCAACTACCCCCCAATGCTCTGTACTTGTATTCTTGTCCTGGATTGCCGGCCTTACGATACCCGGTAATAGCGCTTGAGCAACTGTATCCACGATACCAAAGTCATACGGATTGAAGCTCGTTGAAAACTCTCTTGCTTCCAATTTGCCCGCCTTGCGAATCTTCTCATCGAGTACATCCTTATCTTCAAAACCAAAAGTAGCAGGCTGACAATCCTCGACTAGTTGCTGGAGAACTTTCTCCTTACCATCCTGCACAGGGAACGTTATTTTCTTGGAAACATCACTACTTGGTGTGTCCCAATGGATAATGACGGGCGGAGACTTAATGGGGTTTTTTGTGCTGGTGAAATCTCCGTACCGAGTTGTGCTGCCAAAGATATCATTGTTGACGTTGACGGAACCGCTGCATGAAAAGTTGGCAGTTGCTTGATAACTGGACACTGCGTCGGTAAGCTAGTTGATGAGCCGCTCCCCTGCGATGCGTCGTAGAGACTGAGTGCCTGACATTGCGAATGGCACCAGTGATTATTCCCCACGCGCATAAACACCAGAGGGTTTTCAGGCCGGTCATACGTTGGGTCTTTGGAGGGCGATCTGAGTTGAAGTGAGACATTGGTCATATATGGAGGACTACCGACGATAAAGCGGAATGTATCCAAAGCCTTGTACGTGATAACAGCCGCCGTCTCACATTGGATCTTGTTCGACTCCACCTTTGTAATTGCGATCCGATTCACGTTCCTGAACGCAGGCTGAAAGATGGAGACGGCGGCAGTCGTCTTTGTGGTTACAGTCCAAGCAAGTCTTGGGGCGTCCCCTTGGTCAACATGGAGATGCGTAGGGACGATGTCGTGCACGGATTAAAGGTGCCTTAGATGAACTTTTCATCGCCTCATCGAATAGCAAATTGCAGAATGTCACCCGTCGAGGACGTGGGCTTTAGATTTAGACATGCAGATTGTTACCGAACAAGGTCGCGTTGTGGTATTCCCCGATAAAGGCAACTGCAGACTAGTCTGGTCTTCTACTGAGCCTGCTCTAAAGTGAGGCCGCTTTCAATAGCCTTCATCTGCACGGTATCGGTCATACTATTTTCCGCGTGACTTTGCCACTGCGACGCTTAACGAAAATCATCAGGCGCGCACTTTGGTCAGGCTGTTTGACACTGTTCGGAATTATCTACGTAAACATTTCGCACCATCTTTGCGGAAGCAGTAACAGACCTATCAGATCCTCTGGCGTTTGCTGTATTCGTTGTGCTGTTCGTGAACTAAAACTACACACGGAGGCTGACTGTTCTACAGCTTCTGGCGAATGGACTCACGGCATTTGGCAAGCAGTCATTAATCATTACGTAGGTGTGCGGCGTTTGGGCACGGTGCAGCCAAGCTGTAGAGCAGTATTCTCGTCGCATGGACCCGAATATGCGTGAGGATTCCCTGACGATTCCAGAGGTGAGCCCGAGGTCAACGACGCATATGCAGTTGCAAGATGGAATCCCAGGAGTGGATCAGTGCCGTAGTGAAGAATGGAAGCGTCTTCTAAGGAACCGGCAAACATAGGATTTGGAAATCTAGATTTGGATATGCTACCACCACCAGTGGGTGCGAGAAGTCATTGCACCATAACCGACGCATCCCCACCCCAATTTACTCGGTTATGGTGCAATGACTTTTCGCACCCTCTGGTGCACGGTCTTCACCAGTGACGCCATGCTTCCAGAAGTGCTGAAACAACTCGGGAAGGTCCTTTAATGATGGAATACTGATAGGAGCAGCCGAGCGAAATCCCGTAATATTCATGCCATGGCCGAGCTTGCATATCTCTGGCTGTCTGTATTCCGAACTCAAAGCGTTTATTATAGCTTGCTTCATCATCTTCACTCAAATCCGAGCTACCATAGGAATCCTAGACTCTTCTGACCCTGAGAAGTCTGCCATATTTGCTGCTATGCCAGCTTTGGATGGAGGCAGAGAGGGGATACAACTTCTGCGTTTGGATATGCAATAGTTCGAGGGATTCATTGTCAAGGAACAGGTGATAAAAGATGTTCCAAATAAAGATGTCTTTCGAGCTGTCTGCATAGTCCATAATCAGGGTGAAAAGCAGAATGTTTCGAGCTATATACATTGTCAACCGAGCTCTCAACAGCGGGCAGTAAGACAGACCGAGTACTGCCGCCTCATGGTCGCAGCAGGTGATGTCGAGTTGACGAGACTCTGCTTGTTATCAGTAAAGGGATTCCTCTTCGAAATAGGGCTAACCAACTTGATCCGCTGTTAGAGTAGCTCGTGAATAGAACATTACGCACGTCTCCACACCCTAGAAGTAATACGTTCGCTTCTTGCTCATGTGGAAGGTCTTGCGTTAGGCATACGGCCGGCGTATTACCTACGGATAGAAAAAAGAGATAATATTGGCCAATGTTGGATGAAGCATGTCTGGAGAGCCGCGAAGCCGGCCGAACGAGAGTACTGGGGATGGAAGCGGTATGGGAGCGCTGTCAACCGTCTATTCTGGCAGGCATTAGTTAGGAGGGGTCTCACCAGCCAATCATGAGCCATGCTGCAGAGCCGAGTAGGCAGGAGTAGGCTTAATCATGGTGGCTGAAGTCTTCCAAGCTCAACGCCCGAATCCACTATAGGACTACGGTATCCGGGGTATCGATTGTTAGTACAAAACTTATACGGTAGAAGACTCTAGACAGTCTCTAACCAGAATACAAGAGGTAGTCAGCTAGCTGTCCAGAGTAAGAGGATCGTGGCCACTAATTCTAGCAAAGTGTTGGTACTAACAATTAAAACCCTGGCAAGAGAGTACACGAGAGATAGAGTCAAAATTCGCAGCTAGTGTCGCGCTCTAAACGTTATCGTCGAGGCTTGCGAAACCCAAGCATCTGTTTCAGTCATGGATTTAAGACGGATCATAGCGCCTTGAATAGCTTCTTATCAAGGCAGACCTTCGCGCCGAAGAAGAGCAGCGATTCTGACCGACGACAGATAATATACTCTCTCCAAAGATGGCTGATACACCACTGGGTTATGTTTTGTGGTGGACTAGTCAGAAGATGTATGTAGTGTGTCCGTTTTGTGAGCTCATCCACGGCCACGGATACCCCAAAGATGGTTTTAAACGAAGAATGTCAGATTGCATTTCAGGAGGCTCTGAATATCGTGTTGTTTTTCCTTTCGAGACAGGCAGCGAAACATTCCACCTACATTTCGAAATCGACAAGAGGCGGAAAAGATACAACACGGTCGGAATAGATCTTCGCGATGAATGGGAAATAGATGATACCCAGCATGTCGAACATCTGGTAGACCAGCTCCAAAATCTAGAGTTCAAAAGGAGCACGGAGAGTCATACTCAAACATCAGCGGCTGACAAGGTCTTAGAAGAGGAATTCAAGTGGCTTGTTTCCTTCTGTGTCAACAACGATGTCCTAAAGCTCCAACATTTCTTGAGAACTGCAAAGTCTTCATTGCAACAACTGATGTCGTACACCGATGAAACAGGCAATTCTGCTCTTACAAACACTGCCATGGAGGGGCACGACGATATTCTGAACCTGTTAGTAGAGAACGGCTCTGACATTGATCACCAAAACCACAAAGGCCGAACAGCTCTGATGGAAGCCGTGATCTATGGACGACTTTACAGCGTTCAATTCCTTCTCTCCAAGCATGCTAATGGATCATTAACCGACATGCACGGCAACGACGCCTTGAAGCTGAACCGCAACTCCCACCACTACTCCGAAATCCTGAAATTCGCCCTCAACCAAGCCATCATTACTACTCTCCTCAAAGCACCACCCAGAGCACCCCTCTTCCGACCATTTCCCCATGCTCCAACCCCCAGTGATCCACATTACGGCGCCTTTCACGGAGAGGGCCTTCAACGCACTTATGTGGACGCGGTCGAGACCCTCAATCTTAAGACTGCCAAACAGGCTGTTGCGCGGTTGGAGCGCGGGGGCCTGTTCCCTGTCGTCCGCGCCGCGAGCGGGTGGACGACTTACGCCACGTCGCCGGCACCGATCGATGCCGCCCTTTGGACGAAAGAAGTATTCCGGATCAGCAAGCTTGTGGACCACGACTTGACGCACGAGCTGATTCGACACTCGGGGACGGCAGGACAGTGGAACGCGTGTCATGTGGAGAAGCAACTTGTTGTGTGGTTTTTGAGTAGGCACGTCATCTTACCGGATGAGTTGGGGGAGGAGTGTGAAGACGAAAACAAGTTGGACGCGTTGTTGGCGGTACAGCCGCCGGAGAGGTTGAAGGGTGCGAGGATACTGGTGTCAAAGAAGGTTTGTCGTTGCTGTAAGGAATTTATTAAAAAGGTGAATCAAGCGTTCGGGCTGACTCTGGAGGCTGCGGATTGCTCGGCGAAATGAGAAGCTTCTTAGGTGATGGTGTTGATGGTAATTGTAGACAATTAGGCTGCTGCCGTGGCAAAATTTCCCATCCTTTATTCGTTCAAGCGGCGCATTTCTCCCTTGTGTTGGCGAGACCATAACAGTGGTAGGTGTAACAAGATATCTCAGCAGCCCACTTGATACAGTGTGTCTCATTTCTCCTTGGTATTCAACGCTTACTTGTCGCCCAACCGGAAAAACTCATTCTCACTGGTGATCTGTGCTGCCGTACTCTGTGTCGACATTGTCCACCACAACCAGCTATCTTGACATGACATTTAAAACCCTAGACCGAGACAAGCATTTTAAGAGACACCGGCCTCTCTATCATCATGGCAGTGGGCTCGAGCTCATCTACTAGCCAACAAAGCCAGGACAGGGTCCCTTGCGCAAAAGTCAAGCAGGTCGACGGGGCTACCATCAATTGTGACAACAATGCCAATTTCGTGGCTCAGGTATAATAAAATTTAAACCCTAAAGCTGTTATACCGAGAGCCAGCAGGCTGATATCCGCTCTAGTACTGTGACCGGAGTTGTCAGATAACACACTGGCCTCAGCACAAGCTCGATTGTAATTCAGAATTGAGGAAGGCCAACTGGCAGCCAACTTGGGATCGTGAAGGACGTAAGCCGTCCTTCATGTCGGATGATATTGCGTTCAATATTTTTTGGCCATTTGAGTCAATTTGCCCAAAATGGAGGGTGCAGCTTATGATCGGGATCTAAGTCTTTGCTTCGCTGGTGAGTGTTTCTTCGACTTCATTAAACATCACCACTTAGCTGCCTTTTCTCTTAGCGATGTCCCACAGCGAACAAAGACTTGTGACGCAACAGTCGGAGACCCATGGCTGGCTAACCGAGCTTTATGGCCGGAATACTTATAATTAATGCTTAGTAAGGCTACCTTTTAGGTTCATGATTAGTCATTCTAAACCGCTGACGGTTCCAATAGCATGTCGTAAAAATCTCAGACTACAACGGTAGCTACCGTAGTAGCACATACGTCAGCGACCATTGCTCTGCATGTCACTACGCACGACCGACCAAGCTTTGAACCGACGGACGTCGTAGAAGCGCCCGGTTACAAATGCAAGCGCGTCTCATCCCGTGTTGAGATGAAGAAGACTTCCGAAGCTTGCGGTCAAAAACGAAAGCGGACGACTCTCAACTTATCTCAGAAAAGAGATCCAGATAAGCCCCAAAGAAAGGTTCTTCGCGAAGGAAGGCAGCTAGGAACACAACCCAAACATGATCGCGTTCGATTCTTGGAGAGCGAGATACAAGCACTGAAGGATGAGAATCAGTCCTTGAGGAGCGAGAACGAGGCTCTGAAGCTGAAGCTTTCGAAGAAACACGCTTGCCAAATTTGCCAGAAGTCGTTCAACAGATCAGACGGACTTTACAAGCATCTATGGGAGGGGGATGATGATCACAAGGCTCTCGCTCAAAAACGCTATGGCACGACATGCGAAAGCTGCGAGAAAAAATGCAAGAGCTGGATCGGTCTTCAACGCCATAGGATTTCACGGCATGAACAAAACGCATTGAAACCTGCAGATGATCTCGTGAGTTCAGAATCTGATGAAAGTACGTGTCTCTTTGCTACCCTCGCAGCATTAGCATTCTATGAAAACAAGTAGATATTGATCTCGCCGTCTACGATAGCGCCTTCTTCGCCAGACCCTTCTTCATTAACGTCTAAGGCGGAAGGTCATACGTCCAGCGCAACGAGCTTGTGAGCATCTGATTTATTCCTCCTTTCAGTGAAGGCTAACAAAGTCAGCGCGAATAATAAAGATCCAGAGCTTAGTGTAGGACTTCCACTGAACGAAGGACCGATTTTCGACCTGACAACGATCTTCCCGCCTTCAACGCCGTCTAGGGTGGCAATCCATGCAAACAGCGGCATAGTCAGCGGAGAGTCTCCAGGCTTCTTAGAGAACCCAGTTTATCCACTAAATTCTGCACCACCTGGCCAAATGATTCCGTCATTCTACGATGGAATCATCAAAGAAGCGCCGAGCTTTGCCAAAAACCCGGTACATCCACTTAATTACGTGGCCTCCGGGCAGATATTTCCTCGACTCTACGACACTACCGCCGCCGAGCCAGTTAGCTTGGCAACAAACTTGGTTTATCCACTAAACTATGTAGGTCCTGGGCAGACGCATCCTTCACTCTACCACGCAATCAACACGGAGGCACCGAGCTTCATAACCAGCCCGATATATCCACTGAACTACGCGGTGTCAGGGCAGGTAACTCCTTCCCTCCACAACGCAGTTGACACGGAGGCCCCGATCCTGTCAAATGAAGCATTCGGTCCCGCACATACATCACTCTGCAATACCGCCTCCTGGGGTACTCCAGTCTTTTCAGATGGCCGGAGTCATTCATAAATCTACAGTTTACTGGAACAAACCGGAATGCTGCAGGGGACTTTTCCATACCTCGGTCAATTCAGATCGACTGGATTCAGGGCTTGGCTCAAGGAATCATCCAGTCTCTGGGGAATTTTCAGTACTCTTAGAGGATTAGTTGCTCTCTCGTTTCTTTATGTTACCATGACGTTACCTAGCCGCATAAAACGTATCAAAGCACAATGAAAAATGATCTATATCACTCCCTTCACGCCTGACATGTGAAATTCGTTCCAATCTTCGGCGAAATATCACTGATTTCTGCAACTTTCCTGTCCAGCTCAGGAGAGTATGGGAGCTGCATTTTCGCCCATTTATTTACGAGCTCCTGGACTGCGAAAACGAAGGTGACAGCAAAGCCTTTGAAGACGGTGAATCCTAGCCGGGGATCGAGCACAACCCTGGGATAGTTTAGCTTGTGGATTTCGGCACGGTAAACAACAGCCTACAAGCCTCCTTCCTCCATGTTCACCGTAGTTGGGTCAGAACCCTTAGCTAGCTGCTCATGAGGAATCTCGAACATGCCATCGTGTGCTCTTGATGGTCGTAGTGGTAGATGATGCGAATTCTTGTAGTAGATCGCTTGTGACCCACGGCTCCATATCTGCACCATAAGACCTTGTAGTTCTGACTTATCGATGAAGAAGTTATGCGCGCAACCGGGGAAGGGGTGAAGGACGGTGAACATTCCCAGGCCGGACCATTCAAATACAGACTCAAGGATCCCGGTAATCCGCTACTCGGTACGTCAGATGAGACGGGGTGAATTGGGATAGCATCTTCCTACCGGGTCATGAAAAGTGTGCGCTTTGCAGAAGTCTATTCCCTCGCCGGTTCTAAGAGGGAACTGTTTCCTCCCGAACTCGTCAGCTTGCAAGCCTTTCGCTGCATCTTGAAGACATAGAAAGCCATCCGTCTTTATGGCCTGCACCAATTGTTCGACGCTTGGGAAGGCTGCAGAGGCCATCGCTGGGTCGAGGTTACTGATAGACGTGGGATGTCGTGAAGAAGTATATCTGCTTAAAAATTGTGACGTGTCGGTGGCTCGTGAATTTCGCCAGGGAGCGGCGCTGGAATTAAAGTACGTCGCCATGTTGACTATTCCCTTCACAATGACACCGCCTTGAAAGAGTCGATAAAAATGTCCCGAGATTGTGTAAGAAAGCGTTAACAATATCTAGTCTGTGCCATTTACTAGTACCTTGATGGCTGATCTGCTGACACTTACTGGTTCTTGTACGGCAGGAGCTGTCTACCGGTACTCGACAAGAAGACAAGCCTTCTGACCGTTTCAGACCGGTGTGATGATGAAAGAGGTGGGAACCGGTCCATAGTGAGTTGTAGACAATGGATGCGGCTCTGGAGTGAAGTAAGGCGACGAGGCTTCAGGTTCGAAGGCATCGGTTTTAGAGATCAGACGTCCAGTCTCCTCCGTTGGCCTTGACCAAGAGAAGCCATTCTTCATTCCGGCTAGACGTGCATGTCATGCACAGGTCTGAACTCTGTCGCTGGAAGTCCTGGTTCTCCTATTGGTAGGTCATTTGGAACGCGTGCTTTCCAGCTCCCGATACAGGAATTGGAAAACTCGGCCACGTCCCGATTCGGGAGATGAAGAGCGGGCAGCAGCAAATGTTCGCTCTTTTTACTTTTGCTGTCTATCTTCTACGCATGACAAGCTGATACGCAATCCAACGCGATTGTACACTGCAACATAGCCAATTCGCCTCTTTTAAATGGCGAACGCAACGAATCAGCGCTAGAATCTACGCATATCTTGCCCCCTTATACATGGAACTGGCGGTTGTAGCAGCTCGGGGGCAGTCGACTTTCCGAAGCTGCTGGCATGGTATTCGGGATTGTCATGTCAGGTCACAAGGAAGAGAAAGATGCCTCCATTGTTGAGGCAGTAGGCGAGACGTCTGCTGGCTGTGTCGGCTCGACGCCGGTGCTGGAGGGTGAGGGAGAAGCTTTCAAAGAAGAGAATGCAGTGATCCGGAAACAGAAAGGGGGACGGAAAAGGAGAGGAGGTCGGAAACCGGTGCGCCTTATCGAAATCCGTCGAGGAGAGCACATGGGAAGCTGAACTCTAGAGTTTCAGGTATTTGCCACTACTGAAGAACGGAAGCAGGGAAACAGACTGGCGCAGGCTGCGTTTCGCGAGAGACGCACGAAGTACATCAATGAACTAGAGACGACCATCAAGGATCATGAGAGTACCCTAGAAAGTCTAGATAAGGAGCATCGTGAAGCTGCGGATAGGTGCGTTACACTCTGCTACGAGAATTCACTGCTGGAAAGAATTTTGATGGAGAAGGGTAAGCGATAAAACACATATCGTTTTACGGTCATTGGATTGAATGCTTACGACTTCCACTATCAGGAATCGACGTTCAGGCTGAGTTGAACTCAATGACCCGCAATACACAACGCTCAAACCCTTCAGCAGCAACGGCCGCATCTCAACCCACGCCAAGTTCATCAGGAACCACGAGCTATGGGCAGCAGGTGCGAAGATCGATCGGCGGTCTCAATCGTGAAATTCGCTCCCAGAATTCTAATCGTCCCGTGTCACAAGGGACGTCTTACGAATCTCCTCCACTGCAGCCAGCATCATTTGCTCGAGTTTCGCCACCCTCGTCCATGTTCAACGCGCAAAATGTGATAACACCATCAACCGGCGACGGTCTTGCTCAGCCGCAACAATACCAGCGGCAGCGGACTCAATTAAGTCCTGAGAGTATCCCGCCTTCGATTTTGATAACCACTTACAGTGATCAAGCATATGGCGACGCCTTCAGTTCTGACCGCCCATCGTTGCCGTTTTATTCGACATCCCTTCAGAACCATATAAAGCAACTCGGTAAGTTGGCAGCCCCATATACAAACATCCGTAAAGTTCGTCGTAGATTGACCTTGAGAGTGTAGAAGAAGAGTTCGCCGCTGAAAACGACGACGAGCGAGAATTCCTTCCTGAATGGCAATTCACGCAAGAGATGGCGTCAAACCATAGCAATTCATTCCAAAATGCCCAAGGGGTGGTAGGCTTTCCATCGAGCGGTGATGGTGGTCCGGTCTTAATCCCATCTGGTTATCTCCACAGAGCTTCAGATGCTACCTCCGAATACGATCCATTCGGACCTTGGCAGAGTCTGACTTTCCCAACTCAATTTTTAATCCCATAAGGTCTGAATGGTAGTGAATTACATTTGGCAAACCTAGAGCTACCTCAATATCCTCCGTGGGCACATCAGCAGAATCTGAAGGACGAACTTATCATTGTAATCTACACAAGCTGGTCCAAATGTCTATCTGTCTATAGAGGCATAAATTCACGTATGGGAGGCTTCACCCAGACTTTCGAAATATTCCAGATCTTGAAAGATTGCGGTGCAGAAGTGCACCTGAGTCGAGAACGAGCAATCGTCTACGCTACAGATCCAACAGCTCTTTGAACTAGTTCATGGGTCAGGGGCTCGGCTAGGGTACTCAGCTCCTGCATCAGGAGGTGTTTTAGTTTTCCACCTCCCGGATCGGGAGCTGTAAAGGGTCGATGAAAGGTCGATGCAAGGTTTCACGGACCGATGCACTTAGCTCAAGAGAAGGTAACATGGAGCGGCCATCTTCCAATTCCTCTGGACATAAGACACTATATCGGCAGAGCGGACTTGACAGCCACAATGAAGATCGCCGCGTTAGAGCTTTTCTCATTCTCACTAAATGATTCAAAGGAAAGGGCATATAGTACAGGTCGTTTGGATGCGCTGGACTGCTCCTCTGTCCCAAAGTGTTCTAGAGTCATCAACCATTGAGGGCCTATAAGTAAATAAAATTTTCTCTAACCCTTCTTCAGCCCTCTGATTGACGTCTTCTAGACATCTTCTCTTTGTTGGGACCCTGGACCTGCAGTCGATTTCTTTATCACTCGATTGCGCTTTGCAACCCCTTCCTGTTGCTGGCAGAGATTCCTCGAGCACTTCCCACGCCTTCATTGATACGTTCATCGTCCTCCACTGCATCGCTACGCTCGGAATCGTCCCTATGGCATCATGGACACGTCCACCGTCTCTCGCGCCGTCATCCACGCTTCAAGGGTCTCCTCCCTCATCTGCGTCACCATCCGACGACACGGTGGAAACAATGAATCCTCAACGAGAAGAGGGAAGCAGGATCCTTCGGGGCCACGACTTCTCGGCTATCCTTCTGCTTATACGTTTCTGGCCATACCCAGACAAAAGCTTGCTTCATTCTGTCTTGCGTAATCGTAGGGTTTCCGTTCTTGCGACGCTGCTTGTATTCGCGGGAGTTGGCAATCGGCAAGCTGTCGCTGGATTTAGCAAGGATCAAATGCTCGATCGGCTTGAATCATTGTTCCCTGCCGATTCTCTAACATGGCAGCCACTCTTTGGACCACGTCAGACAGTGAATCAGACGCCTGACGGTCTCGCGGCCCTCATCGATCAGCAGAGTTGGCGGCGATTCCGCGAGATCCCCTTTGAGGCATTGGTGCAATATATGCTTGGCCGTTCCGCAGATTCAGTGGAAAACTTCCTCCACTATCACG
>JAABUI010000534.1_pt1 | contig 27314 bp, 34 predicted proteins | sample 5559111 | NCBI WGS metagenome assembly JAABUI01 (sample SAMN10711870, study PRJNA513365) | rock metagenome | isolation source: Antarctica rocks | place: Antarctica: Victoria Land, Buttleship Promontory | reverse complement strand
GAGCTGGTGCTCGCCGCGGCGCGGGGCAGCTCCGCCGACCACACCGGGACACCGGTGGCGGGATCGAGGACCGCCACCGTGGGGGACCCCGCCGTCCCGGTGACCGTGACGATCCTGCCGTCCGCGGTGAGCACGGGGACACTGCCCGCCGCGATCGGGGCCGACCAGTCCGCCTGCCCGCCATAACCGGGCGGGGGCAGCGACGGGTAGGGCGTCGGGGTGCCCGTCGGTGGTGGGGGTGCTGCGGCGGCCACCGCCGGCGGGGGAGTCCGGTTGGAGGCCACCACCACCACGGTGGCCACGGCCAGCAGCGCGGTCACCGCGAGCCCCACCGCCAGCAGCCGCCACCGACCCCACCCCGACCGGGCGGCGCCCGGGGCGGGGGTGGCGTCGAACAACTCACCATCACCGGTGACGATGGCCTGCCACACCACATCGGAATCGGCGGCCCGCACCGTCGCCCGGATCGCCCCCTGCTGCCCGCGCAGGCGCCGCGCTTGGGCCACCAGCACCGCGGTCGCCGCGGCCCGCGGGTCCTGCTCACTGTCACCGGTCGGGACCGGTTTCCCGTCGATCTCGGCGTGCTCCGCACCCAGCACCACCACCGGGCAGGGGAAGGTCGGCACCTCCCACAGCTGCCCGTCCGGGGATACGAACCCGTTTCCACCGCGGCGTGGCGCGGTGCGTGGGGTGCTCATGACCCACCGCTGAAGGACACCCGGGACACCTGCCACGGTGTGGTTGTGCCGGTCCGGGTCAGGAACACATACATGGTCTGGGAGTCCAGCGGTGCGGTCCACCCGTTGTCGCCGTGCCCGGTGACCGTGATGGTGTACCCCCGGGCCGCCGCGCCCAACTGGTCCGGGGGCCGCCCGTCGTCGTGGTTCGCGGTCAACGCCACCGTGGTGTACCCGTGGTGGGCGGCCAAGGTGTTCCACTGGACGCCACCACCCTGTTGCAGGGGCTGTTTCAGCACCGCGGCGAACGGCGGGGTGGCGTACACCGCGGACCGCACTTGCGCGTCGAAGGGGGACCGGTCGATCGCGGTGTCGTAGGTGAACGTGGTCCCGGCGAACGCCGCCGACACCGCATCCGGGGACTGCCCATCCACCGGGCCACCCACCTCACCGCGGGGTTGGCCGGCAACACCCGCCGGGATCGGCGGATTCGAGGGCACCGGGCCGGGCGCCGAGCGGGGCGCGGGTGAACTGGGTGCAGCAGAAGACGGGGCAGCACTCGGGGCGGTCGGGGAGGACACCGACGTCCCCGCCTGCGGTACGGGGGCTGGAGCGGGACCACCGCACCCGGTGCCCACGGCGACCGCCACCGCGGCACCTACACCCCACCGGGCAGCGTTGCGGACCCGGCTCACGACTGCTCTCCCGCACCGTCACGGGACGCCACGGCAAGAAACGCCGCCGTGGTGCGCCGCTCCCGCCACGCGATGTACCACCCCGCCGCGACCACGAGCCCCGACACGGCGCCCAGGGTGAGCACACCCAGGCCCGGGTCGGCCGCCCAGGCGGCCAGCGAGGCACCCGTCACGAGGGACACCACCAGCAGCGGCGGCACCGCCAACGCCGCCCGGGGCGGCCCGCAGCTGTCACCGCGGCTCGAGAACGCCGCCACGATCATGGCGGCGCACGCGAGCACCAACGACAGCTCGAGCACCGCCCACACCAGCGCGTGCAGCACAGCGACGAACCCGTCGAAAGAGGCGAAGACGTACGGGGGACCGACGACTTGCGGGCCATCAGCTCCGATTGTGGTGGTCATTGGGGTGCTCCTGCTGGTGTGCCGAGGGGGCGGGTCGCGCCGAAGAAATCGGAGTGATAGATGGGTTTGATGTTCAGCGGTTCCCCGAACGTGGACGCTTGGATCAGTTGCCCCCCGCCGATGGCCATCGCCACGTGGTGAATGTTGTCGGCGGTGCCGTAGAACAGCAGGTCCCCGGGCTGGTAGGAGGCCGGGTCGAACCCGCCCGGTAGCCGGGCACCAGCGGTGGCCGCGTACTGCGTTTGGGCGGTGCGGGCGCCGTGCAACGCATCCGAGCCCGCTTGGTGGTAGGCGTACAACACCAGACCGGAGCAGTCGAAACCGCCGCCGGTGGGACCGTTTTGGTCACCACCGCCCCAGATGTAGGTCGCGCCGAGTTGGGTTTTCGCTGCGGCCACCGCCAGCTGCGCCGCCGGACCACCCCCACCACCGGCCACCTGGTGCACCGCGACCTGCCCACCCACACCGCCGCACCCACCGGCGGCGGCTTGCGCTCCGGTGCCCGCAGCGGCGGCGGGCGGTGGTGTACCCCCGGGGGCGGTGATCGTGGCGGCGTCGGAGAACGTCGTCCGGGCCAGGGTCATGATCCGCGGCACGTAGGCCATGGTCTGCGAGTTCTGCGGAATCCCCCCAGACGCCTCGACTGCCCCAAATCCGGCATTGTATCCACCAAGGGCCATTTCGGTCACCGACGCCGAAGAGTGAATCTGCCCGGCTGCCTGCGCGGTCTTCACCTGCCCGGCCAGGGCGCAGTCGAAGCGGGCTTGGGCGTCGATCGCGGCGACGGGGTCGTGCACATTGCCACCGTTTCCCCAGGTCACCCAGCTGGCCGGTTCAAATTGCGCCGGACCTTGGGCCCCCGTGGAGGACGTGGGGTTGGAGAACCCGGATTCCTGGTCCAGCTGCGCGGCGATCACCGGGGCCGGGAACTCCGGGCACACCGTGCCCGCCTTCTGAACAAGGGGTACATAGGCCGCGGGTATCCCGGCGACCTTCAACGTCCCCCCCAGCGATGAGCCACCCGCACCGCACGGTGAGGGTGGTGGTGTGGCACCCCCGCCCAGCACCAACAGCAGCAACACGACGAGGAACACCGGGGCACCCACCAACACCACCCCGATCAGCAACGGTGAACCGCTTGTCCCGTCCTCAGCCACGCCGACTCACCGCCCCCGCCAGCGGCAGCCCATCGCCGCGTCCCGGTTGCTGTTTGGTAGTGGCTTCATCGGCGGGGTGAATTCCCGCGCCCGCCGGTCCGGTGGTGGTGACGCCCGGCCGCCTCGGGGAAGTCGTCGGCCACCACCGCGGCCAGCTCCATGAACGCCTCCCGGGTTCCGGGAGCGAGCCGCGGCAAATCCACCTCGGAGCCCTCCGCCAGATGCATGTCGAACGGGATGATGTGCACCACCCGCACCCGCTTGCCGAAGTGGGTCACGAGCTGGTCCACGTTCACTGTGGACGCCCCCGGCCGGGCCACGGAAATCACCACCACCGTGCGGTCCACCAGGTGCCCGAAGCCTTGGGCCTCCAACCAGTTCAGCGTTGCGTCCGCGCTCTGCGCACCGTCGAGCGCCGGGCTGCACACCAGCACCAACGAGTCCGCGGTGGCCAACACCCCCCGCATCGCCGAGTGCGTCAACCCGGTGCCGCAGTCGGTCAAGATCAGGTTGTAGAACCCCTCCAGCACCGACAGGGCGCCCCGGTAGTCAGCCTCGGAGAACGCCTCCGCCCTGTACGGGTCACGCTCGGAGGCCAGAACCTCCAACCGGGACGGGGCTTGGGAGGTGAACGCACGAACGTCGGAGTACCGGTGAATAGACGCCGCATCATCGAGCAAATCCCGCACCGTCGCCGTGGTCTGCGTCGGTATCCGGGCACCCAACGTTCCCCGATCGGGGTTCGCGTCCGCAGCCACCACGTGATCGCCACGCAACGACGCGAACGTCGAGCCCAAGCCCACGGTGGTGGTGGTTTTCCCGACACCGCCCTTCATGCTCAGCATCGCGATCTTGTAATCACCGCGGATGAGTTGGTTCACCCGCGCGACCAGCTGGGCCCGGCGCACCTCTGCCGGGGACTCCCCCAAATTCCACAACCCGAACGTCACCACCCACACCAACCGCCGCCACCCCGACCGCGGTCGCTGCGTCGCCGGGCGCCGCAACACCTCACGACCAATCTCACCGTGCTGACCCGGCCCCGCAGGCGGCGCAGGCGCCCGCGTCCCCGGTAATGCGGCAGCATGGCCGGGCCCAACAAAGTCAGACTCGCCTGCTGGTGCGCTAGCTGGCACCGGTGGCCTCGGCAACGGCAACGAGGGCGCAGCGGCCTCCGCCACCCGCAACGGTCCCCGCTCCACCACAACCCGCCGAACTCACCGACGGGAGTGGACTCACAGCAGGACTCGGTGCCCGTGCCTCCGCCGCAGCAACAGGCGCCCACGACGGGCCCCGACGAGCCACGTCGACGCCGCCTTCGTCGCCGGCGCTGCACTCGACGAGGGCGGGGAGCCCGACGAAGACGCCGTGAGCCTGGTCGGGGTGGGTGCCGGTGTACCCGTACAAGCCGCCACAGCCAGCGCCACCGTTGGCGCTACGAACAACTGCAGTGCCCGCCATCTTTGACCTCCTGCAGATTCGCATTTGACCCACCGCTGGGGAACTAGCGCTCGACTGTTCCTTCATGCGGGCTCCTTTGGCTCACGCGATGGCCGGAACGACACTCGCAGCGACCGTATCAGGTTATACCTATCGTTTAAACCTACGTACTGTGACACTGACCTAAGAGGATCGGCACGATGGCCAACCATGAGGAACCTTCACGGATGAGTCGTCGCATCCTTCGTGGGTTCGATGCGCTGCGCTTTCGAGCCGCGCGTGAGACCGCAGGTCTTACCCGGGGTGACTTGGCACGGTTGGCGCAGGTCAGTGCCGCCGCTATAGCGGCCTGGGAAAACGAGCGGAACCGACCGCAGGTCGACAGCCTCGCGCGGGCGGCGACCACGCTCAAGGTCGAGATGCACGACCTCGTCGTCGTACCCGACGATCAGCGGTATCTCAGTGATCTTCGAGTTCAACGGGGGCTGACTCAACCTCAACTCGGCAAGCTTGCGGGCGTTTCCACCACCCACCTTGGAGCGCTGGAGCGTGGCGAGACGGGCCTCACCGAGGCTGTTGCCACGCGACTCGCTACCGCCCTTGCCGTCACGCCCGTGCAGGTTCGGGTCGCGTGGGAGCGGGCACGCAGCCGCCCTCCCGGCGCGGCGCCGTAGACGTCGATAAATTCCTTGTCGCGGGTCGAGGGCTTGCGATGCCATGCACCTAGTGTAAACATCTGTGGACGTTCCGCGTCAACAAATGCAGGTCTGGGCTTCACTACAGTCGTTCGAGGAATCGGAAGAGAGGGACGACGATGACGGACCAGGTCACCGAAGGCGAGTGGACGTTCGCTGCGGCGCTGCGGCATCTCGTCGCGACGCTGCACCCAGCCGACCGCGGCCCGTACAGCCTCGCCGAGCTCGGCGACGCAACCGGTCTGTCCCGCCAATACATTCACCAGCTCATCCACGGGCGTCGCAACGCCCCGCGGTACCAGCACGTTCGGGCACTCGCCGACTTCTTCGGGGTACCACCGGATTATTTCTTCGACGCTGATCTTGCTCAACAGGTTGATCATGAGATCGCTACTCTCACGACCCGCCGCGACGGCCCTGCTAGCGGTACAGGGCCGCCCCACAGTGCCGAGGGCCGCCGCTTGGCGCAGAGAGTGATGGATCTCAGTCCGCACGCCCAACAAGCGGTGTCAGCACTTGTGGACAGCCTCCGTGACTACGAGCAACAACCCCGCGCAAGACGATCACGGCGAAAGCCTGAGCCTGATGCGGACGCAACATGAACCGGCGGCTCACACGCTCACAACTCAGCCTCAACTGCCACCAGCGGGTCGATGACCTGTTATGTCACGTGCAACTGCCCAACCCCTGGTCGATGAACGTGTTCATCGACCAGTTAGAGACCTACCGGGGGCGCGAGATCGATCTCTGCGCGTTCATCTGGACACCCGGATCGGCCACCGGTGGGTGGCAGCCCTACGCCACGCACGACGTCGTCGCCTACGCCGAAAACACCACGGTGCCCCACCAGGACCACACGATTTTTCACGAAATCGGACACATGCTCGCCGGCCACATTCCACGCTGCGTGCTGTCGATCACTGAGGCGGAGCACGACGCACCGCACCTACGCCCAGCTGCGCTGAACCATCTCCTCGCCGCAGAATCCCATGCCATCGACGAATACGAAGCTGAGCTGATCGCGACGATACTGCTGTGCCGGGTGGCGAAGAGTCACCCACACGGACCGCTCCAGCAGCGCGTCGAGGCAGCCTTCCAGTGATCGCCGGCTCACTGTTTTACGGTGTCGCGCTGGGCGCCGGAATGGGCGCCCTCATCCGCTTATGGAGACTCGGCAGCGCCACGAACCGCCAGGCCGGTCTCGCGTACTGTCTCGCTCTCGCGGCCCTTACAGCGACGTTCACCGCCATGGCGCCGCCCACCCAGCGATTGGTCAACCAGGTCATCTCGGACGGCGCTAAATTTCTGGGAAACGCCCTCACCCTGACGGCCGCGTTCAGCGGCCTCGTGGTCACGCTCTATTCGCAATGGCCACCCGAGTTGGCTGCCCCTCGAGTTCGCCGGCGCCTCCCATGGCTACTCCTGACACTGGTCGTGCTCAGCGCGACCTTCGCGCTGCCGCACGGCGCCGCGCTGACGGGATCATTCGACGGCCTTTACACCCGCCACCCGGAACTCGTCGCCTACACCGTTGTCTACGCCACCTACTTGGGCGCAACACTGATCAGCCAGGCACGCATGTTCTGGACATTCGCCCGGCCCGCGCCGTTCTTCTTTGCCACCGGTCTGCGGCTGTTCGCCATGGCCGATGCGCTCGGAGTGCTCTACGCGGTAGCGAAGCTCGTTGTCCTCGCCACTCATATAGCCACAAGATCCACCACTACCACCGGCGACGCCTTGGGGGTCTGCCATCAGCCGTTCAGCTCCACCAGCTGCGCCGTCGCCGTCGGCGCCCCCGCCATCGTCGTCAGCGTGTTTGTCGCGGCTGTCTTCCTCTGCCTGATCTCCCTCCGGCTGGACAAGCTTGCCCAGTGGATCGGCCACGCCCGGTCATACCGGCGACTCACGCCACTTTGGATCGCCGTTACTGCCGCGCACCCCGAGCTGCTCAACCGTGCCTCCATTGCCGGTCTGGAGAACACCGCAGAGAGCATCGAATGGCGCCTCACCCAACGCTACGTCGAAATCCGCGACGCCCTCCTGTTACTCAGTCCATACCGGCCGGTGGAGGAGTTCACTGCGACCGTGACCAACGGAAACGCTCATAGCCCAGAAGCGGAGGAAGCCGCGGCGATCCTCACAGCACTACGCGCGGAACAGAGCGGCAACCCAGTTCCCAACACCGCACCACGTCCTGTCCCAGGACCACGAGGGGGTATCGACCCAGACCGGGCATGGCTTGAACGCGTCGCCATCGCCTTCAACTACATAGCACCCCTCGGCGTCGCAACCGACAACCAAGGAGCCAAACAAGATGCCGCATAAGCCAATCTTCGTCATCGTCGACACTGACGGGGGTGTCGACGACGCTTTGGCCCTCGTTCATCTCGCCCGCAGCAGCACCACAGACCTGGTGGCGGTGGGCTCAGTGCACGGCAACGTCACCGCCCACGCCGCAGCCCGCAACTCACTGCGCATCCTCGAACTCGCGGGAGACACCACCACTCCCGTTGCCGAAGGTGCAGCGCAGCCGCTCGCGCGGCCACTGCACCTTCGTCACCCCGATGATCCCGTGGGGGCGCTGACCGGGGCGACGGACCGACAGACCACCGACGAAACCGCAGCTGACCAGCTCGTGCGCTTAGCTCGAGACCGACCGGGCGAGCTCTCACTCCTCGCCATTGGACCGTTGACGAACCTAGCGCTTGCACTCGCGACCGAGCCGCAGCTTCCCCACCTTCTCGACCGTGTCATCGCCATGGCTGGCGCGTTCACCGTCCCCGGCAACATCACTGCGTTCGCTGAGAGCAACGTCTGGCACGACCCCGATGCTGCTGCCGCTGTCGTTACGGCCGGCTTCCAACTCACCCTCGTCGGTCTCGATGTCACCCGGGCGACGACGGCCACCCGCGAGTGGCTCGAAAGCGTCGCCACCGACCCCACACAGCTGTGGGGGCAGTACGCCGCCGCACTTCTGGGCAACGATGGTGCCGCCCTGCCCTCGCTTCCGCTGCACGACCCGCTCGCTGCGGCACTCCTCGCCGACCCGGAGCTGGGTACGTACCAGCAACAGCGCGTCGCTGTCGACCTAAGTGAGAGTGAGCTCAGGGGACAGACCCGATCCACACCCGTGACACGCTCGACAGAACCGCACAGCGACCTTCAGGAGACGGGCGGGATCGCCAACATCACCGTAACGGTGGATCGGCCACTATTTCTGAGCCGATTGCTCGAGAGCCTGGTTCCAGCACGGTGATTTACAGCGACACGCCTGAAACGTCCGACGAGTAGCGCCACTTATGAGTCAAGATGTGTCTATGCCCATAGGTGGACCTGGCCGCGCACGTCGCCCGGCGTCAACGCCGCTCATCGCCATGAACTGCCGTGTTCTGGAAAGCACGCGAGTGCTTGCTAGTGCGGCGGCCGACGCCATGGGCATCACGATGGGCCGGTACGTCGAGCTGCTGGTCCAACGTGATCAGTTCGATTCAGCTGGCCGGCCCGTTTGGACGGACGAGGTGTTTCCGCCGCTCCAAAACACGCTTCCGGGACTGGAGCGCACGGATGCCGCCTGAGACTGCGCGACCGGGTCAGCCAGCCGGCTGACCCGGACACAACGAAGCCCCACACCCTAAGTCAGTTTGGCCGCTGGATAAAGGGTGCAGGGCTTCGTAGATGAACTTCTGGAGGAGACATTACACCGCCCTTGTTGGGCGGGCACCTGCGACATGCCGTGTTTTTGGTGTGTCTTGGTGACCTGACCCTCTGTTTTGCGCGTGGCCGGCGCCGCCTGAGGCGGTGACCCGTCCGGCGGCCGACATTGGCCGCCTGTCGGACCCGTGTGATGTGTGGGCGTTGACCCGTGCGGTGAGTCCGCGCCCGGTGGTGCGGGTGGCTGATGTAGATGCCTGCGGTGAGGTCTTGAACACTTACACCGGTGGTGCCCGCATCGACGGGGAACGCCCGTGTGCCCCGTGGGCGGTGTATTTGACCGACGGGGCGGGACAGTTCCGGTTGCTCGCGTTCGATTTGGACGTCGCCAAGGGGGATCCGGTGGCGGATGCCGCCACGTTGTGTGGCTGGCTCACTGCCGCGGGTTTGCCGCATGTGGTGGCGGCGTCGGGCCCTGGCGGGGGACGGCATGTGTGGTTGGGGTTGGCCGAGGCGGTGGAGGCCACCGTGGTGGACACCCTCGCCCGCTTGGTCCGCGCCCAGCTGCCGAGCCTGGACATTGCCCCGTTGGCGAATCCGGTTACTGGCTGTGTTCGTCCTCCCGGGGCCCCGCACCGTCACGGCGGTACCTCGATCGTGCTGGCGGGACAGCTGTGCGCCCTGACCGCACCGGTGGTCACCGGTGCTGATGTGGGGCGTCTTATCGACATGCTCGCCGCTGGTCATCGGCCGCAGCGGTCGGACCCGGTCGAGTTGGGCACGCCGTTACCGGTGGATGGGGCCGGTCGGTTGCATTTGCCCGGATTGCGGCGGGATCTGCCGGTGGCCAGCGCCGCGGCGCTAGGCCGGGACGGTGCGGGCACCGACGCCAACACCGTGTTGTGGACGGTGTTGATCGGGGCTGCTGGCGCCCGGTGGCGGTGCGCGGATATCGCCGCTTTGACCGATCGGGCGCCGGGGTTGGAACACGTGCGTACCCAGGGCCAAGGACCGGGCCGGGTCCGGCGTACCCGCAGCGGACGGGAGGCCCGGGCGGTGTTGGCTCGTCAGTGGGACCGTGCGGTGGCGTGGGTGGCCACCCATCCCCGCGCCGCCATCGTCGAGGACCCGAGTTTCGAGCCCCGCGCCGCCGGTCTAGTTGCGCTCATTGAGCACACCCAGACCCGTGCCGATGCTGGGCCCGGGCGGTGGAGCGGACCGGGAGGACCCGCCGACCGGCGGGTCCTCGACGCCCTGTGCGCCCTGTCCCTGCAGGGCATGTGCACCGTGGTGGAGGCCGATATCCGCCGCCTCGGGTTGCTGTGCGGGATTGGGCGGGAAACCGCCCGTACCGCGCTGGGGCGCCTGTGCGGGGACGGGTGGATTAGCCGAGTCCGTCCCGGAGAGGGTCCGCGGGCGGCGTTCTGGAAACTCCCGGCCCCGTTGTCCACACCTTCTTACCTACAAGGTCGGTCACAAGCGGTCCCGCGCCCCCTCGGTGCCGGTACCGCCGACCGGACCCGGTGGCTGCGGCTGCTGGAAACCCGGCTTTCGGCGGTGGCGCACGATGTGTTCACCACCGCGGCGGGAGGTTTGGGGCACGCTACCGGTCAGGTGTACGCCGCGTTGTGCGCGCACCCGGTGGGTACCGAGGAGCTGAGCCGGCAGTTGGGGTACTCGGTGGGGGAGTTGGTGTCCCGCCTTGGTGTGTTGCGTGGCTTACGTCTGATCGAGTGCTCGTTGACAGGGTGGGTTTTATGCCGGATCGATCGGCGTGCGGCGGCGGCGGAGCGGCTCGGGATCAGCGGGCGGCTGCAGGATCGGGCCGATCGTTACTGTGTGGAACGTGCGGCCTGGGCCTGGTGGCTGACGGAGCTGGCGTGGATGCGGGCCGGACGGCGGATGGCGGCCAGTCGCCGTCCCGGCCCCGACCAGTTGGTGCTGCTCGACTTACCGGGGGCAGCGCCGAGTCTGCCCGCGCACCCTCGGCGTGCCGACGGGCGGGCAGACTTCCCGGCCGCCCGTCGCGTCCTGCTCACCCGGTTGGTTGCGCCGTCTTCCGACACGGGATTTCTGCGCCGTCGGGCCGCGTAAACCCTGGTCCGATCCGAAGAAGGGCGCGCGGCGGAACTGGGAAGACCCGGAACTGGGGGGAGACCATGGTGGACCCTGGAATCGGTGCCCATCGCGGTCGACACTGGCCTGCACCGTGGGGCGGCTCGGAATCGGCGCGGGGGAGCACCGCGGCAGCGTCGATGGACATCACGCAGGGGCGCCTGATCAGTTGGCTGAGTGATCCGATCCCGAGCATCCAGTGGAGGGGGATCATCGACGACCGGGGACACCCCGCCACCGCGGGACGTCGATCGCATCTTCGTTGCGTTCGCCAGGCTCAAGAACGGTGCCCTCCAAGTGCAGCTGGACGGGATCCGTCTGCGACGACTCGACGGCGGCTAAAGCACCGTGCACGGTCGGGCCACCCGCATCTCCGCCACGGCGACATCCCTGGTCGTCCTCTGGGAAATGACCCCCATCACCCCACTAACGCTGCGGATGCTCCACCGACGCGTCCGGGCCGGGGAACACGAGGGACTCGTGCCCGTCCTCATGCCGGACGAGATAGGGCGGCGAGTCGTCCATCCCGTGGACCTCGACGACCTCGGCCGTCCGCTCGGGTTGACCGACGACCCGCCCGTGGAGGTGCAATTGGTCTCCGACAACTGCGCGCATGTCTGCTCCTCCGTGTGCCTTCTCTCAGCATGCACCTTTCAACGGGCCGGCGTAGAGGGACGTGCAATCTCGGGGCCCCTGGCATAAGCCGTACTGCCGGGGACCCCCCGGGCGCAGCGAGGAACTCCAGGAAGCGATCGAGACCGTCGAGGCGATCATCGAGGGTGCCGAACAGCTCGTGAGCCACCTCGGGATATTCAGCGCTCAGTGCTATCCATGTAACCGGAGGAGTGCAGGTCAGGTGGTCCTCCACGGCCGGTTCGCTGGGGGACGCTCCAGACTCGGCGGATGTCCGCGGGTCTGTGGTGGCGTTCGTGGTGTTTTCGATGTCGCTTGCTGCCGATGAGGTCCTGGTAGCGGACCGGTGTGTGGCTGGCGGCGAGCTCGAGGACCCGGTAGAAAAGCAGGCCGCGGCTGCGGGAGCGGCGCCGGTTGAAGCGGAACACGAACTTGTTCATGTAGCTGGGCAGGTGGGTGGCTTCCGTCGAGCCCTGATGGGTGCCCAGCAGCCACCGCTTGATCAGCGCGGCGACCCGGTGGACTGCGGGGAAGCAGCGTGCCGGAATCTTCTCCGCGGGCGTGGGCGTCCCGTTGGCTGCGCCGGTCGTGGACGTAGCCGAGCTTGTCCAGCCCGCGGTAGCCCTGCCAGGCATCGGCGATCACCGTGGAGCTCGGCTCGACGTGGTCGGTGACGAAGGCATGCAGCGAGTCGGCGGACGCATCGGTCAGCGGCGCCATCCGGCACCGACCGATCCCCTTCGGCTCGCGGACCTCGACAACGATGACGGTCAGGACCTTCTTGCCCCGGGCGCGGCCTCCGCGCAGCCCCGGGTTCTCCACCGCCGATGAAGGTCTCATCCACTTCCACCGTGCCGGACAGACGATCTCTGCCCGGCCGTACCATTACCGACCGCAGTCGATGCAGCATCGCCCACACAGTCTGGTACGAGCCAATCTCCAACGTCCGCTGCAGACTCAACGCGGAAATACCGTCCTAGCCGGAGGCGAACAACACTGGCGGGAGCAGGAAGCCGCGCTCAACGCCTGGCCGCAGGTGATCACGACGGTCGATGGCACCCGGCTGCACGCGGTGCATGTGCCCTCACCGGAGACGGCCGCCGTCCCGCTGGTGCTGTTGCACGGCTGGCCGGGGTCGATCGTGGAGTTCCAGCGGGTGCTGGCTCCGCTCACCGACCCGGCCGCGCATGGCGGCGACCCGGCCGACGCCGTCCACCTCGTCGTCCCCTCGCTGCCTGGCTACGGTTTCTCCGGGCCAACCCCGGACGGCGGCTGGTCCACCCAACGGATGGCCTCGGCGTCCTGGACCGGGAGCACCTACTCGGCCTGCACCTGACCATGACCATGGGTCTGCAGGCCCAGGACCCGCACACCGACGACGAACGGGCCGCGGCACAAAAGGCACGGCCACTACGCCGCCGAGCTCTCCGGCTACAACAAGGTGCAGGGCACTGCCGGTAGGTCAGTCCGCCGCTGCCGGTGATCGTCAACCTTGACCACGCCCTGGCCCGGGACAGCGCGTCGCTGTGCACGGTCCACCCGCTGCGGGTCACCGCCGGCGGTCTCCGGCTCAGCGGTTACCCGGGCACCTGCACGCCTAGATCGGCTCAATACCAGCAGCTGGCTCGGGTTGTGCACCTTCACCGCACACAGCGGCAACGGACGATGCCGCTGTGCCATGGCGAGGTGGGTTCCGCCAGCACGATCACCCCTGATGAGCGGATCTGACGACCATCGGTCGTCGTGGCGCTCCTCCCCCGCGGGTTCACCCTTGTTCGGTGGATAGTATGTACTATCCAAATAATCTTCTGAACTGCATGTGCGGTGGGGCCGACGGCACCACCCCGGGCCGCGGGTAGTTGATCATCGGTTGGTCGGACCGTCATGGCCGGTGGCGACGATGACCCCGGCGGCGTCGAGTGCGCATCGGCCGGCGAGGATGACCAGTGCGGCCGCGAGCAGGAGCACTGCGGCTGCGATCCACGCTGGCGGGTAGCCAACGTGGACTGCGGTGAACCCGAAGCACAGCGGTCCCAGACAGGCCCCGATGCTGGTGCCGACCTGGGTCAGGCCGGTTGCCCTGCCGGGTGCTGCCGGGTGGGTGCTGACCACCGCGAAGTTGAACAGGCCCGCCCAACCCCAGCCGGCGCCGTACCCGATGATCGCCGCGAGCAGCAGTAGCCGGGGCTCGCCGGCCGCGAGCAGGAGCATGCCCGCCGCACCGGCCGCGCACAGTCCGGAGACCAGCCGCAGGTGGCCCACGGCGCGCCTATCGGCGCGCGCCCCAACGCCGAGACGGACGAGCAGGCTCGCGGCGCTGCCCACCGCGGCCACGAGCCCGGCATGGGAATCAGTGACAGCGATGCTTACCGCGGACAGTACGAAGAAGGAGCCCATCGCGTTTGCGGCCGCCGAGGCCAAACCTACGCCGATCGCCAGCCTGATCAGTGCCGCCCGGGCGAACGCAGGCGGCGTCGCCCTCTCATGCTCGACCGGGCGTGGTATGCGGACTTTCCGATCCGGTCGGCGTATGAGGACACCGACAGCCACGGCGAGCACTGCGGCCCCAAGAAACGCCGAACGCCAGCTGGCGATGTGCGCGACCACCGGGACTGCCAGCCCGGACAGCAACGTCGCGGCGGGAATGGCCGCCTGCTTCACGCCAAAGGCGAACCCCTGTCGGTGGGCGTTGGTCGTGCGCGTGAGGTAGCGGTTGGCTGCGGGTTGAATCGCCCCGTTGGCCACTCCCGCGACGGTCAGCGCCACCGCGAGTTCCCAGAAGCGGTGAATACCGAGCCCGATCGCGAGGAGCGCAACGACGGCCGGGGCGATACCCCAACGCATCATCGCCGTGCCACCGACCCGGTCGGATAGTCGTCCCAGCCCCGCGCTGCACACCGCCGACGAGCCGAAGAACGCAGCGACCGCGATGCCGAGCCGGGTCGGCGACAAGGTGAGATCCCGCCCGATCTGCACCGCCAATGTCACCGTGAGGAACACTGGAAGCAGACCGACAGTGGTCGCCGCGACCGTAGCCAGCATCGGCGGCAGCCCGAACCAACCATGCGGCCGGACGCCGCTGTGCCAGCTACCGGTCACATCCTCAGACCTCCTCGGGTGTTATGCCTCCGACCGGAAACGATGACGGACTCGTGACCGGGCGAAGGGTCCTACCGTGCGGGCGGGTCCCCACGAGCGATGGCGCCCGTCGACTGCCGGTGCAATGAGACGATGTGTCCTCAGATCCCCACCGCCCGGGCCAGGCCCCATCTCGGACCCGGCACCGCGCTGGGTAGATAGCACACACTATCGGCGTCGGGCCGCTCTCCTGGGCCGGTCGCCTCGGCCAGCGCCACGATCAGCAACTCAAGCAACGGTGACCACCGAGGGCCGGGAAAGACCTATAGCATTGACGCTATGAGTTGGGGTACCGTCGAGTTGGAGCCGGAGGTGCGAGAGTGGCTGGAGCAGTTGCCTACGGCGCAGTTCGCGACGGCGGCGTTCTACATCGACCTGGTGGCCGAGCAGGGACCGCTGCTGAGCGAGCCGTACACACGACAGCTTGACGGCAAGCTCCGCGAGCTGCGGTTCCACCTGGGCCGGGCCGCGGTGCGCCTCACGTACTGGATCGCCCCGGGCCGGCGGATTGTGCTGCTCACGGTGTTCCTCAAGACCCGCATGCGGGAGGACCGGGAGGTCGCCCGGGCGCGGCGAGCACTGGCCCGCTGCAGCGAGGCCGAACACGAGGTGGAAGAGGAGGAGACACATGGCTGATCGCACCGGCTGGGCTGAGATAAAGGACCGTCGCATGGCCGAGGAGGGCGCACAGGAGGCCTACGGGGCTGCGCGGCTGGCCTACGAGCTCGGCCGTACCGTGCGCCAGCTGCGGGAGCAGCGGGACTGGAGCCAAACCGCACTCGCCACCAGCGCCGGCATGACCCAGTCCGCGGTAGCCCGGTTCGAGGCGGGCGGCACGGTACCCAGCCTGCCGGTACTCGACCGTCTGGCCCGAGCTCTGGACGCCGACCTCGTCGTGCACCTCACCCCGCGCGCCCACGTCGCCTGACCACCAGCTAAATGCTGCCGTGTGGCCGCGGATCCGCGGCCACACCAGTGCATCAGCCATGCTTGCCCGCCTCGGCTATGGCAGTGGCGGATGAAGCCGCTCCCCCGCAACGCATTTAAAGCGCCGATAACTCACGTTATGACAAGTCTAGGACCTTGACCACTACTGCGGGCCCCGACGGTACCCGTCCTCCCCCCACGCCCCCTATCCCCTCATGTGGGGCGTTGGGTGAGCAGCATCGGTACGCGGCTGTCGCCGGCAACCCCCTCGTGAAGCGGACAGGGTTTTCGCCGAGCCAAAAGTTATCCCAGGGACACGACGGTGACAAGGGGGCACCACAAAGGGACCAGAACCAGCGAACCGGGCGACCGGGTGTGCGGGCGGGCCGGGACATGCAGCGTGGTCAGGGCGTGCGGCGGACTCCGCGCAGGACAGCGCCCGAGAGGGGCTCGAGGTACACGGGGTCGTCGCTGATCGTGGCGAGGGCCACTAGCAGGTCGAGCACGTGCGCCAGGGTCAGGTCGTCGTGGACGGTCCCCGCTGCCCGTGCTGCGTCGAAAAGTGGGCGTCCGGCGGCGAGAACCCGGTCACGACTGGTGTCGAACATCGGGTTGGTGAGGTCGGAGTGGACCATCAGCAGCTGGAACAGGGGCCGCTTGGCGCCCGCGAAGGCGGCGAAGCGCCTGAGCCAGAACTGGAATGCCTCGCCCGCGGCCTGGCTGGACGCAGCTGCGGCCCCGGCCGCAGCGCAGATTATGTCGACCTCGTCGACGTAGAGCGTCTCGAGGAGCTCCTGTTTGCCGGAGAAGTTCCGGTAGAGCGTCGCCATCCCCACGTCAGCGCGGCGTGCGATCTCCGACATCGACGTCGAGGCGCCGTCCTCGGCGAAGGCCGCGCGGGCCACGTCGAGGATCCGGGTCCGGTTGCGGGCCGCGTCAGCACGCTGGGAAGGGGGCACGTCCTCGTCGCAGTCGTCGTCGTGGCCGAGCGGGCGGTGACCTGAGCTCGGGTCGCCGCCCGAGGGGTGCGACGGTCGTGGACAGTATGCGCGGGCCGGTGGACAGGGTCCCAGCGAGCCGGGCGTGCCCACCACCTCGATCAGCTCGTGCAGCTCGGTTCGTCGCCACCCTCGCCCGGGCTGGGTCCGGTGCTGACGCCGGCGATGGTGATGACGGCGACCACCGCGGTGCCCGTGACGACCGCGGGCAGTTCGACCCGTTCCACAGCCAGGGGGATCAGCAGGACTGCCGGAGGACGACCAGCCCGTACCGCTCGGCGATGCGCCGGGTACCCGGACAGCGTGCCCCGACGCTCGGCCTAGACCGGCACCGCGCCCAGCAGCAGCTCACGCCGCACTGGTGCAGGAAGGCGCGTGCTCCGCCGTCCGGAGCGAGCTGTCTTCGGCACCGTCGCCCTGACCGGTGCGGACTCGTCGACGGTGAACGGTCTGCCGAGCGGTTGCTCCTGGGTCAGTCGGCGCGACCGACTTGCCGACGGACAGCATCTCTGTCGATGAGCGAGGAGACGTGTCGGATCTTGAGGTCGTCGAACTCGTAGAAGACGTGCTCGGCGAACTGCACCGTGCGGCCAGAGGTCTCGATGCCCTGGAACAGACCGTTGGGGGTGCAGCTGAACCACAGCCGCGCAGCGACCTGCACTTCATCCGCGACGAGAGAGCGCACCTCGTATCGGAGGTCGGGAATGGTGTCCACATCCGATCGGAGCAGAGCCTGGTACTCATCAAGGGTCCACGACTGCCCGTTGTACGTCAGGACGTCGTGGACGTGACGGCCGAGCTCGTCGAAGCGACGCTCGTTGAGGGTGTCGATGTACTGCAGATACACGATTGCAAGTGGATTGGCGGCCATGTCCGGAGCGCCCTCTCTCTGGATGCGTGGGGTGTTGATGTGCTCGTGCGGCTCGAGTCCGAGTTGCCGGGCACGTCGAACGTGCTGCGACACAGACCGGGTGGGCGACTCGCAACGCACGAATGGTGTGCGTCGGGCCGCTCGGGCTCACCGCGCACCGTCGAGCCGTTCTGCCCACGCCCTCGCCATCAGGTGTGGTTGTTCGCGGGGAGGAAGTAACCGATGCCGTCGACGGGACGGACGTCGGCATCGGTGTAGTAGAGGTCGACCTCCTCGGCCCACTCGGGGGGAGACAACGGGTCGAGCTTCGGCCACAGCAGGGTGAGCGGCACGGTCGAGCGTGGGCCGGGATGGGCCGTGGGCGCACTGAGGTCATACGCGTCCGGCCCTGTGCGATACCAGGCGATGGACGCGCAGAAGTGGCCTGGTGATCCGTAGCGGTCGACCAGGTCGTCGAGGTCGGTGTCGGTGACGACGAAGTCGGGTCCCGACCAGCGCGACCAGATGTGCCGCAGGTATGACCGGACCTGCTCCGGGCGACCGTCGATCAGCTGCTCGACCAGCTCGGTGTGGTGCAGGCACTGGTACCAGAACTCCCGCTGGCTTGCCGCGGAGAGTGAGCGCGACCCGATTCCCGGCAGTGGTGGGCCGAGCACCATGGCGCGCACGATCTCTGGCTGGGTCCTCGCCAGCTCGTGCGCCACCCCGCTGCCGACGTCGTACCCGCCGCGCACGACCTCGCCCAGCTCGACCTCGTCGATGAGTGCGAAGAGACTTTCCACCTGCCCGGCGGCGCCGTAGCTGTCGAGGGAGGTCTGCGGCTTGTTCGACTCGCCGAAACCACGCAGGTCGGGAACCACGACCCGTGCCGAGTCGGTCAGCACGGGTAGCACGTCGCGGAAGTCGCCGCGATGGCCGGGCCACCCGTGGAGCAGGACAACAGCAGAACCCTGCCCGTCATCATCGAAGGCAAGCCTGGAGCCGTCGACGGATGAGCTGGTTCCAGTGGTCACGACGTGACCGCAACCGGGGGCGCCGCACGAGAACCTCCGGGTGTGATGCTGGCGATGGTGGTGGCGGCGGCGACGACCACCGCCATGGCGGCGACGACCGCGGGCAGTCCGACCCGTTCCACGGCCAGGGGGATCACCAGGACTGCCGTGGCCGCGGGGAGCAGGACCGCGGCCCGCACGGTGCCGAGCCCGGAGAACGGGACGTGGACCAGCCACGTCATCGCCAGCACGATGGCGACCGGGGCCGCGAGTGCGTAGGCGATCTGCAGGGCGTTGGCGACGTCGTGGTGGGACACCGCCAGCACTGCAACCTCGAGCCACGCCCCTACCGCAGCCAGTGCCGCGAACAGGGGGAAGTGCCCCCACCCCCAGAAGAAGGCCGCCTGCCGCCGGGCGGTGAGCCCAGCTTCGGTGGGTTCCAGGAAGTACGTCCACCACAACCCGACCAGGAGCACGAGACCAGCCAGGCTCAGGACGACCAGGTCGACCGTGGCCCCGCCGTCACCCAACGCGGCGCGCATCCCGTTGGCCGCGGCCAGCACGCTCTCACCCAGCAGCAGGATGACGAACAGCCCGTACCGCTCGGCGATGTGCCCGGGGTGCCAGGACAGCCTCCCCCGACGCTCGGCCCAGACCGGCACCGACAGCTCGATTGCGACGACCACCAGGAACACGAGCGGCACCGCACCCAGCAGCAGCCAGCCGAGCCAGCCGAGCTGCGCCACCACGAAACCGGTGATGTAGCGCAGCGCGGTCACGCGTCCCTCGGGGTGCTCCACTGCAACCCGCACCCAGTGCGCGACCAGACCGATCCGCATCACCAGATACCCCAGTGCGATCGCCCGGAAGTCCCCGTCGGCGAAGGCGGCGGGGACCCCGGCCGCGAGGACGAGCACGCCCGCCATCTGCACCACCGCGAACACCCGGTAGAGCGCGTCGTCGGTGTCGTAGGCCGACGCGAACCAGGTGAAGCTGATCCAGGCCCACCAGATGGCGAAGAACACCATCAGGTACGGACCGATCTTCTCGGGCCCGGTGATCTCGTCACCGGTGTGCGAGAGCTGCAGCGCCAGCTGCGCGATGGCGACCACGAACGTCAGGTCGAACAGCAGGTCCAGCGGGCTCGCAGCGCGGTGCTCTTCGCTCGCGTCGCGGCCACGCATGCGCACGTGGTTCGCGGTCATCGCTCCACTCCTCACGGCGACGGTCATTGCCAGGCACCTCACCGCCCGCTACCGTACCGGATGGGTAGTCCGCTTCTAGAGAGGAAATCCGTCCGATGAGCGCACCATTCACCGAAGCAGGTTCCATCCCGGTCAACGAACCCACGGCGGTGATCTCCTACAGCCCCGTCGTGCTGACGGTCCCCGGCCGCCCGGTGGACCTCCAGCTGAAGGTCACGGTCCCGGTCAGCGGCGATGACCTGCCCGTCATCCTGCTCTCCCACGGGCACGGGACGTCGAACTTCCTCGCCTCCTTCAACGGGTACGGGCCGCTGGCCAACTTCTGGGCCGCTCACGGGTTCGCGGTCATCCAGCCCACGCACCTGGACGCCACCGCGCTGGGGCTCAAGGAAACCGACCTGTCTGACGCCCCCCTGTTCTGGCACGACCGCGCCACCGACATGCACGCCGTCCTCGACCACCTCGACGAGATCGAGGCCACGGTTCCCGGCCTGCGCGGGCGCCTGGACCGGGACCGGATCGCGGTGGCCGGGCACTCGCTCGGCGGGGGCACCGCCTCGCTGCTGCTGGGCATGCAGATGCTCGATCCCGACGACGACCGGGACAAGGACCTGTCCGACCCCCGGATCAAGGCTGGGGTGATCATCGCCGCACCCGGCGCCGGCGACGAGCACCTGTCCCCGTGGGCTGCGGAGCACTACCCGATACTGAAGTACGTCGACTTCTCGAAGATGGCCGGGCCGGCGCTCGTGATCGCCGGGGACAAGGACTTCAACCCGAACTTCTCCGACCGGCTCAGCTACCGGTGGGACGCCTACACGCTCAGCCCGGGCACCGACAAGACCCTGCTGACCTTCGCCGGGGCGGAGCACTCGTTCGGCGGGATCTCCGGGTACGACGCCGCCGAGTGCACCGACGAGAACCCCGAGCGCGTGGCGACCCTGCGCGCCCTCGTCTGGGCGTACCTGCGCTCGACCCTGTACCCCGGTGACTCCGCGTGGCCCGATGCGGTCGCCGCCCTGGAAAGCAATCCCCACCCGATCGCGCGCGTCGAGACGAAGTAGGTCTCCCGGACCAGGAGGACAGCCGTGACCGAGTGGATCAGCTTCGCCGGCATCACAGGAGGCGCGTCCGCGGGACTGACCGGGCTCACCTTCATCGTGGTCTCGTTCCGGTTCGACACGATCGCCGTCTCGCTGGAGCTGCGCAGCCGCGCCGCGCAGACCCTGTCGCTGTTCCTCACCGTGACGGTCGTGGCCGTCCTCATCACCGTGCCGCAACCCCTGCCGGTGTTCGGCGCCGAGCTCATGGCGGTCGCGCTCACCAGCGCTGCCGTCCTGACGCGGCTCAACACGGTTGCCCTGCGCGAGCAGACCACCCGGCCGAGCCCCGCGCTGCGGTGGGCCCTCGCCCTGTTCGTCGGGGGCATCGCCGTGGCGGGACTGCTCGAGGTCCTCGGCGCCCAGTGGGGCATGTACCTCTACGTCGCCAGCGCCATCATCGGCCTCGTCTGGGGAGTGGACGGAGCGTGGACCTTCCTGAACCGGGCCGGGGTGCACACCAGCGACGAGCACACCTAAGACGCCGGCGGTATCCGTCAGGCAACCGCAAGCACGCCACCACCAGCCGAGGGAGGACTTGCCATGAACCTGGAGAACAGCACTGCACTCGTCACCGGCGCAAGCGGCGGGATCGGTGAGGAGTTCGCCATTCAACTCGCCGACCGGGGCGCCCACCTGATTCTGGTGGCCCGCCGCGCTGACGTACTCGCAGATGTGCGGGCCAGGCTGCTCCAGCGGCACCCGGGCCGCCGTGTCGAGGTGATCACCGCGGACCTGTCCGTTCCCGTCGCCGCAGCAGACCTCGCCCGAGATGTGCTGGGGCGGGGTATCGCTGTCGATGTGCTGATCAACAATGCCGGCGTTGGCTCGCACGGCGCCTTCGTCGAGGACACCCCCGAGAATGTCGCGGCCCAGATCCAGCTGAACTGCGGGTCCCTGGTCGAGTTGACCGCTCGGTTCCTGCCGACCATGATGCGCAACCGGCGCGGTCTGGTCATCAACGTGGCTTCTACCTCCGCGTTCCAGCCAGTGCCAACCATGGCCGTCTACGGCGCCACCAAGGCGTTCGTGCTGTCCTTCACCGAGGCCCTGTGGTGGGAGACCCGTCGTACCGGAGTCTGGGTCCTCACGTTGTGCCCGGGCCCGACCGAGACGGCGTTCTTCGCCAGCACCGGGAAGCAGTTCATGACCCGCGGCCGACAGACCCCCCCACACGTGGTGATCGCAGCACTCGGTGCGATCGATACGTCCGTCCCCACCATCGTCCCGGGGGCTGCGAACAAGGCCAGCAGCCTCGGGTACCGCTTCCTGCCGCGACGGCTGATGCTCAGGATCGCGCAGCGGAACGTCAAATAGATCGATGGACCCCCGCGGTGTGCCATACCCGCTGCTGCCCTTGGCCGCTTGGGACCTGTCCGGCAGAGGAGTGCGCGCAGCGCGCGCTCGCTGTCAACGCCGGGGCACCGGCTCACCGGACCGGCCGAGGGCGACAACGCGGAACGCGCTGTCCCGCATGGTCTTTCGTAACGCCGATAAGTTACCTTCTGACATATGAAGCAGCATTATTGCATTCGATGCACGAAGTTGCCGTTGCCTGCTTCTTGTCTCCCGCCCGATGACGACAGCGTTCCCGCTGATCAGGCGTGCTTCGCCTTAACATGGCTGGGCCAGGTCGGCGACATGTCTGTCACGGTCGCACGGTCTGGCTGCACAGCTGTGGACCGCCACGCTGACCTGATCACTAGGCTGTGCCGATGATTCGCCAGGTGAGCATTGACGACCTTATCCGCGCAGTGGAGGCCGGGCACGTCATCGTCGATGTGCGCGAGCCGGCCGAGTACGCCCAAGGCCACGTTCCGAGCGCGATCAACATCCCGCCCACCTCTATTGTGGACCGTCACACCGAGCTCGACCGCGCCGAGCCCGTCTACCTGGTGGGCGGCGGCAAGGACCGCGCCATGGAGGCCGCTGGGGCACTCGACGAAGGGGGCTACGAGGCACGCCCGGTCGACGGTGGCACCCGCGCCTGGATCATCAGCGGACGGGCCGTGCAGAGCTAGGCAAGTCGACGGTCGCTGCAATATTCGACAGGATCCACGCCGCCCACCAGGCCCACCGCTGGCGCCGGCGGAAGGGAATCGCGAGCAGCACCAGGAACAGCAGGGCGAAGGTCAGGTTCGATACGGCGCCAAACACATAGAACACTCCCAGCACCATCAGCAGGGCCAGACCGAGTGCCGCCCAATCACTGGTCCGCCGGGAGGTGGGCTCGGCCGGCACGGCCTCTGCCGTCATCGTGACCTCCGCGCTCGTCGCCCCCCTGACTGCCTCCTATCGCACCACCTTTCTGCAGTCGGATTGCGGTCCTGCCCGGGGGTGATATTCAGGAACCCGAGCTGTGCGCAGCGACATGTCGTGTGGGCAGCGTGACGCTCGGATCACCACCCGCAACGTGTACAATATGCTGTACCTACCTAGGAGGTGCCGGGTGCGGACTATGACCTACACGGAGTCGCGGGCGAAGTACGCCGAGACCCTCAACGCGGTGGTGGACGACCGGGAAGAGGTCGTGATCACCCGGGCCGGGCACGACCCGGTCGTCATCGTGTCCCTGGAGGACTACGAGTCGCTCAAGGAGACGGCCTACCTGCTGCGCAGTCCGGAGAACGCCCGTCGGCTGCTGGCGTCGATCGACCGGCTCGAGGCCGGCGGCGGTGCCCAGCACGAACTCACCGCCGAGTGAAGCTGGCCTGGGACGAGAGCGCTTGGGCCGACTACCTATGGTGGCAGGCCCAGGACACCAAGATCCTCAAGCGCATCAACACCCTCCTGCAGGGCGTCGCCCGCAACGGCAATGAAGGCATCGGCAAGCCCGAGCCGCTCAAGCACGGCTTCGGGGGCTACTGGTCCCGACGCATCACCGACGAGCATCGGCTCATCTACAAGATTGTCGACGACCAGGTCCGCATCGCCGCCTGCCGATACCACTACGAACCCTAGCTATGCGAGCGAAAAACTCTGTGGTGCCAACAATTGAAATACCGTCAACCTACCTTCGGTCGTTATGACGACCCACCCGCAGCCGGACGCGGGCCGATAAGTGATATCATGTCAGGAACGTCCCTTTTGCCCTGCGGCTGCGCAGCGGCGGGATGCTGAGTCGTCACTGAGGCCATAGCTGCTCTAACTACCGTAGCGACAACGGCAGTTCGAGTGCAGTTCCACCGTGCCGACAACCCATCGATCACTTGGCGCTGAGCTCCTGTGAACGAAACAGTAACGGGCACGGCCGAATTACTGCCCGATGAGGATGTTCGGCGGACCCGGACCAAATCATCGCGGCCGCCTCCGTCGGGCTCGGCCGGGGCGGCCGGGTCGAGGGCCGCGACGGTGATGACTGATCCCGTGGTGATTTCCTCGCGGGTCGCGACCAGGGTGATCCAAGCCGCGAGTTCGGGGGCCAACCGAACCTGAGTTCTTAGCGGAGCTGGCTGTGGCTGCTGGTCTCCTGTGCTGGCTGCTTCAGCGTCTGCGTCTGCGTCTGCGTCTGCGTCTGCGTCTGGGGTCGCGGGTTCGATGGCACCGTCCACCAAATTGAGTCCGGCGCTCGTCGGTGACGTCTGCGGTAATACCTCCTTTGCGGGGGTGAGCGGGTCCGCAGCCTCGGTCGGGTGCGTCGGCAAGGCCACGTTGGACGGCGGGGCAAGCCCCTGCTCAACTGGGCTACTCCCCCTGTCTCGGCCGTGCTCGGTATCAAACGGATCCGGGGATTTCGGGCTGGAGAGCGGGAGCTCAGCGAGCGCATCGAGCTCGTCGAGGTCCTGCACGAACGCGCTGGCACGGCGGGCCATTATGCATGCACCTCGACGTTATGGGCGGCGTCCATCCGTGCGGTCAATTCCTTGAGCACGGCTAGGTAGTCCCTAGCAAGCAATTCGGCAGCGTCCGGCCTGCCCCATAGCCGACGGTCCGGTAGTGGTGCGGCATGCCTCCCCTGCTTTCGACTCCGCAGCATCGCTATTCGGTCGGTGTTCGCCGCCTCGGCTTGCTCGATCAGCTCTACCGGCGTGAGATTGGCGGCGCGCGCGTCGCGAGCGACCGCTGGGCTGTGCCGGATGGTCGCCTCAAAAGGGGTAACCGGGCTGCCTGCCAGCATGTCGTCAAGGCTGTTGCGTAGGGCGGCATTCCGCGCGGTGGCCCGGGCGTCTCGGGCAAAGTGGATAGTGCCCAGGAGGCGTAACTCCTCATTGGTGTCTCGCTGAGCGCGCCGTACGCGGCGGATAAGTAGCTCAACTCCGTCCAAGTCTGCGTCGTCCTCACGGTGCGGTGCCACGACGAACTGCACCGCCGCTAGGACCGCATCCAGCAGTGCGACGTCGCCGGGTCCCAGGTCGATTAGACACAGCTGGTATCGGCCTGTGTCGGCTGCGGCTCGCAACGCTCGGGCCAAGTTTTGCCCAAGATCAAGCCCAGCGGCGGCGGCGTTGGCAGACGCACCGGCGACCATAGCCAATGCCGGTCCACCCGGGACGACGTCGAGTCCAGGACGGACATCGCGCACAGGTCTGAGTGGCTCGCCAAGGACGACGGTGCTGTACAGACCACGACCGCTGTCCTCATCCACTCCGTAGTTGCGGCGTGAGAGGTTTGCCTGCTGGTCACCGTCGATTACCAGCACTCGCCGCCCATCTTGGGGTCGAGCCGCGAGGCTTGCCAGGGACGCAACCAGGCTGGTCTTGCCAACACCACCCTTTTGGGTCCCGATGAGAACCGAGCGCATCAGTGATGCCTCCACTTTGCTTCCACTCCCCCGTCGAGTTCAGGTTGTCCTGGCGAAGGGCAGATGCCAAGCAGACACGCCGCACACGGCCAATGTATGCGGAGCATATGTGGCGCCTCTTTCAAAGGTGTTGGCTGCGTGTGCAGCGCATATGGGCCACGTATGCCGCCTGTACGCGCTACGGGTGCGGGGCGTGTGCGGGGCGTCGATTCCCCATACGTGCCCCATACGTGGCGCATACGTGCCGCATGTGTGCAACACGCTTAGACCACTCGGCGGGCATATGCACTACATATGCACCCTCAAGACCGCCGCCAGCCTGGTTATCGGCTACGCCCGTTAAGCCGCCGACACCGTGGGCGCGGCACACGGGCGAGGTCGGGAGGGAGACTGAAAGCATGTGTGGACGCTTCGCGAGCACCCAGACCGACGCTGAGCTGCTGGATGTGTTTAGGGCGGTCGACGTTGTAGGGGAGCAGCTGCCACCGTCCTACAACGTGGCCCCCACCCAGCCGGTACGGGTGGTGTTGGAACGCCCGCACCGCGACGCCCCCGAGGACACCCCGGTGCGCCAGATACGCACCGTCCGCTGGGGGTTGGTGCCGCCCTGGGCTCGCGACACCAAAATCGGGTCAAGGTTGATCAACGCCCGGATGGAGACCATCACCACCAAGCCTTCGTTCAAGGCCGCCGCCTCACGACGCCGGCGATCGTGCCCTCCGACGGGTACTTCGAGTGGGAGAAACGGGACGGCGCCAAGGTTCCGTACTTTCTGCACGGTGACGGTGTCCTAGCGATGGCCGGACTGTACGAACTGTGGCCGAACCCGGACCTTCACGCAGAGGATCCGGCCAAATGGATGTGGAGCACCGTGGTCCTCACAACGACCGCGACGGACGCGCACGGACACATCCACGACCGCTCCCCAGTCATCCTGCCCCCAGAGTTCCAGGATCACTGGCTCGACCCGGCCCTCACCGACAAAGACGACATCGACGCGCTACTCGCGTCGATCCCCGAACCCCACCTGCACGCCTACGAAGTCAGTACCAAGGTCAACAGCCCCCGCAACAACACCCCCGACCTCCCCACCGCGGTGCCGTAGGAACCGCTAGGCGCGAGGCTGCAGCCGTTGACTCCCAAGCCTTGAGCTGCGCCCCGCGCACCCACCGCGGTTCGCGCAACTCTCAGACTAGGGGAACGTGCATGATGCCGGTAGCGACCGCTTCGTTGCACTGCGGCTGTGACGGGGCCAGAAGTCGCGAGTTCGCTTATGAGGGGGACCTGTTCTTGGCTTTAGGTCGCCGGGTGCAGCTCGCCGCGGTTTACCAGTCCTTGGACGTGGCTGCGGATGTTGTGCGGGGCGGGCCCTCCGTGGACGAGCAACCCGCATTCCAGGTTCTTTCCGAGGGCGGCGCCGGTGATGTTGGCGCTGCCGACGAGGGCGGTGCTGTAGTCGATGACCAAGACTTTGGCGTGCAGCGCTGCCCCATCGGGTCGTGGTGGGCTGGGCCAGCAAAGCCGTTCGGCGTCGACCCCGGGGAAGGGGATTGGGTAGGAGGTGTTGTAGCGGGGGTTGTCCGCGGTGCGTTCGAGGACCAGGCGCACTCCCACTCCGCGTGTTCGTGCCTGGGTGAGTGCGGCGGTGACGGACGGTTCGTTGTGTACGGCGAACCCCACGAGGAGCACGGACGTGGTGGCCGACCCGATGAGGTCGACGAGCACCGCCGAGGTGAGTCGTGTGGTGCGGTTGCCGCTGGGTGGACCCGTCCACACGGTCTCCACGGTCGACACTGCTGGGTTGGGTTGCAGGGATCCCAGCAGGACGCCGGCCACGAGGTGGCACTCGGTTTCCTCGAGCCGGGTGGCTTGCAG
>JAABUI010000533.1_pt1 | contig 27322 bp, 28 predicted proteins | sample 5559111 | NCBI WGS metagenome assembly JAABUI01 (sample SAMN10711870, study PRJNA513365) | rock metagenome | isolation source: Antarctica rocks | place: Antarctica: Victoria Land, Buttleship Promontory | reverse complement strand
CAGTCAGCAAGCCTTTGTTTTCAGTGAAGTAACTTGCATATGCACAACACAGCAGTTTACTTACCAGCTCCAAAAAAAATGCCAGAGTTTGGCCCTCCCCTTGCCCCTTGACTTTGACCTCGACGCAGACGCTGACTTTGACTTTGACTTTGACTTTGACTTCGACTTCGACTTCGACTTCGACTTCGACGCAGACGCAGACGCAGACGCAGACGCAGACGCAGACGCACACGCAGACGCAGACGCACCGTACGTGATAGTGTGGCTCATCGGCACCATCACGGGTTCGTCCCGATTTCTTACGCACTTACAAAATTTCGCTTTACTTTGACAGCTCGCCTGGCTTTGACCTCGGCATTTGAGGCAGCGCACGTCTGGCAAATGCACATACGCGGGCCTCGGCCTTAAGCTGACAGTCGAGAAGCTAGTTATTATGTCGCGCTGCCTGCAGACGGCTCTGCGTGACCTGTGTGTGAAAAGCACTGATCAGTGACTTCCACCCTAAAGTACGAGCTTTTGTGTGTACAGCACACATTTGTAAGACCTGCTTAACGACGTGGTACAGAGGATCTCGCCTGCAAGCTGGCAAAGGGTCGAGATGGACAATTTTGGTATGATTTCTACCTCAGGTCTGTGCATACTGTATGCAGAGTTTAGCTTGACCTTAGTGTACTTTGCAGGCAAGGAGCCAAGTCTGTCTGGTCCACAGATTGATACGCTGCCTGAACCAAAGAATGGACTTTCTACAGAGCAGCTTTCCTTGTTTGCAGACATACTTCATACTTCGTGCAGGTCAGTATGCTCTTCCGCAAAATAATGCTGTCTCAAAACTGAGCAGCTTGAATGATGATCTGCTTCCCTACCCGCAGGGAACCCTGACTGAAAGCCCCACATCTGTCATGCTGAAGCCAAACAGCTCAACAAGCGATTGCAAGAGCTGCAGTGGGACTCTCACACCCTTTGTGAGAAGATGTATGGAGATAAGGTCAGAGCTAAAACAGTGCAGCTGTGGTCTTTTGCGCCTCTTGACAAGCAGCCTGTGATCTACCAGCACTCACAGATCTTGCTGTACCAAGACAGCAAGAAAGAAAAACAGAAGCAGTACATCATTCCTTGGGATGAGTGGGTGCCAGTATTGGAGTCAGCTTATGACCTGATTGACACAGAGGCAAGCACGAGCTATCAAGTGCCTGCAAGAACAGCTCAGCTAGTCAGCATTCATAAAGCACTACGCGCAGTCACAACCTGCTGCAGTGCAATATCTGATCAAAAACTGGTTTTGTCCTGAGTGGTGTAACCAGTGGGTTGCTGCAGCTCGCCGCTTTGAACATGCAGACCACGACACCATCTTGGCTATTGAGAAGTTCCATGACATCCTGAAGCACTATTTCTTCATGGTGAGCTTACTCTCAGCATGACCAAGTCAGCACAGCAATGCGGAGCGTGGCAGTGCATGATCGACCAAAGACCAGGTGTTGGACTCATTAGTTGGCGTTCCAGGAAATGTGCACGCAACTGAAGGGTGCATTGTGAACTGGTATATGAGGCGAACAGCTGAGTTACATGCATGCTGTGCAACTTGAGCATGCTGTGCAAGTGAAGTATTGGTTGGAATGCAGTGATTCTCACTGCTGAGTTTGTCAATGCAGGTTGAGCACAACAAGTTTGTGCCTAGACTGAGGGCTTTTGAGCGAATCAATGCACCTGCATGTGATCGTTTGAAAGATGAGTGGGAGTGTGATCCAAGCAATATGGCTAGATGTACAGATGCCAAGCAGCAGATTTGGGAGATAAACGATTTCAGCATGGGCATATGTGTGTCTTGTGACAAATTACTGTTGCAGTGGCAGTGGCAAGCAAGTCTGTCAGTACATACAGCTTGCTCGGCACATTACAGCATGCGGCAACAATCCTGAGAATGCCCAGGCTGCCATGTCTTGCTGTATATGTAGCTCAGCAAGCAAGATTCCGTGACAGATCAGACCGCAAGGCAGCAGCTTCAGGAGTTCAAGAGAATGCTCAAGTACGCTCCAGCTGTACAAGCAGAATTTGCTGTCATGCAGTTACAGGAGGTGCAGGCTGTGAACATGAGCAGCATACCCACATGCCCACCCCCCATATGTCATGGGAGCAGTATCAACATTGCGCCGTCTGTGTGATGACCTGTTGCACAAGGTACCAGCATTGCGCCTCCCTGTTGATGACAGCATTGTTCTAGGTGCATATGTAGAGGTGTTGCAAAGTCACAGCACAAACGCCTCAGCCAATGTCGTCTTGGTCTCTGCCGTCTTGGTCTTGGTCCTCAACTTCTTGGCAGCACGTGCTGTGTAAAATGCCTCTGGTGGTGTTTGACCTTGACCCAAGCAGCAAGCACTGCTGCTGTATGTCGCAAAGGGTTTAGGGTTGTCGCAAAGAAGCAGCTGCCTGTAACCACTAGAAATGCACAGCAATTTTGAAGATCTTAGCAGGTTTGTGTGCCCATGACACCAAGAATGCCTTGGACTTGCCAGTGACCAGAATCTGTATTTGCACTTGACAGAAGTGTTCAGCTGTGACAGCTCACTAGGGGCATCTTTGTCATCTTGACGAAAGGGAACCTTGGTCTTCAACTCAAGAACACATCCTTGAGAGTCTCTGTCTATCAAGCCATCTCCAACCAGTTGAGCCTATACAGGCTAGATGGCAACTGTTAGCTGACATCCATGTCGAGTTAGGTGCCATGCATGGCAGTTCTGTGGCACTGTTTGCATTGCTGCTTCGTTCAGAACATGTCTGCCAACTGGATGCCAGACAATCCCCAGCAAGGCTAAGGCTGAGTTGTGAGGACAGATGAGGATACTCGCGCGTAAGTATGCTAATCCCCAGCAGGATATGATGGGTTGGGCTGCTTCTGATGCGCATCTGCATGTTGCTGAAGGTCACTATGAGAGCGAAATTGTGCAGGTTGCTGAAAGGCACTTGGCAAAAGGGTCTTGCTGTAAAGACTTAGCAGCACTGTCTTTGCCACACATTGTGAAGGTGGTTGCTCGTAACAACTAACTGGACAGCAGAGGCTCAATCTCTAGAAAGCACTACAGTGTCTGTCATATTGATTTGCCTACCTCAGCTTGCCAATCTTTTCCATCTTTGCCAGGCAAGGGTTGACATTTGCAGCATGCTCAGCCATCTAGTGTGTCATCAAATGGAATGTATAGCAGGCTTTGGGCAGCCTTTCACCCGTGATACCGCTGCAAGCACGGTCCTGAGTCGAGCAGATTGCAAAGATGACAATGACACCGGACGTGAAGTAGTAGCCAAGACTTGTTGACACCTGGTCACATATAGGTCATCTTCCTCCTTCTCAGTTCTTGTAGACATCTTCAGTCACTGGCACAACTGCTGTTCAGACTGCTGACCACTTAAGACTTCGTACAAAATCTGGGGTAGCCTTTGCTCTGCACCATAGCTGCTGGCGCAGTCAGCATCTGCGTCAAAGTCAAGGGGCAAGGGGAGGGCCAAACTCTGGCATTTTTTTGGAGCTGGTAAGTAAACTGCATGTTAGCAGCAGCCCTATCGGCAACTGACCTTGCAAGACAAGCAGAGAAGATTGACCGCAATAAGGGGAGAAAGCACATAAGTTTTGATATAGCAGTGACAAGGTGCTTTCAAGCAAAATGATGAAGATGCTCCAACGCAGGCTGGACGATATATAACACACCTATCCCATTCCTGCACCCCCACTCTGAGCCCTACAGGTACCTGGAGTAGACGTCACCCCAACATTCAATTGGGCACCACATCTTGACAGAGCTCCTGAAGGAAGCCAGGCAGAAAGGCGAGAGGCTGCTCATGTTTCCCCTGTCAATCAAACAGAGAGCTCAAACACTTGACACAGCGATTGGCAGTTGCATGGCATACTCAACGCCCATGGGTTTCAAGACACTGTCAGATGTCAGCAAGTGTGATGCCATCAAGGCAAACATCCGCAAAAGAATATGCAAGCTACCCAGGTCAATGCCGTCTGCAATGATCCACCAAGACAGGGACCGTGCAGGTTTGGGCCTAACCTCAATGAGTGTGATGTATGCCAAGCTGACATGTACTTACCTGACAAAAGCTCGCAATGGTAAAGGCCCCTTGGGTTTTTCACCTGCCCAATGCTTATGTTGCAGAATGAAATTATTGGTGAATCACTGAAACACGGACCCAATGCAAGGTATTTAAGACATTGCAAACATTGCTCTACCACCTCGCAAGACAGCTGACAGTCCTGCAAATTTTTTGTTTTATACTGATCTAGCAGATCAGTGTTAGCTATATGTCTTTGTGTTAGATGCATGCAAGTCAGCTTGATGAGTTGCAGAAGTTTGTGTGCAGCTGATCAGTTACTTCAGCATATTCTGGTGATGCACATGCTTCAGCTTGTTTCAGCTACAATAAGTTAGGTTCTAGACTTCAGCTGGCTTCAGCCTGTGCACTATATAATGCAGACAAAGAACTTCATTCACGATCAGCTAGTCTTCAGCCATGTAATTGCATCGGTTGCGTTGACACCGTTTGACCGGACCTGAAGGCCACTTCAGCTCGAGCTGAAATGCGCCGCTTCGTTCCCCCAGTGTGTTGCTCCTCCCTGTCTTATGGGGAGACCAGCAGGCACAGTGGGCAAACCAAAGCACAGTGAGGGTGTACATGTCTATATGGGCATGTCCTGCAGAGGTGTCACCACCTTGAAGTTTGTGACAGGCACTCATAAGCATATCGACAGATACACTAACCGCAAGACCCAGCAGCTATACAGGGGGGTCGAGTCCAAGGAATACAACGATGTACTGCAGCACCACCTCATCCCAGAAGGCAACAGGCTATTTCAGTCAGCTGGCCTTTGGTCAGGGAATTGGCAGCTGCAGCAAGACAATGCTCCAGCTCACAAGACCAAGGAAAACATGGCTTGCATTGCTGCCAATGTTCCAGGAGGGCATTTCCTGGAATGGATGTTGAGCTTCTTGCAGCCAAGGTGCAAAAGAAGAAACAAGTAGCAACAAGTATGGGCTTTGATGTGGACTGTTTGGGTAGACAAGGGACCAAAGGTAGAGGCATTCTTGCAGAACAAGAGGTGCTGACAGTGAATATGGTGTGCGTGTGGCCCTATCCTTGCCCCTTTTGGTTTTGGGCTGAGCAAGGCTACCCCAGATTCTGAATGAAATCGGGCATTGACCCTGAGCATGGCAGGTGTTTTGCCAGGATATAGCTCTGCAACCAAGCTCATTGTGATACATTCATTCTACGTGCGAACTTTGGTGTGTGCCTAATTGCACCAAGCCAATTATCTGTGTAAGCATCACCCTGCAACACTGACGCAGACAAATGTGTACAGCTGTGCATACATCTGGGTCATTGCTATTGACCTAGGCTGTATACAAGAACAAAAGCAGAGTATCTTGATGAAGTTTAGACTCAGTTTGAATCATATCAAACTTCCAAATTCAACAGTTCTTGTATCACAACTGCAACAAGCAAGGTGGGGTGCAACACATACGAGCGCTATAACTCTGTTCAGAGACAGGCCGCTTGACTCACAGAGTTATTTTCAAGGATGATACACCCAATTCTGGTCAAATCAAATGGTGACTCCAGCATTGGTAATGCATCAAAGCTGTCTGCTGTGCATGCCGAGTCCTGATGCAGCTTGTAAAATGTTTCATCTCTGCACAGCCCATTGCAAACTCCAGTAATGACTGCAGCACATTCATACCTGTCAGACTATACAGTGCAAGTTCATTTGCTGTGCAAGCGAGTGGCCATCAGACTCATTAGTTGCACGTTGTGCACATGCAATAATTTGCTTACCAATATAATTAGAAGGGCATGGCATGAAATCATCTGTTTCGCCTATGACCACACCCAATCGGTGGTCATCGATGTAGGTGAGATTGTATCCCATTGCCCAGAGTGCATAGGAGTATCATCGCCTCCTGCTGTGATTCGTCTTTCATGCAAAGCATCACGGGTCAATAACAACACAGCTCTCCTAGAGAACGCAAACATGCCTCCGCTTGCATACAGGTAGTACTTGTCCTTGACAAGCACCCCAATTGGTTCTCCAGGTGCAACATCTCCACCAACATTCATAATTCCGATATAGTCACCCCCTGCAGCTTGCCATTGGGGTATGGCTTGAACCAGCCGATCAGGTCTGCAACACCAAAGATACAGGCATACAATATTAGAATGGGGACCTATTGCATTGTAGTGCCTGGTCATTCAGCAATATGTTGCACTGGCAAAGGAATAAACCCACAGGTACACTGTGGTTGGGTGTACAAGTCACTCGAAACAGCACTCATGTGAGGTCAAATAGTTTGTGTGCACTGACTGTGGGATACACAATCAGGCGCCTCACTCAGCAGGTCGGTGACAGAAATCATTCAGTAAATGAAGCAGTCCAGTTCTGGTCTGCAAGGTCCAGCATCTCACAGTCCTTGGTAGCAGTCTGCATTACTCACCTGGTATATAGATCATCATCTGTATTGATTATGCAGTCAGGATTCCAGGTGTGTTGCACGGTTCTGTACATCTTGAATGTCTGCAGCTTAGCAAAATTCAGTGATTGTCAGCTATAATAAAGTCAAGCATTTGCTCTTTTGTTAAAGTGCGCTGTTGACAGGTCAGAGCTTGCAACTACGGAAAGAAACACCTAAGAATAACAGCGTGACAAGTGGCCCTGCAAGCAAGGCAGTCACTGTACACACAGGAAGTCTTGTGAAGCGACACTGAGAGTCTGGGTCTACTTGAAGGTGCACTTTCAGCATAACACCTTGATCAGCGTATTCTGATAACTTTCCAAAACATCCAATATCATAAAATCTTGATGTTCATGAACTTCCGCTTCCAACGCTGTCTGGGCTTCCGGGTCCTGCAGGCGACCGATGACAAAGCGGAACCGGATACCTGCGACTTCATAAAACCTGCGCCCAGATGTCACAATTAGCGCCACTCGATACTGGCCATGGGGGGGTGCGAGACAACTAGGCCACAACAAGGGAACTACAAATTTCGCGGCGCAATAGCTCATGTTGGTCATATTGCAGAGCTGCCTTTTGCTTCTGCTGTGATGAACTATCCATGCAACGTACAGTCTCCGCCTCCTGGTCTCTTTGATCAGAGGGACTTGCGCCGGTCGATCATACCACTAAGGACTTCTATCATGGTATGTGCAGCTGCTGCTGACCTGCACAGTCTGCTGCTGGGTGCTGATACCAGCTATATTGTTGACAGGAGAGTGTCTTCGAGGAAACACCACTTACCACATGGCTAAAAAGGAGTCCAGGCAGCCTGCCAGCATCACAAGGTGCTGTTGTGCCATATATGCAGTTTCTTGTACTGATCTGATGCTTGTACAAGTGTATCCTAAGCATTCAGGTTGTGAGTGCTTACAGAGCACTGTTCCGGTCGAGTCTGACGTCATTGCAAATTGTCAGCTGCCCCTTTGCTAGCAGCGCTGTGAGGGAGCATATACAAGCTCTGTATTTTGTCTGTCACACAAGTTGTCACAAGCATGACCTGATGTATTATGCATGCTGCAGGTAGACATGCGCATTCGCTACAAGCAGGCATACAAGACTGCTGGCTTCAAAACCAACAGAAAGGCAGAGGGGGTCCTCACAGCTGCAGTGATAGCTGCCCAAGCTATACCAAACAGCTTTGTGGAGCTCCATGACAGCTCAGGTGGAATGGCACATATTGTCACCAGCATGAGTGACATGTCTGCCCAGAGATGTCATCACGGTTACCTGAAGAGCTGCATGCTCATGCTCTTGAACAGCCTGGTGCAGATGCTCCAGACAGAGTTGCACACCTGGCTATGTGGGTTTGGCAGCTTATGGCTGATGATCAGCCAAGACTTCAGCATCAGCCACAGTGACAAGACAATCACAGCCACAGCCAGAGTGGTCCTCGCATGATCCTTGACTGGCTCCTACAGGGCTCAGTCGTCAGCCTATTGGATCTCTCACGTTCCACATGCTAGAAATTGCTCTTTGGCAGTCATCAGTTCAAAAGGTATATATCAGTACCCAATAGCATTAGCTTGGGCAGTAATTGTGGTCATGCCACATAAGTTGCAAAGCATTAGTTTACACAAGGTTGTCATTGGTCTTGGGAGTGGTATCTTTGATCATGGTTAGGCTTATGTTGCATTGAGTAGAGTCAGGACGTTGGAGGGTTTCTTGCTGATTGGCTTGATTACAGCGTCCTATGACAAGAACAAGAGCTACGTGCATGATGAGTATGCACGCTTGCCTGATCGTCCTATTTCTTGACAGTTGTATAAATAGTAGCTAGACAAAGATTGTGTCTGATACTTCTGTGTGTTCCAATGTGCCTGTGCAATGGTCTGTCAAATTTCGTTCCAAGCAAAACAGCCTGTGTGTTGTATGCATTTATTTGTTAAAATTACGGTCGACAACTCTGAGCAGAAGGCGAGCTTGCAGCCGTTCTTTCGGCACGCAGGGCCGTTCCTTGTCTGTGATCAGTTGATCCCGCCACTCTCAACGGCTGTACAGAGCCGAGTGTGTCAGCGGAAGCTGACCAGGTTTGCAGCTTGTGCTGGGACGCAGCTGCAGCACTAAAAGGAAGGTACACAAAAAGATCACGCTGTGAATGGTCACTGCACGGAGTGTGTAGCAGGCGACATGGTGTCGGCTTCGTTGCGATGAAGCGTGGCAATCGCGATCTGTAGCGTGCTTCCTGTGTGCCGACAGTCTCTGGTGCACACTTCCAGTTTCGAAAGGCCTCGAAAGTGTGCAATCTGCTGCAAAGGTTGGGGTTTAATCGTCGTAGTTACACGGTAGATGCTGCAAATTTTGTAACGACATCCGAGATTTGTTGAAGTCATAAAAAGTATTGCTGAGGACCATTTAAAGCACTAATTAGGGAAACGAGGATGTTTTCGATTGAATTGATTCCAACAGAGGCCGAGGAACATCAAAATCCGAGGAACACTGATGTCCGTACAGTAAACAACTTTAGGATACAAGGTTGTCAGCTTCAAGAAAGCCCGATTGCTCTAGCACTGTGACTGGTGCTCTCAACAGCTATAGCATGTTTGAGACAAGATTGTCAATTGATATCTGGAGCAAATCTTGTCAGGGCAAGAGAACAATGCCACCATTTGCAGAGCATGATCAACAGCTGGAGTCAAGTGACTGTGCATCAATGATCAACGCTAAAGCAAACAGCATTCATTATGTACAGGTCCAGCTGAGCAATGCTTTTGATCAACTGGATCAACAGCCATTGCGTTGCTGATTATCTACATACCGCGGCTGTGACAAAGAGACTCCAATGGGAATGGCATCTGGGTGCAGGTTGACCCTGAATGTCTGCAATTCAGAGTATGCCATCAAGAGCCTGTGCCAGTATTCTCTAATGTTCTGTGGAGACAAAACATCAGTCGCAAAACGCTGCCCTGCTTCTGCAATCAACCTGCTTTGGGTGGGGTTCCTTCTAAAATGCTGCACCAAGCTTGTCAAGCCATTTGTGATGTCATCCAGGTTGTCAATGGCTTTGGTCCTCATGAAATGCTGGCCATGCTCAAGCATGGGATAATAGAATTCAAACCAGCCATTGTCACTGTGCACGACCACCGAGCCACAAAGTAGCAGGTACTTCAGCCGTGCAGAGTAGCTGTTGCCAGGCCAGTTGAGCAGGTATTTGCTCTTGCAGTGATCTGCCAAGCCAACAAACTGTTGCTGGCCAGACTTTCTGACCCAGTCCCAGACTTGCACATCCACCATGTCTGTTGCCTTGAAGCTGGAAGCAATGGCTTTGTTGCCTGTTTTGCTGCTGCCACGGAAGAGCAGTTTGGGATCTTTCTTGGGCCAAGGAGTCCTCATGGAGGACTGCTGCATGATGTAGTGCTGATGCTGCCAGCCAACTGTGTCTGCCTCGTGCCAGTCAATGAAGGTGTGGTCTGGGAAAAGCACTGCTGCAGTGTGCTCAAGTCGCTTTGCCTGCAAGACCCAGCATGACAGGTTGAGACACTGTGATCAACAAGTCAGTGATGGGTTGACAAGTGCAAACAGTGCAAACAATGTCAAAGGCTGAGCTGCAAACACATGGCTGCATTGCACATGCTTTGGGCAGCTTACGTCGAGTGTACACCAGGGCAGAAACAGTAAAACATTTGCAGGGCATACACAAGTGCTGGCTGACATAAGCATCAGCTGTCTGCTAACATTTCTCAATACCTGGGCAAAGATTGGACCTGCATGGCCATTATCAGCAGCACTAAGGTCGCCAGTGGCAATGATCAGGTCAACATCTGGCATGTCTCTGAGCTGACTAATCACCTCAAGCAAGGCTAGCTTGATGTTCCTGTTTCTGCTCTGAAAGCCACTTATTTCCCCTGCTATGAATACCTGCTGGTCTTTAATCTGTACTCGGAAGCCTGCTTCTGTGGTGTTGCAGAAAACATTGTTGACCATGTCTGCGGTGATGCCAGCTGCATACGGTGCAAGGTCTTTTGATATCTGGGCAAATAGCATTCCAGCCTGATAAGGAAGCGATAGGCTGCTGCTGACAAGGTTGCTGCTGGTCAGCCATGCAATGCAAACAAGGAAGAAACTGGTTGTCCAGCTGCACATTGCTGCTCAAGCCTCACCAGGGCTTTGTCACTAAATGCGTTGTTTCGGACATCTTGTGAGATTGCCGTGCCCCTGTCCTGCACCCACGCGGTCTCAAACGGATGGACAAAACGGCGTAAACAGAGATGCGCGTATAGGGTTGGTAGACGTCGACTGTCCTGTTACTGGGACAAAACAATTAGGATTTTGTGAGTGGACGCACTTGAAGCCAAACTTGAATAAGTACGCTGTAGGTCAAGCACCTTGGACCGCATAAAGTAATGTTGTAGCACTCCTTGCCGCTTCTACTGGTGTGGTGGTGAAGGTACCTCAAGGAGCTTTGCCAGTCTGGTGAGGTTGTGCGCCTTTCCTCCAGCTACATCACCGCGTACATTGAACACCCGCTGGCCGGTAGGCAATCATAGCTGAAGTAGCTCCAGCGTGGTCTGCAGATTTCAACACGGTTAGGTCATGAATAGCGTCCCGGGGGCTGAGGTCAGTATTGCGGGCGGGTCGTTCTAACAGACATAGCAAGCCAACCAGCACACCTTTCTGTATGCGGGCTCACCGCCGCGGAAAACGACTGTAGCACTCGTGGGTGATCAGTGAAGACGACAGCAGTGTACAAGCGAAACACAGGTGGAAAACCCAGCCTTGATTTGGCAGCTGTGCTGTGTGCAAAACGTTCTGTTGGTAAATGATTGTGGCAAAAATGACACAGCTGTCAAATGTAGTACCCAGTTTGAGCAGCAACACAGTATGCTACCAGCAGAACAAGAAGAGACACAAGGAGAAACAAAAATCTGTAGCCTGGACAGGCTTGCCCTCTTTCCGAGGCCTTCGTTTGCTGTACTGTCACTTTTGCATTGGCACAACTGTGCAGTGTACTTAGAGAGAATTCATATAGGAGCTGATTAAGGTGGCATAATTAAGCAAATCGCGGATGGGATTCTGGCCTCGTCGCACCTTAATCGGACGCTAATTTCCCAGATACAGTGAAACCTGCTACGTTCAAATACGCTATGCAGTATGCTGCGCTCTGCTTGAACAACCGTGTTGTTTGCGTGACGCTGCTGATGCTCGTGCCACTTTATCATGGCCTTGCCTCCCGCAGTACTCCGATGTGTTGTGCTTGTGATCACTATGCTCAGGACCCGTGCATAACGTAATTTGCAGTATGAGGAACAAGCGCGTCAGTCTTGAAAGCGCATTCAAAGAGCGCAGCATCGACGCATGGTGTGTCAAAGTATTGCGGTGTTGCTGCTAGTCAACTTGAGCATCGCTCAGGCAGGCAAGCTGTAGTCATCCCTGCCAGCAATGTCGGCACTGCAATAGCTTGCCGCGACAACATACTACCGCCCTGCATCCTGCGCAAGCCACTCCGGCACAAAGTGTGGACCTCTGATCAGGCGTGTTCAAATGTTTAAGTGACCCCGGAGGTCACTTAGAAAACCCAACTTAATTGGACGCTAATCGGATCTTAACTTTCCTGTCAAGTTCGATAATTAAGCTTTGCACCCTAATTGTCAAATCACCTCTCAGTGAATTCTCTCCACTACCAGTCACAAAACAAATTTGCCCCTTGATTTTTATGCAGACTTCGACGCTGACTGCTGACTGCACCAGCAGCTCTTGCACTGAGCAAAAGACTACCTCAAGCTTTGGCTTTCAAAATTGGTCACACCACATGCATTCTGTCGGGTGGTCAAATCTGCGAGACAACAGTGTAAAATTGTGAAAGGGGGCTGCACATCTGTACGTGTGGGTCATTACCAATGACTTACCGTACCGGCACGAAATCATTCCGCACCCTGGAAAAAGGATTAATTTAGGGCGATCACGCAGCTTCCCGCACGACCCTAGCGAATTTCCACTGACATCCTGCAGAGCGTTATGCAGTACATTTTTGACAGGCGAAACGAAAGCTCTTAACCTGGCTATTGCAGCGAAAGCTCATGCAATTGCGGCCCGGTCACCTGCACGGCTTGCACGGCTTCACTTGTTGCGAAGACAGCCAAATTGGCAACTTTTGAGACTTTTCAGGGCTCTAGGGAATTTATTTTACTCCCGCAGGGGCTCTTTCCCGCAGGGCCTCCTGAATTAATTGGCGTCCCGCAGAGCACTATCGAATTAATTTTGCGGGATGATTTTGCGGTAAGCTGTACACCGGGAAGTACAGCACGGATCCCGCGCCCTACCGTAAAACAGCCGAAGGCCGTCTCAAAGCAGCCAAGTCTACTGGATTACGGCGAAGCCCGCGCACAGACTAAACTAACCCTAAACTGGCGAGGCCCGCGCACAGAGAAGCATCTAACACTCTGCTGACTTGAGGGCGGCGAAGCCTCCGGCTTTCAACAAGCGGGCCAACGCGAGCCTCTTTCAAATAAATCAGAATCAGCAAACTACGCGGCAAAGAAAAGAAAACTTTATGCTTTTCAGCGATCATAACGGGAGCCTCCTATGGCGGCAGCCCGGAGCTATGGCCAAAGGTTATAGCCCAAAGGGAAAGAAAAATCTCATACCTAAGGTGGATCAGGCCTATCCTGTCTGGTTTTGTCTGTCTTCTCCTTCTCTAGTACTCTCCTAGGTGTAAGAATCTTGTAAAACGTCAAAACAGAGTGTTCATACAATTTTGACATAACTTTGCTTGCAGGTCCATGCAGGGTTTGACTGCCCACCTAAATACCGCACGGGCTGAGGCCATGCCGGCCGGACGGGGGTCGCCCTCCTAAATCGCCACAATCTCATTTTTTCAAGGGAGCGCAGCCCCCTTCCAAAAATGGCGCCCATGCGGGCAACCCACGCATAATGGCCGAGCCAGAGTAGAGTTCGCGGGCAGCAACAACTGGTTGATGCAATGATGCTCCGGGCTGCCGCCTTAGGAGGCTCCCGTTATGATCGCTGAAAAGCGTAAACTTTGCTTTCCTTGCTTGATGCAATGATTAGAGCGAGGGAGCTGTGTCCAGAGTACCATAACTTCAACTACCAGGCTGCCATTGACATGCTAGATCTAGGCAATGTGATCACTAGTTTTGGCCTGTTAGCCAAACTAGCCTCAGAGGTCAGTGATTTGAAGTGTGATTTCATAGCAATCAATGATGAAGCAGATGTGCAAGATTTTTCAGAGAATGGATATGAAGTAGCTGGTCTAGAACAGCCTATAGACATCAGTGATGATGAAGTATTGGGTCAAGGTTTTTATCAGTCTGAGTATCAGAACATGTACATTAATTTTGGAGGTGGTGATGATGACAGTGTAGAGGCTGCAATTGGCCTAAGCCTGTAAATATCGCTCTGGTTGCAACTTGATAAGACTGCTGCATTCGTGCTTCAATATAACGAAAATTGTGTACCCACACAAAAAACTTGTGTCATGTGGGCTGCCCACACAAAACTGCGTGAAGCAGAACCGACCGAAGCAGAACCGACCGACCGACGTGGGCTTCCTACCTGTTTTGAGACCCCCTGTCGAATCCTGGGTCCATGCTCTATACCACTCTTTGCTAGAGCGTAAGACGTATTGTGACCCAGATTGTCCTATGATTATAGGCAGTGTGGTATCCATAGTCCTTAAGACCTTCCTCCAATGCTTCATGCTGTGCTTACTTTTCTTGCAGTTTTTCCTCATAACTTGTATCAGGGCAATATCCTCCTTGCACAATCTTTATGCTCCTTGGATTTCCATTGGGCATCACTGGTGTCAAGGGTGTCAGTCTGGATGCAGAGTTGTCATCATGGCCCAAGTACTGTTGTTGTTCTGCTGCTGTCATTTCCACTATCATCATGTCCAGCCTCATCTTGCTCCTTGTGTCTGCCTCTCTGCAAGAAAGCCTTCTCCACTGTAGGGTCCAAGCCCCTTGCTTGTAAACATCTGTCTGGGAGTACAAATGCTGGAACTCTTGCTGTGCAGGCCTATATCTTTGAGTCCTTCGATCTTCCCTACATCTACTACAATCAGGTAGTGACTACCACACTGCCCTTCAGTAAAAGCTTGGATGATTAATCTCATGGCTTCATCATGTCTAGCTATATATTGTTTGCTCATGTCTGGGTGCATGCAGCTCCCGAAGATGTGGCCCTGAGAGGCACTGCTTCTGCAGAGCGGGCAGCGTGTGTTCATGGCTATTGGTTCACAGCAAATTAAGGGGGTGAGTTTAGTTGCGACTAATCTAATATAATCCGCAATAGTCGACTAAACCGCTACAGCACTGCCAAGACCATTTAGCATGCAACTAAAGCAGCATGAGCCCGCTAATCGGGCAAAGTGGGAATAGTCACCAACTAAACGCTTCAGCAGCTTAAGCGATTGAGAGCAGTCTAATCCAAATGAAACAGCTGCATACTGCACAGCTTGAACAGCACGGGCTCCTCACTGCACGCCATGACCCAGCCTACGCGCAAACGTCTTGGTGTTGCAACATCCTGGCGTCGTGTGTCTAGACCTGGCCGGCCTACAGAGATTGTCAATGGTCCAGCAAGTTGGTCAGACGACAAGCAGCAGGTTGATCGCAGCTGTGATGGACAGACTGCAGCGCAAAGCAGACTGTCTTGCGCCTTCTTCGGCGCAAGCGAGTCTGCGGGCCTGTGTATGGCGTTGTATAGCGAGTATAGGCAGAGTAAAGGCTTATTTTACGCATGCACCACCTGGTGCCATCCCTGATGAAGACTATGAAACTTCAATTGCTGACATCAAGTGGTATGCCCGTGTCCCACTGAGTGGTACAGCAGCAGCAGCAGCAGCAGCACAGAGCAGCAAGCTTCTAGGCTGTCCCATTTTCAAGAAGCAGTTCTATGATGACTCCAGAGGCAATTTCTGGCCCATCAACAAGCTGGCACCATGCAAGCTTGCAGCAGTTCTCATCATTCTGAACCTAGTCACTTGGTAATTTTGAGTAGATTTGGATCTTTCTTGTCAGAAGTACCTGAGTGAGCACTAGCACATGTTTGCATTTGCAAGTGCTTTCAATTTAATTTCTTGTGCCAACAAATGCCAAGCAATAGATGAGCTGCCACATTGTCATTCTGTATTGAATTGCCTGTATGTCTGCACGAAAGCGTATTTAATGCCTTGCAAATGCCTGAGATCAGCAGTTTGTAATTTTGGAGCAACTGAATCAATCATATCTTTTTTAATTTATAACTTACCAGTACACTTGCATGCAGTTTACTGTGTGCATGGCTATTTGCAAAGCGTGCATGTAGTTGCACGGCACCTCAAACTTCTGTTACACGACCAAAATGTGCAAGTGCTAATGTGACTGCATCATTTGCTCAGACTCAGCCAGCTTGCCCTGCAGGTGCATGTTTAACATCAAGCAGTTAGCATCGATTGCAAATTCAATCATAATGCATCAGCTCTGCACACTCTGGAATTGGTTATCAATATTGTTAGATGAGCTTCCTGCCAGATGGTATTGAACATGCGTCCACAACATCATCAAGCTAGCTATAGTAGCTACTGTTCAAACAGCGTTCACATATCAAATGGCATACCACACAGTGCGTCAACACTGTGGACAGGAATCTGGGATGACCATCTCAGCATCAGGACATGAATCTGGGATGATTAGCTCAGCATTTGGACACGACTCCGAGATGGTCAGTGCTGCATCTGACCTTACGCGCAATGGCCTTTTGTTGGCGTCTTCATTGCTGATGTCACATGACAACATGTTTGCAGCAGCTGGCAACCCCCAAAACGACTTGCCAGTGGCGACCTGCAGTTTCAGGCAAAGAATAGATGTCCATGATGCTATATTGGGGAGCAGAACATTGTACCTGATGACAGCCAGCATCTACAGAAGCAATTGCAAGCAAACCTGATGTTCAGAAGGCAACAAATGGCCTGGTGGTATCTGCTTCTGAAGAGGCTGTTGCAAGGAGCTCTGAAGCCTCAAAACCATTTGCTGTACATCAACACTGCCTTTAAGTGCAAGCACACTCAAACAGGATCAGTATCTGCTACACACAGGTTTTCAAGCTTGCAGTTTCATCCCACAGCAGATCAACTTGAACCCCAACGGAGACTGTTTTTTTGGTGTGCACTCCCGCGGTGCAGGAATGCTGGCTACACTGAGTCAGTAGACTGATCAACTTCGGCTGTACATGAAGAAGAAGATGCTGGTGCCTCGATTGTTAACTTTGACCTGTGATCTGTGCTCACAGAGAAAGCCCAGCTTGTTATGGAAGATGAAACAGGACTGCCTCCAGTCGCGTTACCTTACCAACAGCTTTGTAGAGCCCGGAGAGAACGTGGTGCTGCGGCTCTCCGGGAGTGGAAAGTCCAGCAAGCAGCGGCTGACTTCAAATCTTCATGTGTACTAGCACCTGTAGCAGCTCCTGTGGCAGTAGTCAAACCTGTCAGAGGTAAATCAAAACTATCAGCCAGTAGTCTTCGAACAAGTGTCCGTCAGGGTGCCAAAGCTCAGCCTTGTTATGCCGAGGGCACTTTGAAATCAGTCCAAGCTGTCAAACAACATATCAGACAGATGTCCGCACACAGCAGTCCAAAAGAGGTGAGGGCTCCGCCAATACCTAAGGACTTTTGGTTGAAGTTTTTTTCACGAGCAGCAGGCACTGCGGCTGTCCTACGGGAGGATCCCAAAGATGGTGACGTATTGCAAGTTGTTGACTACCTTGTCCCAGAGAAGTAAGTTCTGTCCACACTGCGCAATTCCGCTTCTGATGCCGTTTCCGGTACTGACTGCAACCGTCTGACCTTGCCAGATATACTACGGCCAGTCTGCAGTCTTTTGAGGAGGATGGTATGGAGGATGGTCACCAACAGGAAGTCAGCTCAGACCTGTCAAGTGAGAAGCTCTTCCTCTCCTGTAGCATCTGCAGGCATTTGCATTTGTGATCTGAGCAAGGCTATCAATGTGATGTTGCTTGCAAGCTTTGCATCCTCATGAGTGTGCAGCAGCAGTTTGGCCAAGTGTCATTTGCCTTTTGTGTTTGTATGTACAGCAAGATTGCGGTAATGTGTAGCAGTCAACATATGACTTGTGGTTGTGCTGAATTGTGAATGCAAATGTGTGTAAGCAGACTTAGCCAGCTGCAGGTTCAGGTTCGTCCTGGAAGAAACATCATTACGGGCTTAACTGCTTCGGGTTACGTTCAAGCCGTGTGCGCGTTCCCGTTATCAGCGGCGTAGGACTTTCTTTTTTCTTTTCTTTTCTTTAGCATGCATTACCAGTAATGACAATAAAAAGGCTGCCCCTCAAAACATGACTAAGATTGGCTAACAGGGTTCGACTGCCCACCTAAATACCGTCCGGCCGAAGGACCCCTCCTAAATCGCCACAATCTCATCCCCCTTCAAAAAATGTCGCCCATGCGGGAAACCCACGCAAAATGGCCGAGCCAGAGTAGAGTCGCGGGCAGCAACAACAGCGTCTTTACGCAATACACTGTGCATCATAATGAGCGCAAAGCTGCAACGCACTCTGAGAGGGTACTTCGTCAAAGCTCCTCGGGAGGCACAGCCTCACGGGCCTGTTGACAGCTCGCAAGTTGCAGAGCCTGTGCCACAGGATCTTGCTGATGCACCGGATCTGAATCGCCTGCCAGATGTAGGTCTAGATACAGAAATCTTCCACCACTCTTCTGATCATGAGTCTACCCCATTTGATTGGCTGGAAGAGGACTCTGTATTGCCAGACATGTCCCAAGAGACTGCAAATCCACAAGACGAACCAGATTCGACTTTGCTTGGACAGCTTGCTGATGAAGATGATGCAGAATAGGCAGGTGAGAGCGCATGCAGCTGATTGTACCAGGAGTGCTGCATTCCTGCTTCGATACAACAAAAAATTGGGTACCCACACAGAAGAATTGTGTCAAGTGGGCTGCTGCCCACACAAAATTGCGTGAAGCAGAATTTTGGGGTGGACAACGCCCTCCCCAAAATTCACGCCCGACGTGGGCATCCTACCTGTTTTGAGACCCCTGTCGAACCCTGATTGGCTACCCCGCCAGTTCTAGGGCAGCAGTGGGGGAACCCTCAGATTTTCAAAAAAAACACGCAAGAAGTGGGACAAAACGTCCGGGAGCGGTCTACAATTCACCAGCGGCCTCATGTTTTGCTGGAGGCCAACAAGGTGACCAGAAAAGTACAGTAGCAGCACCATCTACCCAATGAAGCAAAGCAAAGTGGCTCCAGCGGAATCAAGGGACAACGGTCGATGCCTTTGACCGATGCACAAAGTCCGGGTGGTCGTTTCGGCAGCACCCGCAATTGGCATGCATGGTCTCCCATGTCTCACGTGACGATGCAAGCTCCCATGTCTCACGCGACGATGGACGACGAACAACGACCCCTCGGGCCCAAAAGATTGTTGATCTACGGGTAGTATAGCTCAGCCAGGACAGCTTAAAATACGTCAAGCAGCCAGGCACAAAGCTGGCCAAAGGTCAATAAACGACCATTGCACGGGCCAAAAAAACCAATAGAAGGTCGACAGGCATCTAAGAAAGAAAACGAAACAATGAGTAGACTTTTTTTGCGTTTGTCAATAGAGTACCAGCGGTTGCAGAAGATATTGCTGGAGGGTGCATAGCATGCAGTCCCATTTTTGTAGCAGCTGTAGACAGCATTCTGCTGCAATTGTGCCCAGCTTTCGGACCAATATACTACAGGCAAATGTGCAGGATCAATCAGAAAATGTATATGAAGTTGTTGGTCTTGAACAGCCCACAATAACAGTAATGATGTGGAAGTGGGTCAACCGGTTGATCAACTTGATGCTCATGAGGTTCAGAACACGTACAAAGCTATTACTGGTGTTGACAATGTCCGCTCGCAATGTGCAGACCTCAGCCTCTGGGACGGATGACCTGTCTGGAGACCAATCTGGAGCTTATTACTTAATGTCACATTCGGCTGTTTGTCTGTGTCATCTAATCAAGCTTAGGCCCCCGCCGTTAAATAGTCCGCAAGAAAGCTACTTCGCTTGGGAATACAGGCTGGATCAGAGCAGTTTTTGAAGACATCGTCTATAAGGTTTATAGTACGGGCGAGCTGACTGCCGGCGCCAGGAGTGTGGCCTTTGTGACCAGGGTAACGGGTATGCAAGGCCAAAGCCGACTTAATGCTCGCCACATACGACTTTGCATCCAACTTCTTGTCGATATTGGGGCATGACGGGTTCGGAGCTGCGAAGAACTTCAGGTGCCTTAGGTTCTCCGCTCGAGAGGTGACGGAGAGCCAATGCTGGTCCCACCAACCCTGAATCAGAGCATCCGAAAGGTATGTGGCACTTGAAAGCTCCTGAGCACAGTCTGTGATGCGCTATTGTATTTTGCCGCCTTACCAGTGGATGGTCGAACAAAACATTGTCCAGGTCATCCTGTTTGTTGTCTTCTGCAGCCAGTACTCTCTTGAGCACACAAATGTTATATACATCTCGAAATTTGACGTGGTCTGTAACGGGTTTATAGCCGTAAGGTCGACACATGTGGTCTAGCACACGAGTGCGCCACAGATCACTGTCTTCGTACGGCAGGGCCAAAACCGTGTGCAAAATCCGCAGCCCTACAGGAGACTTCGCCTTCAAGTAATAAACATGATTGTTGACCCAGCGCATTACAAATTGGTACCCGACCTGCAGCAAAAAGAATTTGACTTGATTTATTATGCACCATCACGTTTGGGCGCAAGGTCCATCGCGTTTACCTGGCATTCTCAGAATGTGTCGAGACTAGCTAGCGTGCTCCTCACCTGTATTGTTACTGGGTAGACGTCCCTCAGAAGTAGGACATCTGTATCAATCCACAGCCCTCCATGTTGATAAAGCAAAACATGTCGCACTAAGTCTGCATATCCGGCTGGGTAGTCATCAAAGTCTGACTGAACCCGAGTCAGGTTGCTGAAATAATCATGCTCTGACAGCGGCGTATTCCTAATCTGTTCTTCCCAGACAAGTCGCTTAACAACAACATAGTCAGAAAACGCCTCGAAAAAAGATGAGGTGTCTGCGGTCACAACATTGTCTACAGTATCTGACCAGACCCAAAGTTGGGCCTTGATCAGATTCTGAGTGAGCAGAAATGCTTTGATAGACAGTAAGTTCGCTGCCCAATTGTGTTCATCAAGTCGCGACAAATACATATGAATGATCAGCTTCGGGACTTGACGACAGATATTTTCTGACGAAATGCAGTCCTGGCATCTCATCGCCGCAAGACGAATCCAGACATCAGCTTCTGTCATGTCGCACAGGTCGTACCTGAAGGCGAATCGACGTCTTCTTGTGAGTCCGACAGTAAACTGTAGTCAAGGTCATCTACTAGGAAGTGCCACACTCACGCAAAAACATATATTGCCAAATTTGGGCAAGGCAGGCGTGGGTTCAGTTGCCATGTTAGCTACAGCAAACCGTGTGAGCTTACTTTCCCCAGCTTGCGGAGTCCACTGGATTTTGTCGTCCGCTCTTGAAAAACTGGCAGACAGGACTCGATGTTGTCTGCTGCGAAATGTCGTTTTCCCGCAGAAACGCCTCAGAAGCCCGCAAGGGTTCTACATGCAGAGCAACTTGATAAGAAGAAATAAATCGCAGTCGGTAGGCTTGTGAGGTGCTGTAAACGGTACACCTACCGATGTGCGGTGCGTCTCGATGCATGGCTCCATGATGCATCAACAGAAGCACAACAGTGACCCTCAGCATAAGCGAAGGCTGTATAGCCAGCTCGAAATGTGTTTGCCCAATACACACGACCATCGCAACGTATGTGGTGCGAAACACATACTCCCGCGGAACACAGACTCCCGCGGGAACACTGCACACATGGATTGGCCAGGGCTCACGGGGAAAGTGTGCAGGTTTTACCGCTTTGTCTTGTCATACAGATTCAGGTAGATGAAGCAGTCAACGCTCACCCACAAAAGAAAAATGGTTTGGTTATGCGGACTCATGCCACTAAGAAATAAAAATATTGCGTTCAGCGTGGACGTCAACTCGATGTTCCTCCTATTTTACTATTACAGCGGGGTCCATAAGTATTGTAGGGACCAGCAATTTGTACGAGTCGGACCAGCAATATGTGCGAGATTTGACCTTAATGGGGAGCGGAACTCTGTGTGCCACCGGCGATCCTTCCGAACACAGCAAGTCAACCAGCACACCTTTCTGTGTACTGACGCAGAAATCGCTTGTAGCGCGGTGCGGCGCCAGTAAAAGCAACAGGTCTGTGACAGTGAGACAAGGCTGACAGCAGGTCCCCAACTGGCAGCTGTGCGGCACGCGAATGACATACGCAACGATAGCTTGCGACACCCTCGGTAAAGCTAGCCAGCTTTGACTAGTAGTATCCAATTTTCTCTGAAGCAGTAGGCATAAAACAAGACCGTACGCACAACAGGGTCCAGAAGCTTGCTGCTTCAGCAAGCTTTCCTTTGACAGAAAGCAAGCCTTTTCGGTCAGCAAGCCTTTGTTTTCACTGCAGTGAATTGCACATGTCATATGCAGTGCACAGCACAGCAGTTACCAGGTCAAAAGATTTGGTCCTACCACTTTGACGTCGTCTGCTGACTGTGCCAGCAGCTTTCTCGCTGAGCAAAGGCTATCCCAAAATTTGAGTGAAGTCTAAAGCTTGGGCACTCAACTCGGTCACGATAGATGTGTAACCATCCTGAGTCACTGGGTTGTCATGGTCATCAATGGCAGTGTATGAACGCCCACAGAACTTTCGGTGCAATGACGCCGAAGCGGGCACAAACAACTCCACAGAGTATTTATTGCTCATGCCAGACATACTTATTCTTGGCAGCAAGCAAGAGCTTCTTGCAGAATTTGTGTGTGCGTGTCCCTGTGTGTGTATGATTGAAATCTCCTGTAATGCATGCATAGGCTTGAATCCATTGTGACCATGACATGACCCAGCGAAACAAGGTGGTCCTGCAGGGCACAAAAAATGCAGGCATCTGACTCGATATGCTGAATCATGTAGTGCATACATGTCATTGCTATATGCAAATGTACAAGGCATGTGCAAAGATTCAGCTGATTTATAGATGCACACACTCTGCATCTTGACAAGGTGCAACAGCAGTCAGCCCCTTGACAATTTTTCATTGTCACGCATACTTCTGCCCTGCCACATCACAGACAGAGATGTACAAAGAATCACAAGTGTCATCCTCATCCAAAAAAGGCACTGCCATCATCGTAATAGGCAATATCAACGTGGCTAATGAGTGAAAGGTCTCCTTCTGCCTATTTCTCTCTAGTCGAACCCGTGACATACTTCGGAACCCCGGTCAACCTCGCCAGAGTCAAGCATGTAGAGCGCATAATGTTCGAAATCTTACGGGCTTGGGCTACGTTCAAGCCGTATGGCGCGTTCCCGTTAACACGCCTAACGGCGTAGGAGGGTTCTTTTCCCTCACAGGTCTAGAATGCAGAGGGCCCGCAGAAGCCACAGCTTGATGTCGATGTCCACTGCTTCCTCTGATAGTAGCTCTGACCCGGCAGACTTGTCAGATTCGGCAGAGGACGGTGCTTTGTTCCTGTTTTGGAGTCCCTATCGCTCTAGACTGCTTCGACTGCTGTGACTGCTGATCAGGCTTTGCAGAAATAACAGAATTGGTGTTTTGCATGTTCTCGGAGGCACCAGCATTTTGCGCCTGAGCAAGCTTCGTAGCAACGTTGAGAGTCGCTTCATTGCTCAGACCCAGGCCTTGTAGAGTCGACAGGGGTTGCAACGACGGCCGTTCAGGAGAATGAGGCATATTGACACAACTGGGGGCTTGTTGCAACTGTTTCTGTGCAAAATGTTGGTCGCGAGCTGCGCAGAGTGATCACATCGTTTTCGCCAAACGGGGTCCCAAGCCGGTTCGAAAATCAGGTTATTGGGATGACAAAACGCCCCTAACCGACCGGTAACAGAAAGCTATAAAGTGGGCTTTAGACGCATCTATTGATGATCTCAGATCGGAAATTGTGAAAGAAATTCTAAAAAGTTTCAAAAAGTTTCTTGCTGTCATGAAAGAGAAGTGACTTGCCCACAAAACGTAGTTCAATGAGATCACGCCCTCAGGTTTCTACCACACCGACTCTGAGTATGTTGTTGAATGCATGTGAAAGCGATACGCTTTGACATCCACATGATGACAAATTCGTACCCATCAAGTGATCAATCATAGCTGCAGCATTGTAACATGGACCCCACACAAGCGGTGCCTTAGGGCGGGATTTGCCATGAGCTGAACTTCGAGTACTCAATACAGCCCTGTCGACTTCTTTATCAGTAGAGGGTACTATTAGTCTCTAATTTTGGCAGCAGTTTTGCTGACTGGGTCAAAAACTGCCAGTTTTGAAAACTCCTGCAAACTAGAGCCAGGACACCCAGTCTGACCAGAGTCTTAAGGAACACAGAGTTTTCAAACTCACGGCAGACTGGCCGTTTCTGAAACCATGGAATACACACAGTTTGAAACTGTATCAGACCTCATTGAAAACTGTGTGTTCAAGTACACACACAAACTATCAGTATATTTCACAGAGTTTCAGCTCACACCACATACAAAGTACTTTAACCAAGCATCACTAATGGCGTACTTAATGTCTCAAAGTACAGCACATCAGTTACAAGGAGTGTGCAATACAATGTGTACCACTGTGACTAAAGCAGTCTACGCTGAGTGCTGATTGCAATTCTAGATACAACTTGAAGTCACTGACATACACCGCCTGCTCAAGGTCAACAGCACGCTAGGACAAAGTCTTATCACAACCTCTCAGAATGTCAACAGAGTAGCAACAAAGGTTCACAGGTGTAGCTTGTAATCATGTGTACTACGCTTTTCTAATGTGCTGAAATCAGACAGTTCGTGGACCTTATGTAACATCCTCATCATTACTGTCATCATCTGTGTCATTCAGGACTGCAACAGTACCCCTTGTTGGCTTACACACTACCGTCAAAGGAAGCAGCTCCTCAGGTGGCCACCAGTCAATGAGGTCATTCAACAGGAAATGGTTCCTGTCCCCAGCTTGCCAATAGCTGAAGTGTGGGCAAATGCAGACCCGCTTTCTGACTACATCAAGCTCCACAACCAAACACACTGGCATGGGAGTCCCAGACCTGCCGCGGGGCGCTGACAGTTCCCAAATCAGGTGGCATAATGCCAAATCCTGCTCCCTCTGTTCTTTTGAAAATTGTTGGTCAGGTGCTGGTTGAAGAAAGAAGTGTAGAAGCGCAAGAAAAAGAAACATCCTGCTTCGCGTTTTCGCCGCTTCAAGTGTGGTAAGCATGCAAGCTTCAAAGACACAAGGGGTGGGAAAGAACCAGCTGCGCAACGGCACCTCAGGTGTGTGCTGCCATGCCCCAACTCTTGTGTGCCCCATCTCGCTTCTTGCCTTACAAACCTGGATAGCACTTGCATATACCACTCCCGCGCCTATTCAGAGATGCCCACCCGCGAGGGTCCGCTCCTGGAAAGAGGTTACTGCGGGAGTTGGGCGATCAGACAACTACCGATCACACAACCAAGAACACTTTCACGCCGATCACAACGACTGCCAACGCACACACTTGCGCGACGAAGCTATGAAACGCAACAAGACTCAACCTGATCTACCTGCTGAAGCTGTGACTTTTTGATAAACAGTGACAGCTTATACACACCATGCCAAACACCTTACTGCAGTGGCACCTGTATGCGCACAGAAATGCTGCAATACCACTGGCCGTACTATGACGACACGAACCTCACCCTATCCTGTCCTGTAGGGACCTCTTTCTTGAGATGCCACCAAAGCAGCAACAGCCTTCTCAACACCAACATACACGACACCTTCAGCCTCCTCGCACATGTCTGCAACAGACTGCACCTGCCTTGTAGCACAGCTGACTGCCATGAATGTGTACAGCATGCTCCATTGCAAGTAGAGCCATGCTTTGGTGCTGCCAAAGTGCAGCAGACCAGTTTCTATCAATACATGCAAACACACTCCCTCCCCACCATCACCAATACTGCAGACAGCAGCACTGGTGCCTTGCAAGCCTTCTCCAGTACGTGTGTATACTATGTACCAAGGCTGCCTTCAGCAACACCGCTGGGACAGCATGTGACACGCTTATATTGGTTAGTAGCCAGAGGCATGCATACTGTGCATGCTAAGTTGTTACCCATCATCCAAACCTTGATCCCCACCACTCAACCTCATGTACAGTGCAGCTGGCACCAGCATTGTCATGAAATCCACATGTCCAGTGAAGTAATACAAGCTATGAAGACGCTGACAAGTGATTTGCACATGCAGACAAGAAGCTTGGCAGAGTGGGAGGTAACAGGGAAGATAATACTGCAGACATGCAAACACATCAGCTTTGCACTTGTAGGGCTGTTGATTCCATGTGCAGTTACAGTCGCAGTTCAGGCAATACATGTGTTAGCGTTAGTCAGCATTAGTCTACTGCAGTCCATGAGGAAGCTGACCAAAGCAGCACCCAGGAAGCGTATGCAGTGCTCAATACTGTATTACCTCCTTAAAAGTGTGTACTGCGTCGATTGCACACTTAGGCAAGAGAATGGATCAACGTACTTGTTAATCGTGTTATGTGAGGCTTTGACCTTACACTCCTGCACTGACCCTGCTGTGCACAAGGTGCAACTTTATATGAGCGTAACAGGAGCAACATGTATTACAGGGTTGATGATTGGAATACTCATTTTACACCTCATGTCCAAGTATGAAGATCTCCTGGTACTGCATGCGACATGGAACACCCAACGCATACAGTCACGCAGATTTGGTCATCCAAAGTGCGCTAATGGAAAATACTGGTCAAGAATCAGATACTACCAAAGAAAGTTTATCAAGTGCCAACACTCAGAATCTCGAAGTTGGCTGCATCAAAGCAGAAAGTGTGTGAAAGCAGTCGTCTCTGGACTGTGTGAAATGCTGCTAGCTCCTCTCAAACTTATAAGAAGGTGCATCTGGGGAGGCAAAGATGACACACAGACCGCACACGCTGAGTCCCAGCACTCTGATCCAAAAGGAGGAACTAATAATGGGGTAAACCAACATGGCCTGCAAACACAACAGGCTCATGGCACAACAGGCTTGTATATGGAGCATCAAGTGAGGAAGTTCTGTCAAGTGCATGCCCTGAATGCAATGCTCGGCAAGAATGCAGTCCGACTTGGAACCATGCTGAAGTTCTGCGAAGAGCATGCGAAAGACAACACAGCCCTAGGTCAAAACCTGAGGCTTGGTGTAGGATGGTGCTCAAGGGATGGAAACTTTGGAGACATGATGATTGATGCTTTCCTGCATTTTCACAGCGTACCAACCACAAGGCTATACCCAGTGGCCCAAAACATTCCAGTGGGCTCAAATGCAGACATGTTTCTGAGGGGCTTACCAGCAGATCAGAATGCCTTTGTGCTCAGGTGGCACTGCGGAAACATGCCACATGAAGACCCAGCATATGGACATGCTGTCTGTGTCAAACGACACCCAGTCAGCAAAGAGTGGTACTTGCTAGATTCTGAGAAGAGACAGCCTGTACAACTAGATGATGCAGGCTGGCGTTCACTTAAAGGGACAGTATGCATATTTGCAAAAGGAATTGCATACAACTACAATATACTTCCTGGTGCAGCAGCTGAAGGATACACACAATGGCTGGAGGTATTGGACTTCATAACACCTGAAGAAGTGGGCATTACAACACATGCCACTACAGGTCCAAGGCCTGCACCGCAGCCAAACGGA
>JAABUI010000531.1_pt1 | contig 27375 bp, 24 predicted proteins | sample 5559111 | NCBI WGS metagenome assembly JAABUI01 (sample SAMN10711870, study PRJNA513365) | rock metagenome | isolation source: Antarctica rocks | place: Antarctica: Victoria Land, Buttleship Promontory | reverse complement strand
GCCGTTCTTGAGGAACACGTTGGAGCTGCGGCCCCAGGACACCACCCGTCGGAACAGGTACCGCGCGACCTCGTCCGGGCTCAGGCGCCGTTGCCCGCGAAACGTGCACGTGACGCCGTACTCGTTCTCGATGCCGAAGATGCGACGCTCCATCAGCGAACGCCGGCGAACGCAAGCGGCTGACGTACCGCAGCCGCGGCGGCGAGCGCCTGCTGTTCCGAGACCTGGTGCGCGACCACTACCCACCCTCACCTTCAAGACTGCTCGCCCAACCCCCGTGAGAACACAGCCTCGCACCTCGGTACCGGCAGAGGGGTGCCGACCCGCAAGGTCCCTTGGCTGCGGCGGTCAGTTGCGGGCCTTCGCCGTCTGGCGGTCGTTGGCCTGCTGCAGGGCCTGGACGAGCTCGTCCTTGGTCATCCGGCTGCGCCCAGCCACGTCCAACCGCTTGGCCAGCTCGAGCAGGTGGGTCTTGCTGGCGCGCGCGTCCACACCGCCGGCTGTGGGTCCGGGGTCGCGGTCCCCGCGGCGGGCCGCCGCATCGTCGCTCGGCCCCTTCTCCTGCTTGAGCTCCCAGTGGTCGCCGACCTTCTCGTACCCGTGCTTGAGCGCGGAGAAGGCGGTGCGGTGCGCGCGCTCACCCTCTCCGTAGGTCTCGGCGGCGCTGTCGTGGGTCTTGGCCCAGGTCGCCTGCGCGTGCTGGTCGGAGCGGGCCACCGTGGACGGGAGCTCGTCCCGCTGCTTTCTGCTCAGCGCCATGGGGTCGTGCTACCCGCTCTCAGCTCACCTTCACGAGATCCACGACGAAGATGAGGTCCGCGGAGGGTGGGATGACGGGCGGCGAGCCGGCGTCGCCGTAGCCGTCCTTGCTGGGGATGATGATCTCCCGTCGGCCGCCGACCCGCATGCCCTGCGTGCCCTTGTCGAAGCCGGTGATGACCCCCATGGCACCGATGGTGAACGGAAGGGTCGTGCTCGCGCTGGTCTTCCACGAGGCGTCGAAGACCGTGCCGTCCTGGTAGAGGACCCCCACGTACTTGACCGCCACCATGGAGCCGGGCTTGGCGGGCGCGCCCTTGCCGGTCACGATGTCGCGGGTCTGCAGCGCGCACGGGGCCGGTCCCGTGGGTTTGGCGACCTTCGGTTCGACCTTCAGGTCCGTCGTGGCGCCAGCGGGCGCGGGCGCAATGGCCGGTGCGTTGACGCAGGCTGTCAGCGCCGAACCTGAACCGGGCTCCGACGACTGCTGGGTGCCCGAGGGGTCGGGGCTCGGCGAACTCTGGGCTCCCGTCGTGCCCGAGCTGCTTCCGCAGCCGGCGAGAGCTAGCACGAGCACACCGCCGCTCAGCAAACGCTTCACGCGGCACTCCCGACGAGGCTGGCGAGGCGGGTGGCGCTCAACCGCTTGAACGCGCGGCGGGGTCTGGTGCGGTCGAGCACGGCCGCCTCCAGGTTGGCCGTCTCGAGCGTGCGGGGCTCACCGTCCGGGCCGGCCGTGGACAGCGCCGCCAGAGCCAGCTCGACGGCTTCGGACAGCGGGAGGTCGCCCCGGTGCCGCTGCTTGAGCATCGCCACGATCGGCTCGCCGGAGCCGCCCATGACCACGTAGCCGTGCTCCTCGGCCACCGAGCCGTCGTAGGTCAGGCGGTACACCTGGTCCTCGGCGGGGCTCCGCCCGACCTCGGCAACCACCAGCTCGACCTCGTACGGCTTGCCCGACTCCGTGAAGATCGAGCCGAGGGTCTGGGCATAGGCGTTCGCCAGACCGCGACTCGTGACGTCGCTACGGTCGTACTGGTAGCCGCGCAGGTCGGCGTAGCGCACGCCGGCGAGCCGGAGGTTCTCAAACTCGTTGTACTTGCCGACAGCGGCGAAGGCGATCCGGTCGTAGATCTCGCTGACCTTGTGCAGGGCCTTGGACGGGTTCTCCCCCACGAACAAGATCCCGTCGGCGTAGGCCATGACGAGCACCGAGCGACCGCGGGCGATGCCCTTGCGGGCGTAGTCGCTCTTGTCCTTCATGATCTGCTCGGGCGAGACGTAGTACGGCATCGACACGGGGGTCGGCTCTCCTCAGGGTTGGCGGGGCTGGAGTTCGGTGGTGTGTCGCCGCAGCCGGGTCAGCCGCCCGGAGCGGTCATCCTGGCATCCACGACGGTCTGCACGACCGCGCCGACCTCGTCCTCGTCAAGCTTGCGGAGACCGTCCTCGGTCACCGACATGACGACCGGGTAGATCTTGCGGGTCAGGTCCGGCCCGCCGGTGGCCGAGTCGTCGTCGGCCGCGTCGTAGAGCGCCTCGACGCACAGGCGCACCGCCTCGGCCTCGTCGAGGTCGTCGCGGTAGGTCTTCTTCAGTGCGCTCCGGGCGAAACTGCTGCCGCTGCCGACGCTGTGGAAGCTGTGCTCCTCATACCGCCCGCCGGTGACGTCGTAGGAGAAGATCCGACCCTCGGACCTTTCGAGGTCGTAGCCGGCAAACAGCGGTACGACGGCCAGTCCCTGCATCGCCATGGCGAGGTTGCCGCGGATCATCGCGGTCAGCCGGTTGGCCTTGCCGTCGAAGGACATGGTGCTGCCCTCGAGCTTCTCGTAGTGCTCGAGCTCGACCTGGAACAGCCGCACCATCTCGACCGCGAGCCCGGCGGTGCCGGCGATCCCCACGCAGGAGTACTCGTCGGCGGGGAACACCTTCTCGATGTCACGCTGGGCGATGATGTTGCCCATCGTCGCTCGCCGATCGCCGGCCATCAGCACTCCCGCCGCGTGGGTGACGGCGAGAATCGTCGTTCCGTGGGGTGCGTCCACGCTCGCGCCGGCCGGCAGCGTCACCCGCGCCGGGAGCAGATCGGGCGCTGCAGCTGCGAGGAAGTCGGTGAAGCTGCTGCTGCCGGGCGCGGTGAACGCAGCCGGTAGACGCCCGTGCAGACCTGCATCCGTTGCCATGTCGTGGTCTCCAGGTAGTCGATCGCGTCGCACAGGACCGCGGTTCGGTCCTTGATCTGACCGAGACCACCGTTGCAGTGGAAGCAGAGCACACCGAACGACCTTGCTGACGTGGTCCTGGTAGACCTGAGCCGTCCCTGCACGTCCTCGATGACGGTGTTGAGGAGGTACGCAGCCAGCCTATTCGCCGCCCTTCTGCACGTAGGAGCGAACAAAGTCCTCCGCGTTCTCCTCGAGGACGTCGTCGATCTCGTCCAGCAGGGAATCGACGTCGTCACCGAGCTTGCCGACCCGCTCGTGGACATCGCTGGGCGTCTCGGCCGCGACCTCCTCGGCGTCGTCCGAACTACGTCCCGCGCGCTCCTGACCGCCGCTGTCCCTCGTCGCCATGGCTGCTCCCGACCTCGGTGAAGACCTGGGACAACCCTATGCCCGGGGGCCGACAGAACGCCGGACGCCGGCAGCTACCCGCCACTGGCCGTCGCGATGCGAGAAGACCCACGCTAGCCAGTGGTCGACCTCTCTGCCCTTCCACGGAGGAGTTCGCCGCCGCCCGGGACAGACGCACCCGGCAACCCGTGTCATGGATCCGGGCGAGGGCGCGTCTCCTGCAGGGCTCAAGTGTCACCACCGTGGATCCGATACTGGCTACATGCCCCGGCGCCTCGTCACTGCCCGTGCAGGCCTGGTTGTCCTGGGCGTCCTCTTGACGTCTCTGTCGTCTGTCTCGAACCCGGCGGCTGCAGCCACCGGGGTCACGGTCGCGTCCTCGGTGGCTGCGACAGGCACGGACTTCGCGACCAGCACCTGGTCTGACCCTTGGGACTACTCCAACGCTGCGGACTCCCTCCTGGACAACACAGGTCCGGCTCTCCACCTCTCGGGCCAGTCGATCTCCAACGGGGCGCTCAGGTTCTCCATGTCCTCCGCGGGCTACTTCTCGCCGTTGTGGGGCGGGTACCCCGGCGCTCTCTACCAGGGCCGGGACGGGGCACTGCCCATCAACCAGATCGACGCGTCCCGGTACACGAAGGTCAGCTTGCGGGCCTACGCGTCGGCGAACACCAACGTGGGCCTGATGTGGTTCAACTGCCCTGGGCTCAGCGGCTCCTGCGAGGGCGGGATGCCGTTCAGCCTGCAGGCCGGCTGGCACACGTACGACTTTGTGATGGCGAACAGGTACGCGCTGCCGGTGGCCTGGTCAGGCCGCATGACAGGCCTGCGGTTCGCCCTCAGCCCGGCCGCCTCCACGAACTTCGCGGTCGACTACCTCCGGCTGTACACCCCGAACACCAGCACGCAGGTCCACTTCCCGGTCGGGTCCAAGCTGCACTGGCAGACCTCCGCGACCGGCAGCGAGATGCCATGCGGCAGCGGGAGCCAGCCCTGCACGTCCGGAACAGCCGACACGTCGTCCCTGCCCGCGGGCACGTACACGTTCTGGGTGGAGGGCGCCGCCGGGTCCCCGAGCCCGCCCGTGACCTTGCACGCGACACCGGTGCCGTACATCACGGACCCGAGCGTCGCGGGTGCGGCCGACTACGCGACAGCGACCGGCAACCCGTGGGACATGGCAACGTCCGCTGACGTCACCAACCTCAGGAACGCCACAAACGTCCTGTTCTCCGGCGGGACCTTCAACGCCACGAACAGCGGACCCACGCAGAACGACCCCCACTTCAACTTCCGTCTCGGCTCCACCGGCATCAACGCGACGAAGTACCACCGCTTCACCATCACCATGTCCTACGACGGCCCCTTCAATCTCTCCGGCGCGTCAGGCGGAGGCACGATGGGTCGGCTGATGTGGACACGGGCCGACCTAGGTCCTTCCACGCTCATGCAGACCAAAGACTGGGTCACGTACTCGGGTGTGAGGACCTACACGTACGACCTGAACGCCCCTACTGCCGCGCTCAACGAGGAATCGGCCGGGAACAAGTACCCGTTCGTGTCCGCGAGCCGCGTCACCTCGTTGCGATGGGATCCCAACGAGGACCCGGGTCGCCGTCGTTGGCACATCCTCGATGCCAAGCTGCAGCAGGACGACCGAGCCGGGAGCTCCTTCGCGATCCACTGGAACGACGCCGCCGCGACCCCCACCTCAAGGGTCGCCCTGTACTACGACACCGACCGCGGCGCGTACGACGGCACGTTGATCGCAAGCGGCATCGGCGAGGCCGCGAGCGGCAACAGCCACACCTGGAACACGGCGGCAGTTCCCAACGGCACGTATTGGGTGTACTGCGTCATCACGGACGGGCCGAGCGCCGGCCGCACCTACGCGGGTGGGCTCCTGCGCGTCGCGCACTGAGATGACTGCCTGGCTGCCAGGAGCGGCGCCTACGTCTTGGTGGATTCAGCTCAGCCCAGGGCTAACGGCGACCGGCGAGGGTGTCCACGAGCTCGAGCGCGCTGTCGCACTCATCGAGCAGGGCACCTACGTGCGCCCGGGTTCCCCGCAACGGTTCCAGGGTTGGCACCCGCTGCAGCGAGTCCCGCCCCACATCGAAGATCAGTGAGTCCCAGGAGGCGGCCGCCACCTCGTGGGGAAATTTTTGCAGGCACCGGCCGCGGAAGTAGGCGCGGGTGTCCACGGGAGGGGTGGTGACGGCGTCCTGGACCTGCTGCTCGGTCACCAGCGTCTGCATGGAACCGCGAGCAACCAGCCGGTTGTAGAGCCCCTTGTCCCGGCGCACGTCGGACCACTGCAGGTCCACCAGCTGCAGCTTCGGGGCGTCCCAGGACAGGCCCTCCCGGGTGCGGTAGCCCTCGAGCAGACTGAGCTTGGCCACCCAGTCGAGCTCCCCCGACAGCGACATCGGCTGGGTTGCCAGCCGGTCCAGCACCGACTCCCAGCGGTCGAGCACGTCTCGGGTCTGGGCGTCGGCATCGGCGCCGAGCCGGTCCTCGACGTGCTTCCTGGCCTGCTCGAGGTAGGCCGACTGCAGCTGCACGGCCGTCAGCCGACGACCGTCTTGCAGGACCACCCGGTGCTGCAGGGATGGGTCGTGCGACACGGCCCGCAGCGCGCTGACCGGGCCGTCGACCGACAGGTCCACCCCGTTCTGCTTCAGCCAGCCGTCCTCGACCATGGCGAGCACGAGCGCCGTCGTACCGACCTTCAGGTAAGTCGAGACCTCGGACAGGTTCGCGTCGCCGATGATGACGTGCAACCGGCGGTACTTCTCCGGGTCGGCGTGCGGCTCGTCCCGCGTATTGATGATCGGGCGCTTGAGCGTGGTCTCCAGCCCGACCTCGACCTCGAAGAAGTCCGCGCGCTGCGAGATCTGGAAACCGTCCCCGCGGCCGTCCTGGCCCATCCCGACCCGGCCGGCGCCGCAGACGACCTGCCGCGACACGAAGAACGGTGTCAGGTGGCGCACGATCTCGGCGAACGGCGTCTGCCGGGTCATCAGGTAGTTCTCGTGCGTACCGTAGCTCGCGCCCTTGTTGTCGGTGTTGTTCTTGTACAGCTGGATCGGCGCGCTACCCGGTACAGCACGGGCGCGCTGTGCCGCGATCTCCATGACGCGCTCGCCGGCCTTGTCCCACAGCACCAGGTCGAGGGGGTTGGTCACCTCGGGGGTGGAGTACTCGGGATGGGCGTGGTCGACGTAGAGCCGGGCGCCGTTGGTGAGGATGACGTTGGCCAGCCCGAGGTCGTCGTCCGGCTCGCCGGGACCGTGGTCGGAGGCGGCCGCCGCGACCTCGAAGCCCCGCGCGTCGCGCAGCGGGTTCTCCTCCTCGAAGTCCCATCTCGTTCGGCGGTCGCGGGCCAGACCCTCGGGGGTACCGCCGGCATAGCCGTTCACCACCTGGCTGGAGGCGACCATCGCATTGGTGCCGGCCTGCCCGGGGGTGGACACACCGAACTCGGTCTCCGCGCCCATGACGCGCAGGACCGTCACGCCGCGGCCCGGGTCACAGCAACGACCAGTTCACGGCGCGGTCCCACTCAGAGGTACTGCCCGGTGTTGGCGACCGTGTCGATGGACTTGCCGCTCTCGGTGCCCTTGGCGCTGGTGACCAGGGTGCGGATGAACACGATCCGCTCCCCCTTCTTGCCCGAGATCCGGGCCCAGTCGTCGGGGTTGGTGGTGTTGGGCAGGTCCTCGTTCTCCTTGAACTCGTCCACGCACGCGCTCATGAGGTGCTGGAGCCGCAGGCCCTTCACGTCCGTCTCGAGGAAGTCTTTGATGGCCATCTTCTTGGCCCGGCCGACGATGTTCTCGATCATGGCGCCCGAGTTGAAGTCCTTGAAGTACAGGACCTCCTTGTCCCCGTTGGCGTAGGTGACCTCCAGGAAGCGGTTCTCCTCCGCCTCGGTGTAGATCCGCTCGACGACCCGCTGGATCATCGCTGCGACCGTCGCCTCGCGGGACTGGTCGTGTTCAGCGAGGTCGTCGGGGTGCAGCGGCAGATCGGTGCGGATGTACTTGCCGAAGATGTCCCGGGCGGCCTCGGCGTCCGGCCGCTGGATCTTGATCTTCACGTCCAGCCGTCCCGGACGCAGGATGGCCGGGTCGATCATGTCCTCGCGGTTGGAGGCTCCGATGACGATGACGTTCTCCAGGCCCTCCACCCCGTCGATCTCGGCTAGCAGCTGCGGGACGATCGTCGTTTCGACGTCGCTGGACACCCCGCTGCCCCGGGTACGAAAGATCGAGTCCATCTCGTCGAAGAACACGATGACCGGCGTGCCCTCGGAGGCCTTCTCGCGGGCCCGCTGGAAGATCAGCCGAATGTGCCGCTCGGTCTCCCCGACGTACTTGTTGAGCAGCTCGGGGCCCTTGATGTTGAGGAAGAACGACCGACCCTCGGGCTTGCCGGTGACCTCGGCGACCTTCTTGGCCAGGGAGTTCGCGACCGCCTTGGCGATGAGCGTCTTGCCGCAGCCGGGGGGGCCGTAGAGCAGCACGCCCTTCGGCGGCCGCAGCTGGTGCTCCTTGAACAGGTCCTTGTGCAGGAAGGGCAGCTCGACCGCGTCCCGGATCTGCTCGATCTGGGCCATCAGGCCACCGATCGCGCTGTAGTCGATGTCCGGGACCTCCTCCAGCACGAGCTCCTCGACCTCGGACTTCGGGATCCGCTCGTACACATAGCCGCTGCGGCTCTCCAGCAGCAGCGAGTCGCCAGCCTTGATCGGCAGGTCGCGCAGCGAGTCGGCCAGCATGACCACCCGCTCCTCGTCGGTGTGGTTGAGCACGAGCGCCCGCTCGCCGTCCTCGAGCAGCTCCTTGAGCATGACGACATCGCCCTGGCGCTCAAAGGCCAGCGCGAGCACGACATTGAGCGCCTCGTTGAGCATGACCTCCTGGCCACGGCGGAGCTCGGAGACCTCGATGCTCGGCGACAGCGTCACCCGCAGCTTGCGACCGCCGGTGAAGATGTCGGCGGTGCCGTCGGCGTGACCGGCCAGGAAGACGCCGTAGCCGCTCGGCGGCTGAGCGAGGCGCTCGACTTCGTCCTTGAGCGCGACGATCTGGTCCCGGGCCTCGCGTAGCGTCCCCACGAGCCGGTCGTTCTGGCCTCCCGCGGAGGCCAGGGACGCCTGCGCGGACGCGAGCTTGTCCTCCAGGAACCGCACCTGGCGTGGGCTGTCGGCCAGCTTGCGCCGCAGCACCGCGACCTCCTCCTCCAGGAAACCGACCTGTGCGGTGAGCTCGGCGGCCTGCGCAGCGCCGTCCTCGGAGCCTGTCCCGCGCGTGCCTGCCACGTGCTCCACCTCGCCCATCTGCGTCCGGGGCCGGACTCCGGTCATCCGGTCGCATCCTATGTACGTCGGCCGCCCCGCGCCGGTTCGTGACCCGGCTCGCCGTCCTCCTCTGCCACGCCTTCCCGCCCTTCCCCGCTCCCCCGACCGCTCCTGCCTCCTCCGACGCACCGCCCCTCCCCTGCCTGCCCCCTGCCGATCAAGGCGGAAGGCCCATGATCATCACAACGATCATGGGCATCTCACCTTGATCGCGGAGGATTGGGGGTGGTAGGTGGTGGTGGGGAGGCCCCCGTCAGCGCAGGGGCCGCTACCGAAGCGGCAGCCGTACCCAAGCGAAGGCCGTTACGGCAGCAGCGGGCGAAAGGGTTCGCCCGGATCGCGCTGCGTCGTCTCGGCGGCCGGCTCGCCGTACGCGCCCTTGGACGGGCGTCGGCGGCGCAGCGGCGGCTCAACCCCGTCGGCGAGGCGCCGCGTGGTGCACAGGAAGCCGGTGTGGCCGACCATCCGGTGCTCGGGTCGTACTGCAAGGCCCTCGACGTGCCAGCCGCGCACGAGGGTCTCCCACGAGGCCGGCTCGGTGAACGTCCCGTGCTCGCGCATCCCCTCGACCGTGCGGGAGAGCTGCGTGGTCGTGGCGACGTAGCAGCACAGGACGCCGCCCGGACGCAGCGCCGTGGACACCACGTCCAGGCATTCCCAGGGCGCGAGCATGTCCAGCACCACCCGGTCGACGTCGGTCTCGTCCAGTCGGTCCTGCAGGTCCCCGACCGTGATCGTCCAGGCCGGGTGGGGGCTGCCGAAGAAGCGCTCGACGTTGCGCCGGGCGATCTCGGCGAAGTCGGCCCGCCGCTCGTACGACGATACCCGGCCGCTCTCCCCCACCGCCCGCAGCAACGACATCGACAGCGCGCCGGACCCGACGCCCGCCTCGACGACGTGCGCCCCGGGGAAGACGTCCGCCATCGCCACGATGTTGCCCGCGTCCTTGGGGTAGACGACCTGCGCGCCGCGCGGCATCGACAGCACGTAGTCGCTGAGCAACGGCTTGAGCGCGAGGTACTGCGTCGTGCCGATCGTCACGACGGTGCCGTCCGGACCGCCGATGAGCCCGTCGTGGTCCAGGATCCCCTTGTGGGTGTGGAACTGCTTGCCCACCTCGAGAGTGATCGTGTGCATCCGGCCCTTGGGGTCGGTCAGCTGCACCTGGTCGCCGGGCGCGAGCGCCCCTCGGCGTCGTCCTGCTCCGGTGGTCACGTGACCAGAGCGTACGTCGGGACCGCCCCGCTCGCCTCAGCCGATGGCTGCGGCGACGTCCGCGCTGACCAGGACACGCGGCGGCTGCCCGGGGACGACGTACTCCGAAGCGGGGGTCGTGCGCATCGCGAGGAGCAGTTCCTCGCCGGCCAGGAAGGGGTCGAGCAGCAGGCCCGGCTCGAGCCGGCGTGAGCCCTCCGCGACGCTCACCCAGGGGCGCCGTTCGAGCGGGACCTGGCTGACCCGCGCCTCGCTCACCACGCCCTGCAACACCCCGGAGCTGTCGGCGACGACCAGGGCTCGGGCGCACAACTCGTGTGCCTGCCGGACGGCCTCGGACAGCGGCAGGGCGGCGGAGACCACCAGGGCCGGTCGGGCCAGCCGGGCTACCGACACCATCGGCAGTCGCGTCGTCCGCTGTGACGTGCGCAGGGCGACCGTGGCCCCGGCGTAGATGAAGGCGCTGAGCAGGGCCGAGAACGCGATGCTCGGCAGGCCGACACTCCCGTCGCCGAACGACGGCACCACCGCGAGCAGCGCCACCGGGACGACGAGAAGCGCGAGGACGCGGCCCGACCAGGCGCTCGTCCGGGTGGCCCGCTCCGGGTCTCCGCAGAGCTGCCAGACCACGCTCTTGAGCACGCGGCCGCCGTCCAGGGGCAGGCCCGGCAGGAGGTTGAAGGCCGCCACGAACCCGTTGGTCACGGCGACGAACTCGCAGAGCTGCTGCGCCAGTGGGGCACCGTCGAACAGCGGCGCGGCGGCAACACCGACCGCGGCCAGCAGCAGGGAGACCATCGGCCCGCTCACGGCGACGGCGTACTCCTCGACGGGGGTCCTGGGCGGTTCGGTGATCTCGGTGAGACCGGCCATCAGCGTGACCGTGATGCCCGCGACCGGCAGCCCGAAGGCACGAGCCACCAGGCAGTGGGCGATCTCGTGCAGCAGGACGCTGAGCAGCAGCAGCAGCGCCAAGGCGACGGCAGAGACGTACGCCGACGTCCTACCCAGCTGGTCCTGCAGCCGCGGGGCGATGACCACGACGAGGAAGGCCGCGAAGGCGAACCAGGACGGTGCAAGCAGGATGGGGACGCCCGCCACCCGACCGATCTGCAATCCCCGGCGCCGAGGAAGCGCTGAGGAGCCCACGCCGCGAGCCTAGGTCCCGACGGCCGGCGCCGCCCCGAGCAGGACGGCGGCCCAGGCCAGCCGGCCCGGCATCGGAGCCACGTGGGCCAGCAGCAGACCGTGAGCCGCGGCCGTCCTCCTGGCGCCCGCGCCGTCGGCGGCAACCCCGACCAGGCGCCCCCCTGGACGTAGCCGCGCAACGGCGGAGGGGACGTCCTGGGCCCTCAGCGCCACCGCGACCTCGACCGGGCCGGCCGAGCACGCGTCACCGCCGGCTGCCGCCGACAGGGCCGCAGCGACCAGCGCCGACTCGTCGACCCCGGCCGCTGACCGGCTGGCCCCGAGCACGGTGAAGACCTGACCCCGCCGTACGCCAGCAAGCGCGGCAACGACGGCGGTCAGCTCGGCCGAGCCCTGGTCCGCCACGCTGCACCGCCCCGTACCAGGGTGGCATGCCCGGAGCGGACCCGGTGTGGGAGCGCAAAACTGTCGCAGGGCCGACGTACGGTCGTCGGCATGAGCACCTCGCTGGATCTCCGGACCGTGGTACTGCCCGAGCAGGCCCGGATGGATCTGCCGGTGCCCACGCTGGGCTCGCTGTCACCGTCCCGGGCCGGGGACTTCATGACCTGCCCCTTGCTGTACCGCTACCGCACCATCGACCGGCTGCCCCAGACCCCGTCCTCGGCGGCCGCCCGAGGGACACTGGTCCACGCCGTGCTAGAGCGGCTGTTCGACCTGCCGCGCGGTCAGCGCACACCGCAGGCGGCGGCCGACCTGCTCACCCCGGAGTGGGAGCGCCTGCGCGAGGCCGAGCCCGAGCTCGCCGCCCTGTTCGCCGATGAGGGCGAGCTGACCGGCTGGCTCACCTCCGCTCGCGCCCTGCTGGACGGGTACTTCTCGCTGGAGGACCCGCGTCGGCTGGACCCGGCCGAGCGGGAGTCCTTCGTCGAGGTCGTCCTGCCGACAGGCTTGCGGCTGCGCGGCATCGTCGACCGGGTGGACGTCGCCTCCACCGGCGCGGTCCGGGTCGTGGACTACAAGACGGGCCGCTCCCCCGGTGAGGCCTTCGAGGGCAAGGCGCTGTTCCAGATGAAGTTCTACGCGCTCGTGTTGTGGCGCACCCGGGGCGAGATTCCGGCGCTGCTGCAGCTGATGTACCTCGGCGACCGCGAGGTGCTGCGCTACTGCCCCGACGAGGCCGACCTGCTGGCGACCGAGCGCAAGCTCCTCGCACTCTGGCAGGCCATCGAGCGGGCGACGCGGGCGCAGGACTTTCCGCCTCGGGCCAGCAAGCTGTGCGGTTGGTGTGACCATCAGGCGCTGTGCCCGGAGTTCGGCGGCCAGGTCCTGCCGTGGCCGGTGGACCTGCCCGACCCCGCCGCGCTGGCGCCGCACCATGCCGCTCACGCCGCCGCGCACCCAGCGGACCCGTCCGCGCTGCCCGTGCCGTCGGCGGCGGTGGTAGCAGACCGACCGGGGTCCTGCGTGCCGCAGGCGTGACCGGTGCCCTGGGCGTGATCGGTGCCACAATGGGCGGTACCGCCTCCGGGCGGTCCTGCCCGAGACCAGGAGGAGCACCCCGTGACCACTGTCCAGGACGGCGCCATCGCGACGGCGCACGCCGACGAGCTGGTGACAGCCGCCGTGACCGAGACCGAGGGTGCAGGTGGGGCCGCGCCGGGCCAGGGCGCCCACAAGCAACTGCGGATGCCGCTGCCGGAGACCTTCGACTCGGTCGAGCAGGAACGCCGTCACCGCAAGGTCAAGCTCGCCGCGGCGTTCCGGATGTTCAGCAAAGCGGGCCTGGACGAGGGCGTGGCCGGCCACATCACCGTGCGGGACCCGGAGCACACCGACTCGTACTGGGTGAACCCGTTCGGCATGCACTTCAGCATGATCAAGCAGAGCGACCTGCTGCGCGTGGACCACACGGGTGAGGTCGTCGAGGGCGATCGAGCCGTCAACGGCGCGGCTGTGGCCATTCACTGCGCCGTCCACTCCCACCGTCCGAACGTGGTCGCCGCCGCCCATGCCCACGGGCCCTACGGCAAGGCCCTGTCCAGCCTTGAGCAGCAGATCGAGCCGCTCACCCAGGACGCCTGCGCCTTTTACGAGGACCACGGCGTGTACAACGACTACCGGGGTGTCGTGCTCGACGACGAGGAGGGCAACCGCATCGCCGCCGCCTTGGGCGAGCGCAAGGCCGTCATCCTGCGCAACCACGGGATGCTGACCGTCGGGGAGACCGTCGATGCGGCAACATGGTGGTTTCTCACCCTAGAGCGCACCGCCCAGGCACAGCTGATGGCCAAGGCCGCCGGGACGCCGCGTCCGATCCGGCACGAGGAGGCGCTCGCCACGCGTGGTCAGGTCGGGTTCGAGCTGGCCGGGTGGTTCCAGTTCCAGCCGATCTGGGAGCGGATCTGCAAGGACAACCCCGATATCTGGGACTAGGCCGCCCCTTCCCTTACCCGGGCGGCAGTCCTCAGTAGGAGCCTTGCCGTCGCACGACTGCTGCGACGGTCTTCCACAAGATCATCGCGTCCAGCGCCAGCGACCAGCTCTCGACGTAGTGCAGGTCGAGTCAAACCGACTCGTCCCATGACAGCAGCGAGCGGCCGCTGATCTGCCACAGGCCGGTGAGACCGGGCTTGACCAACAGTCGTCGTTGCACGTCGAGGCCGTACTGGCTGACCTCGCTCGGCAGCGGAGGCCAATGTCCCACCAGGCTCATGTCGCCCTTCGCCACGTTGACGAGCTGAGGCAGCTCGTCAAGGCTAAACCTACGTAGCCACCGTCCCACCCTCGTGATGCGGGGGTCCTGCTTCATCTTTAACAGTGGCCCGTCGGTATACTCGTTTGCCTCCATCAAAGCGCTGAGCTTCTATTCCGCACCCCGGTACATGCTGAGGACTGTGAAGATCGTGAAGTCCGGTCCGTCCACGCCGACGCGCGTTTGCCGGAACATCACCTCGCCCTCGCTGTCCAGGCGCACGAGGAGTGCGAGCAGAGCGAACAGGGGAGCGAGTAGCACCAACGACAGCAAGGCAATCCCCCGGTCTGCTAAGGACTTCAGCCTGGATGCACCGACGATTGTCTATGAACGGCGGCGTGAGGCGAAGGCGGGCTCAGACGGTCGTCGAACCCAAGGCGGTTCCGGCACCGCCGACCCGAACCCCCAAAGCTGCCGGCCGCCGCTTGGATCGACCAGCCCAGCAAGGAGGCCCTCATACAGAGCGCCTAGAACCCAACTGTCTCAACGGCCTTGACACCTTCCGCCCGCGCGCTGGCCGCGACGTCGAGCTTCTACGACTGGGCGATCAGCGCGCAGGAGTTCACCGACGCCGAGAACCCGCTGCAGCGCAAGTCCGACCCGGCGCTGGCCCGCACGTCGGACCGGCACGCCCCGGCGACACGCTGCCGGTGCTTGAGTAGGACGCCAGCGCTGCTGAGCTGGGACAACAAGCGGCTGATGGGGATGACCGCGCGGCTGCCGCCAGACGCGCCGCTGCGAGCACCGCCGCGCCGCGGCCGAGCAACTACTCGCCATCCCGACGATGTCAGGGAGGCGGCCTGGGCGGACTGCTTCACCGGCGAGACGATAGCTGCAGTGGGACGGTAGGCAACGGTGACACCGAACCGATGACAGGTGACTGAGTCGACTCGCGAGTCGGCGCCACACCGGATCTCTGCTGACCCGGTCCTTGCAGAACAACCGACCGCAACGGTTGCGCGGCTCCGGCGGCGACCAGCCAAACCCTTACTTGCTGCCCGGCCGTGACCTGCACGAAATGGTGCACGGACTCCCCAGCTGAGACTGTGAACGGCCCCTCACGCGCAGGTTGGTGGTTACCGTAGTCGACGAGCAGATCGTAGCTGCCGCCCGCAACGCCGCCGCTTAAGAGCAGGTCAAAGGGGCCGAAGCCAGACTGGTGCACGGACAGCGCCAGAGGCGGAGGCGGTCCCCGGTGCCCTGCTCGCACAAACAGGATGAGTGCGATGCCCAGCAGGACGGCGGCCAGCAGGTACCACTCGGCGCCGGCCGCGAACCGGCGTACGACGAACCGGCGGGTAGATGCCGAGTTGCCCAATGCGCGCTCCTGCCGTACGATTCAATCGTGTAGTCTCTTTCCCAGACCCGTCGGATGCAAAACACCTTATCTCGCACCTCGCACCAGAAGATTGGTGCGGTCCCGTCTGGTGTGGTCCGCCCCCAGCTCGAGCCGGTGAAATCGCGGGCCCAGTACCAGCGGCACCGCGGAAGTAGCCGACGGCGGTCCAACCCGGCTATACTTTGGCGAACAGCGATGGGTGGGCTCTCCGGCCAACTGACCGAAGAGCCTACAACGCATGACAGCAGAGCCCCCCCACTCGAGGGCTGCGCGGGTGCCATGCTGAGAGCAGCACGTGGCGCTCGGGCGGGAAGCAGGTATTGTTGTACCCCGGATTGCTTTGGAAGGAATCCATTAGGCTTATGTCACGAGCCTATGTCAGCGTCCTTGACCCTTACAATAGGCGGTCTTCGCCGGTTGGAAGGGGGCGGTGTCTACGTGCCTCCCCTCTTTATGCCATAGACAGCCCATGGAACTCACTGCCGCCGCGCTTTTCGTCTGGGTTGAGTACCGACTGTGCCGCGCTCCGTCGCAGTCCGATTAAGCAGCTTACGCTAGGTGCGGTACCGTGACCGCGCCAGCAACGTCGAGCTCGCCTCTTGTAAGTATCTTGATTAACAATTACAACTATGCCGACTATCTACCAGTTGCAATCCGAAGCGTGCTAAAGCAGACGTATCCGCAGACCGAGGTCGTCGTCGTCGATGACGGGTCCACAGACGCTTCGCGCCAAGTCATCGAAATGTTTAGCGGTCAGGTAAGCATCGTTTTGCAGGAGAATTCTGGTCAACCAGCGGCAGGCCAGGCCGGCCTGAAAGCAAGCTCGGGTGACATCGTCATGTTCCTTGATGCTGACGACTTCCTATACCCAGACGCGGTGTCGCGAGTGGTTGACGCGTGGCAGCCAGGCTGCTCAAAGGTTCAGTTTCGACTTTCGCTTGTTGACGCAGACGGCATCCGTTTTGGGGCGGATCCTCCTTGGGGGCTCCCCATGCCAAGCGGTGATCTTCTCGGCCAGCTGGCCGCCACCGGCCGTTACCAGACACCTGTGACGAGTGGCAACGCCTTTCCTCGCACTCTGCTCGAGCGACTGTTCCCCTTTTCTGCGGAATTTGACGCCCTTGATCACTACCTGAACACGGTGGTTCCGCTATTTGGGCCGGTGATCTCTATCGAGGATGAACTTGGGGCCTATCGCCAGCACGGCAGGAACCGATGGGCTTTCTCTGGAGGGGTCAACATAGATCGACTACGAGAGCGGGTGCGCTACGACCTGATAAAGGAAAGACAGTTGCATCAGACGGCCGCGGAGCAGGGCTTGTATCTTCCGTCAAACTTAGTGCAATGCAACCCCGAACATCTGCTGCACCGCCTTGGCTCCCTTCGCCTCGACCCGGTTGGGCACCCTCAGCGCGCAGACTCCCGTAGGGCTCTACTCGTCGCGGGCCTGTCCGCGTTGCGTCGTGAAACTAGCCTCTCAGGGGTCGACTGGGTCTTTCAGGCAACGGTGCTGCTCCTGGTAGCTGTTCTGCCGACCCGGCTAGCAACGCCGCTCCTGTTCTGGGTCGTCGGGGGCGGACGCCGCCCAACGTGTGTGCGACAGGTCGCTGGCTTGCTGCGCCGTTCGGGCAGCAGAGCGCGTCCGAGCCATAAGTGCCAAAGCGCAGAAGTAGCCAATCCGGAACCACGATTGGGCCAAAGAACAGGCGTCGCGGCGGCCGCGGGTGCTGCAACTCGCTCATGGTCCCATTCAGTCGCTTTCGCCCGCGGCCAGGCGCGGGAGAGTGACGTATCGGTGACGGGTAGCCGTGCTCGGGTGCTCCGCCATTTGAGGCGGCACGGCCCTGTGAAGGCGTTTCACAGGCTGGTTTCCCACGTGCGACCGTTTATTTATCTACACGAGACGCACGTCTGGTCCACTTTGGATCTGGCGGAGCCACGACCGCGTCTTCCTCTCCCAGAGGGATTCGAGATGTTCCAGGCCGGCAGCGCCGAGGTGGCTCTGGTCGGTCCACTCGAGGTCGACGTCGAACAGAGCTACCGCCGCCTTGCCGAGGGGGCCGAACTATGGCTTGTCCGACATGGCACACAGATCGCCCACGCGGGCTGGATATTTCACGGGCACGCACCAACCATTGCAGCTCCCGGCGGGGCCGTTCGACTGCCCCTCCGCACGGTCAATCCCGAGGACATGGTTACTGCTCCGCAGTACCGCGGACGTGGCCTCGCCTCGGCGGGATACTCCTTGTTGTTCGACGATCTTGAGCGCACCGGCCGGGCCACCAGAATCGTCGGCAAAGTGCCTGAGGACAACACGGCGAACCGACGGGCTCTTGTCAAGTCGGGCTGGCAGGAATTCGCCATCGTCGACTTCCGTCGGCTCGGGCCCTACCGACGTTCACGAGTCCGGCCAATTGCCGACGTTGGGGAAGTACCCTCCGCCGTCGCCAAAGAGATGATGCGCTGGCTCAAGTCGGCCATCATTGTTGGCCGGCCTCGCCATTCGGGCTCCAGTGGCAAGGATGCTCAGTGCTGACCGGCGGGGCGACGGTGGAGACACGCGCAAGACCTCACTGACCGGGCGCGAACCTTCGAGGGCTCGGGAGAAGGTCTTACCAACCCCTCAAGGGCTTGAGGTTTGGAGGCTCCGGCGGAGCCGCGCCACCAGCCACCCGACTCGCCGCTTGACCACTTTGAGCCACCGACCGCTTAGGACAGCCAGCCGGAGCAGAATCATCCGATCGACGCGTCACTCGATGAGATCCTCGCCTGTTAGGATGCGCCCTCCGAAGAGAGTTGGCATCCCGCATGTCCTCGGCCGGGGAGGTGCCGGTCGGGATTCCTGACATCTTCCGCACCATCGCTTCGCCGGCGCCCGAAGTCGAACTGGACGGCATCGCACTCACGGGCAGCATCAGCCGCCGCTTCGCCTCCTACTCGCCGCGAGCACGGCGGCCGGGGGGGAGCTGGGTCCTGGACCGCGGTTGCGGGCACCTGCCGAACCATCCGCTGCTCGAGCACGCGGGCTATTGCTACGTCGGATCGACTACACCGAGGAGGCGGACGCGCCGTTGCTGCCGACGGGCACGCGCTGCCCATTCGCAGGCTTGACAGTCAACGCTCAAGCCGTCGCAGCGGGCGATCCAGCTCTTCGGCTTTGATGCAGTCCCATGAGCACCGACGCCAGCCCGAGAAGCCCGAGTGCTAGTGCATCGGCGAGCAGCCGACGATTGCTGCCGGGAGGCGACAGCCCTGGAGGTGCCCTTACAAGCAGCCGGTAGGAAGCGTCTACAGCATTCAGATAGGTTTCCACCTTCTGAATGGTGGCCGTCGCTACGTCGTGGGCTGTTTGGCCGTTGGGACTGAGCACGGTGAGTGTGAAGTGGGCACTTGTACCCTGACGACTGACGGCAACCTGGAGCTGGCGGCGGTCCTTGTCGTGGATTCCGACCTGGGTAGCGGCTTCGTCGACGAAGCGGTGATTGATCGCGACGAGCATGAAGGTGGGCATGGTCGTCGTACGGGACAGCACGTCGTAGGCGTAGCCGGACGACGTGACGCTGGAGGGAACGACATCGACCCCAATCTGTGCCGTCCATAGCCGCGGCCGCAACCCGGGCAGACTCACCATGGTCCCCAGAATGATCACCATTGCGAACGTGCACAGCTGCAAGGGACGGCGAAGCGAAGACTGCGTGGTCAGCGCTGGTGGCGATGGCCGTGCCAGCAATTTGTGGGCTGAGTCAAGCGGCACGCTCAGCCAGTCGGCAGCCCGACGGGCCTGGAGGTCGAGTGCGGCCCCGACCGCGATGACCAGCAGCAGCGAGGGGAGATCAGCCAGGTGCAAGAAGATGCTCGCCGTCCCCCACCCGACCAGGCCCGCAACCACGCCAGCCGACAACGAGGCTGGGTCACCGGGCTGAGGGCGGCCGAGGCGGAGCCAAGCTCGGCGCGCGCGGAAGGCGACGAGGACACCGACGAGGTAGAAAGCCATCCACCCTGTGAGCCCGAGCACGCCTGTCTCGGCCATCATTTGGAGGTATAGGTCATGGGGAGCCAAGCCGGTGCCGAGCGCGGCGAGACTAAGCCGACGGACATAGCTCGCTTCCGCGGTCTCAAAATTGCCTGTGCCGACGCCCAGCCATGGGTGATCGGTCGCCATCGCTAGCCCGGCCTTTTGGACTTCTGCGCGTCCTTGCAGTGACGTGTCGACCGGTGCGGTCACCGATGTCGAACCGGTCTGCAGCAACGTGTCGAGACGGTTGCCCACTCCTGGCAGGACAATGACGGCAAGAGCAACAGCCGATACGAGGGCGGTAAGCCGGGATTTGTCCCGGACCAGCATTAGGCTCCATACGACCAGTGCCACAAGCATCGCGATGATTCCGCCCCGCGACTGGGTCAGATACTCACCGACTGCGAGCAGCCCTGCCGCCAGCAGCCACATCCAGCGCCGCTGACCGCCCAGCCGGGCGTGCCACAAGGAAAGGCTGATCGGCAGGAAGAGCAGCAGTTGGCGACCCCAGAAGTTGGGGTCTGCTTCCGGCCCCGAGTGTCGGCCCAGTAGCTGCGGAACGACGGAGTCTTGGATCCCGAGCCGGGTCAGTCCACCGAGGGTGGTCGTGTCGTGCAGGATGAACTCCTGCACAACGCTCAATCCCGCAAGGCCAGCGAGCACGGCGACCGCGACGCCCAGGACAACGTCAAGGCGCCGCAGCACGGGCAGCAGACCTACAGCGACGATCAGCAGTGGGAGAGTGTTGTGCGTCTCCTCCCAGAGCACCGACTGAGCCGCTGCTGGATTCTGGGCCACGGCCAGGCTGATCGCTTGAGTGGCGTACCAAAGGAGCGTGGCGAGCAGCACGGGGGACCACGGCAGCCGCGTTCGGCAGCGGATCAGAACGAAACCACTAATCGCGAGGGCCGCCGGGTAGGCGCTGACGGGACCGACCTTGCCAGCCACCTCCCCAAGACTGCCGACGACGATGGCCGTTAATAGCGCCGCGGTCAGCAATGGCGACGATGTCAAATGGACGAGCAGCAGGCCAGCCACGATGAGACCGGCTCCAAGGACCAGCCAGACGACTGGTCCGAACGACATCAGCGCAGCGGTCACCGGTGGCCGCGCCTAGCAAAGGCTGTCACGGCGAGGAGGATCTGACCGAGCCGGACAACGGCTCGCCATTCCCCGTAGTCAAGGGGGTCGGCGGATGCCGGGAAGGTCGCGGGGGTCGGGTTCCTCGGGTGTTAGCAACTCGGCGGCGGGACCATAGCATGCCCCCTCGAAAAGCAGCAAACGCCAACACCAGGGATGCGATGAGGACGACCGCCAGCAGGGTCGTGCTGCTGGTCTTCGCGGACATGGCGGTGCCGCGCGCCGAGCTGACCTCGGTGACCCGAAAAGGGTAGAAGGTGGAGGCGAGCGTGGCAACGGCCTGACTGCTGACGGCGTCAGCCGCAGCCTCCGCCAACGGCGCCGTGTCCGCCGTTGCGCTGACGTCGATAAGATTCGTGTTGGGCACCGGAGTGACTGCAATGCTAAGACTCCGACGATGCTTCACAGTGATCTTGAGGCCGTTGAGCGCTCCGCCGACAAAACCCGGGCTGTTCGCGACCGAGGCGTACGTTTGCACCAGTTGGCCTCGGCTAAGCGTGTCGTAGAGCCCAGCGGCGGCGTCTGGACTTGCTGCCCGGTCGGGCAGCACCAGCAGCGACGAGGAGGCGCGCCAACTGGGCGCGCGATTCAGCACTAGTCCGCCCCCGATCAGCAGGGCCGCCAGACCCGCCACAACGGCCGCGACCACGGCGGGCGATCGGGTCGCCCAGCGGGAGCGGACTCTGCTTGTGCTCATAATTTGACCTGCGCTTCCATGCCGCTTCGAGTGACCCGGCGCCAGGCGACCGGCTGGCTCCGCCGCAGATAGCGGAGTCCACCTCGAAGCGCAGCCAGGTTCATTAGTGCGAACTGCAGGGGCGCGGCGAAGGCGCGCTCGCCAGTCACCGCGCCCGCGACCGCTGAGCCGTAGACGGCGAGCTGCCCGGCGAGCAGCACGCGCGCCGGCCAGCTCACCTTGGCACTGATGAGCGATCCGCCAAACAAGCCTGGTAGCAGCACCGGTACGACTACGCTGCGCAGCACCCGATGAGAGGCGAAGGTGATCGCCGTCCAGCCGTGCCGCGGCGCGAGGAGCCGTAGATGGGCGAAGATGGTCTGCCACGTGCCCGCAGCAATGCGGGCGCGCCGCTCGAACTCATCGGCAAGCGTCGCTGACACCGGCTCGACGGACACGGCACTGGATGCGTGCCGCACTTGGTATCCGCGGATCAGCGCATCGCAACTGAGGTGGAAGTCGTCGTTGATGACGCCGGGTGGAATGGGGCGAAAGGCGCTACGTCGCACCGCGCAAATTTCCCCCACCGCCCCGCTAGTGCAGCCGAACGTCGACTCCGCCGCCTTGATACGAGACTCCAGCCGCCAGTACAGGCCCTCGCCCGCGCCTTGAACGGTATCACCGGAGACGCCCTTCACGCCGCCGACCACCGCCACGGATGCGTCGACGAAGCCCTCGGCGAGAGCACGTAGCGCGCCGGGAAGAAAGGAGCAGTTGGCATCGGTGAGGCAGACCAGTTCGCTAACGCAGACAGCCATTCCTCGGTTGACTGCTGCGCTCTTGCCGGCGCGCCTCGGTGCTCGCAGGACTGCGACCCCCATCTCCTCGGCAATGTCTGCGGTGCGGTCGCTCGAGCCGTCAGCGACCACGACGACCGTGAGTCGGCCAGCGTAGTTCTGCGCCTGCACATTGCGGATGCGCTCTGCGATCACGGCCTCCTCGTTGAAGGCGGCGATGAGCACCGTCATCGGGGGCAGCTGCTTGTTTGACGGCCAGACGGCCGGTCCGCGAGGACCCCAACAACGCGAGAGGCCGGAGATGAGCACCGGATACCCAGCATAAGTGTAGGCGAGTGCGGATAGCACGGTCGCCGCCGCTACGCCGCCCGCTGGCACCCGCCGCGGCCCCTGTCGCATCCGCAGCAGTCCCCTCACGGCTACTATGTCACATCGAGCAGGCGACCTGTCCGCCCTTGTACCCCATCGTGCTCATCGGAGGTGTCAGCATAGCGTGAGCGACAGGCAGTTGCGCGTCGCGCACCTCATTCACGGCCTGGGTCCGGGCGGAGCCGAGCAGGTGCTTCTGACCCTCGCGGACAATGCCCCCTCGATTGGTGTTCAACTCAGCGTATTTAGCCTCACGCCGACGGCCGGGCATCCCCATCCCGAGCAACTGCGTGCTCGCGGCGTGCCCGTCTCCACACTGCGGCTGTCTTCGCCCTGGGATGCCCGGGGGCTGCATCGGGCGGTCAGCGCCGTCGCCGCACAGCGGCCCGACCTAATTCACACGCACATGAAGCACGCCGACCTGGTCGGGGCGTACGTCAGTTGGCGATTGGGCGTCCCGATGGTGTCGACGCTGCACGTTATCGAGGATCAACCTGGTCTTGCTGGGCGCGCGAAACGTCGGTTAGCCGCAGCGGTCCGGCTCAGGGCGGCCGCCCGCAGCGTCGCCGTCTCCGAGGCGGTCCGACAGTGGTATCTAGCCACGTTCCACGCTGACCCTCGGCGGGTCGTCACCATCCGCAACGGGGTTGCGGAGCCTGACCGGTTGGCGCCCGAGCAACGCCACCGCCTACGTGCGGAACTAGCCGGAGCAGGCAGCTCGGTCGACAGCCTCGTGCTCGTCGCGATGGTCGGGATCATGCGGCCTGGTAAGGGGCATGACCTCGCGATCGAGGCGCTCATGCGGCTGCCCGTGGACTCAGCCATCTGTCTGGTCATGGTCGGCGACGGGGAGCTACGGCCGTGGCTGGAAGAGGTTGTTCGCCAAGCAGGGGTTGACCGCCGGCGCATCGTCTTCGCCGGCTTCCGGCGGGACGTGCCCCAACTCCTTCAAGCTTGTGATCTGCAGCTGCATGCGAGCGCATTCGATGCCCTGCCGACCGCGCTCATTGAGGGGCTGGCGGCCGGGATCCCTGCCGTTTCCTTCCGGGTCGGTGGTGTACCCGAGATCGTGACCTCGGCCAGCGGGCGGCTGGTCGACGCCGGCGACGTCGAGGCCCTTGCTGGAGCTGTTGCCGAGCTGGCCAGAGACGAGCCGCTGCGACGTCGGTTGGGCAAGTGCGGGAGGCGGCGTTACGAGGCAGAGTTTGGGGCCGAGCGGTGGGCGAGGCGCCTTCGCGACCTCTACGACGACGTCCTGGCCGGCCGATGCGAATAGCTCTGGTCGAGTTTTCCCCCTCCGGCGGCCTGTTCCAGTTTGCTCTGCAGATGGCAGAGGCCTACGCCGAGCAGGGTCACGAGGTCGAGTTGGTGACCGGTCCGAATCCCGAGCTGGTGCCACGGGTGCCCGGCGTGCGGCTGCAGCCAATCCTGCCCACTTGGCATCCGGCTGCGGACGGTCCGGAGTCGGTCTGGATCCGCAAGCCTCGTCGGGCGCTCCGCGCGGTGCAGTACCTGACGGCCTGGCTGCGGCTCACTCTGCATCTGGGTCTCCATCCCCCAGATGTCCTGCAGTGGGCGGAGTGGCGGTTCGCTCTTGACGGATGGATGGTGTGGCTGCTCGCGTGCTGGTGGCGGCGTCCCGTTCTGGCTGACGTGGCACATACTCCGAAGCCTTTCTCCGAGCAGCGGACATCTGGTCGTCTGCACAAGAACTCCCCCCTCCTGAGCCGGGCGCTGGCTGCGGCCTACCGACGGATGGACGTTGTCTTTGTGCTCGGCGACAGCGCTCGCCGAGACTTGCTGCAGATCTGCCCGAGCCTCAGACGCGTCGAGGTGATCCCGCACGGAGACGAAAGCATCTTCGCCGACGGAACCGCTTCGCCGGCGGACACAACTGAACCGGTGGCCTTGTTCTTCGGAACCCTCGCTCGCTACAAGGGCCTGGAGGTGCTGCTGGACGCTTGGCCGCAGGTCCGGCGGGAGGTGCCAACCGCGCGGCTGGTAGTTGCCGGGTCGGTTGCCGACGTCGACCTGGGGGCGCTGCGCCGGCGGGTGTCCACATCTAGCGGAGTTGAGTTGCGCATCGGCTACGTTCCTGCGCCCCAGGTCGAACCACTGGTGACGTCCGCTCGCGTCGTGGTGGCGCCCTACGTCATCGCGAATCAGAGCGGCGTGGTGCATCTAGCCGCCACGCTGGCGCGCCCGGTTGTGGCGACCGACGTGGGCGACTTGCGCCTTGCCGTTGTTGACGGCGAGACCGGGCTCCTTGTCCCGCCGGGCGACCCGAAGGCGCTAGCCGAGGCGTTGGTTCGGCTCCTCACCGAGCCGGCAATCGCCCGGCGACTGGGGGAGGCGGGGCGTGCCCGTGCCCGGTCGGAGTCGTCGTGGCACCAGGTGGTTAATAGAGTGCTGCCGATTTACGCCGAGTTCGTGGGACGTAAGGCGCTGGGATGACAGTCGAAGATCAGGAGTCGCTAACCGGCGACGCGGCCCGGAGTTTCGGCTGGCAGGGGTTCGCCTTTGGGCTCAACCGGCTGCTGGTCTTCGTTACGACTTTGGTTCTCGCTCGCTTGCTGATCTCAAAGGATTTCGGCGTCGTCGCCGCCGGTATGACGGTAGTACTGTTTTTTGAGATAGCCCTCGACCTCGGCGTCGGCGCAGCGGTTGTCTACGAGCAAGACAAGGGAATCACGTCACACATTCAGACCGCGTTCACGCTGAACTTAACCGCGGCAGCCAGCCTGACCGTCGTCGGCGTGCTCGTGGTTCCGTGGTTGGTGGACTTTTTCCACCTTCCCGGTCACGAGTGGCTCTTTCGGGCTCTGTTCTTGTACCTCTTGATCCGCGGTGCCGGCCAGGTGCAGGATTCAGTCCTTCGGCGCGACCTCCGCTTCGGCCGGCGCATGTGGCTCGACGTCACCCGAGGTGTGATCCGCGCTGTTGTATCAATCGTGCTAGCCGGTGCCGGCGCTGGCGCCTGGGCCATGGTGGTCGGTCTGCTCACCAGCGAGCTGGCAGCGACCGTGCTTGCCTGGGTCTTGGTTCCATTCCGTCCCACCTTCCGAATCGAGGGTGGCGCCAGCCGGGTCTTGCTCCGGTTTGGTCTCGTGGTACTGGCCCTCAAAGTCGTCGATGCGATCAACCTCGACGCGGACTACCTCATCGTCGGCAATCGACTCGGCGCTGGCGCGCTTGGTTACTACACCATCGGATACCGCCTCCCCGAACTGCTGTTGCTCAACGTCTTCTGGATAGTGTCCAGCGTCGCCTTTCCTGCCTACTCGAAGGTGCGCGTCTCAGGTAGTCACAGCTTCAGTCGCGCGATGCTGCACACGCTTCAAGTCCTTTCCCTTTACGCCTTTCCTGTCGGCGTGGGTCTCGCACTGACGGCACGCGACCTCGTCGTAGTTCTCTTCGGGACGCGGTGGCTGCCGGCCGTGGGCCCGATGCAGATGGTCGCACTCGCGGCTGCCTTCGGCTCGGTCGGCTATGCCTCCGGCGACATCTATGCGGCCAGAGGTCGGCCCGGTACTCTGCTGAAGATCAACGCACCGGTGGCGGTGGCGATGGTGACCGCGATGTACGTGTTGGCGCCGCGTGGGATAACCGCAGTCGCAGCGGTGCACCTCGCAGGCAGCGTCGGTTACGCCCTGGTGCGGCTCCACCTCGCCAACCGGCTGGTCGGCACCACGATGCGCCAAACCCTAATCGCGCTGCGGCCGGCGCTGAGCGCGGCAGCGGGCCTGGCGGGCTTCGCCTTGCCACTGCGGCTGACTTTGTCCACCGGGCCTGCCTCGCTGGCCTTACTAATAGCCGCCGGTACCGGCGGAGCTCTGCTGGGGCTGCTCATCGGCGGCCGGTCCGCGGTCGGCGATCTTATCGCGTTGGGTCGCACCGTTCGTACGGGCTGACGCCAGCTTCGCCCGAGCCCGTTGGACGGCGGCCCGGCTAGCCCAGCGGCCGACGGCGAGCCCGCTGCGCGGCGTCACACGGGCAACCTGCACGTGGAGATTGCTGCGCACCCCGGTAGCAAAGCGAAGCTTGAAGTCATGCTCGCCGCGCAGCAGGTCAAACTCCTCAAGCCCCTCCTCCGCAGCCGAGAGAATGGCTTGCCCGAGCACCGTGCGGCCCGGACTCAGCCCCGCCTCCGGCGTCATGCCCATGGAGTAGTAATAGAGCCGGCGGTCAAGGCGAAGCGCATACAACACGGCAGCGTCGATTTCGCCAACCCGCAGTCGATAGAACCGCATGAGGTCCGCCGCAGCCAGCCGCCGCACTGCGCGGCGGTGAAAGTCCCGCCGGGCAGCCGTCGCAAAGACAGTGCTGGCCGACCCCCAGCGCATGTTGTGCAGCCGCATCATTTCTTCGAGGAGAGGGCCCACCGATGCCGGCTCCCGCACCGTCGTGAATCCGCCGCCGCTGCGTTCCGCTACCCGGCGACCTCTGCCTACTTGCTGGCGGAGGTTGCGGCGCGGCAGCACTTCGGCCGCGTCCTTGCCGGCCAGCTCGACCCAGGGCAGCTGGAGCACCTCCTTCACCCGGTACGCGAACCGCGGCGGTCGCAGTCGGCGCAGCGCCGCTGCAAGCGCGCCGCATTCGGCGAGGCCCGACAGCTCGAGCAGTTCCCAGTCCCGGGCCTCGACCAAATGAGTGAGCACGGCCGCAGCGACCGCATGCTCGTGGCCCGGGCTGCTAACGACGTCAAGATGATCAGGGGCGAGCCAATGCCCAGCGATCCGTACTTCGCGCAGCCGTCCGCTGCCGCTCGACCATTGCAGTGGAAGCAAGCCGGCCACGTGGTCCCGTTCGTAGCACACCAGGACCTGCACATTCCGGCACAACTCCGGCGTCTCAGCCAGACTGCCGACCCACTCCCAGGTGAGAAACGGACTGGGGACGCCGCCGACTCCCTGAAGGCGCGTCCACATTGAGGCGAGTGACGGGTCATCGAGCGCGAACCGACACACGAACAAGTCTTGGTCACCAATCCCACGCACAGCTGTATGCTACGGATAGGCCTCCCGCGGCGCGGCGCCTCTCATACCTTAGTCAAAATGGGCGATCCATCTCACTGCACCGGGCATAGCCTCTTTCGATGGCCACGGACAGCCTGGGACGGAGCTACCCCAAGGGTGAGGCGGAGTTCCGCTCCTGGTTCCGCAGCGACGCGGGCTGCCTGGACTACCTCGACTGGCTGCGCTGGCCGGGCGGCTTCGT
>JAABUI010000530.1_pt1 | contig 27391 bp, 27 predicted proteins | sample 5559111 | NCBI WGS metagenome assembly JAABUI01 (sample SAMN10711870, study PRJNA513365) | rock metagenome | isolation source: Antarctica rocks | place: Antarctica: Victoria Land, Buttleship Promontory | reverse complement strand
ACAGATCATGATTCTTTTTTCTAGCGAGTCGCAGAAACGAAGCACTATTTATAGCATAGATTTTCAGATGTTTCAAGAATGAAGATGTTGAAGAGATTGATATTGACACAGTCGAGATCGAGATGCTTGAGAGAGTTTCAAGTACGAGTTCTGAGTTGACTTGAGATTCAAAGATGAGCTGATTATGACGCAGATCTATAATTGCTTTATGACTTTTTAATCAGAGCAGATCTAGAACAACTGAGAATTATGAAAGTTGAGTGACATAGAATAGAGTTTCTTCAAGCTTCTCGCTTGAGACTCGAAGTTTGACAAGAGCGTAATGAGTGATTGAATTGAATACGACTGATTGATCATCAAATTTTCGAAGAATACAGATTTCAGACAAAGAAAAACAGAGCAGAGAATGTCTTTGCGCGAAAGAGTCATCAATAAATGCATAATCGATGACGTCGATATCAATCAAAACAGAAAGATTGACATTGATTTTATTGCTTTCTAGATTATCTGAGAGCACGAGATGATCATTGTTCATCTTCTTTTCTAATCGATGAATCGAGTTAACTGAGAGTGCAGAGATTTTCAGACTGTTCGATTGTCTCTGCAAGCGACTGTACGCAGAGACTAGACTTTTTTCAAGACAAGAGAAGTATTGAAAGCGAGATTGTCAATAGAGATTGCAAAGACGAATAATGAGATGATTCATAGCTGAATCTTGAGCTTTGAATTGCAGATCGCAGTCTGATGCTCAGACTTATCGCAGTATAGACACAGATGATTGATCATGCGATGTTGATGCTTCTTGAGAATCAGTGAGTCTCATTTCTTCATGTTGATGATCGATAAGTTCATGAGATTTCTCGAGCTTGAGATCGTAGCTTTTGAGCCTGTCGAAAATGTCGCATATTTGACGAGATACGCGAAGACTGTAAAGATCACAGAGACAGAATGAATCACTGCTTTTGACTTGAGAAGATTCTGTACTGTGACGCGATATCGACTATTCAATTGCTGACATTTGATAATCAACTGCTCATAGTTCAGACTGCTGACATTCATCTGAATCAATAGAGCTTTGAGCTCGCTGAATAGTTCATTCTTCAGATTGAATTTTCGAATTACGATGTCATATTCGATTGCATCAATGTGCTGCTGAAAATCGAACAGATATTCAATGAAGATGCGATTTCGCATTCTTAGAGCTGAAATGAATCGCTGAGCGATTTCTTGCTTGTCTGAATCATCGAAGACTTGTCTTAACAAGACAACTAATTGCTCAATCGTGACTAGCTTGTCATGCTGAGCAGTCATACGCGACAACGCTTGAGCGACAGCGTTCTTCGATAAGCAACTGTATTCATACAGAAGACGAAACTCGAAAGTTGAATAATGATTCACGTTCAACTTCAGCTTGCTGATCAGCTTGAAGATGAACTGATTTAGCTTGTTTTCTCGCTCTTTGATATAAAGTTCTGAATTCAAATATTTCTCTGATTTGATATTGATTCTGCTTATGCTTTTGAGTTCTTGAATCATTTCTGACAAGATTTCATTATTGATCTGAGACTGCTTAAGTTCGATCTGAGTTTGCTCATGTTCTTGTTGACAGACTGAGACTCAGTTGATATACTGAGTGATGATGTCGTTGAATCAAGTTTGAAGTTCAATCAGAAAAGTCTATCACGCTTCAAGAGCATTGTTGACGTGAGTTTGAAACTGAGCGACAGTGATGAGTTCGTTGATCGAAGCTAAAGATGTCGATGACAGAATGTTGCTGATATTCTTGAATTGACTCATGATGTAGTATGATGCAACGTAATGTCACGAACTGAGAGCTGAATGAAATCAGAATGAAATTCTAATAACTAGATTTTAAATACAAGACGTTGCACGAAGAAGAAAGAAAAGAAAGAGATCATTCAGATGTTCTTATATCTCATGAACGCTGAATATCATTCGTATCGAGAAGCTTTCATAACATCACTGATAATTTCACATCTATCATCATTTATAATATTGTTCAACATTATTTAAGTGATTTAACATCTCTTTTCTCAACATCTTTCAAGTAACACATGCTAAAATCGTGACAGTCATTGTCACTGCTTCTTCTGCTCTTTTCGCGTCTTCTGCATTAAAGACTGAACTCATGATTCTTGATATGCATATTTATTTCTGCGTGTTTTGATAATTACTGATGCATGATAAATCATAATGATCAGACAATTTGATGCTGTCGCTGCGTTTATCATCTGAGCGCAGCAATGACTTACATATGTCATGTTCTCATCAAGTGTGCTTGCAAATGCAAATATTGCTTCAAAAAGAAGTATGATTACATTATAAACTCAGCTTCACATCATCTTCAGCTGTTAATGCATCATGCTGCGTGAATGATGATTCATCATTTCAACGCTTGCATCAAGACTTGTCTTACTCTTCATTTTCAATAATGAGAAAATGAATAACTTTTCTTTCAATCATGTGAAATTGTATTTAACAATTGAGTAAAGACTTTCATTTTTCTCATTCTCATCACTTCTTATTATTATTATATCACTTCATCTTCATCTTGTAAGTATCAACTGAAGTGAGTAATGCATGACAAGATTCACTAATGAATAAATAACTTCTTCTTTCACTTCAATGTTCTTGTTTGCAATCATTGATCATTATTTTTCTTCTTTCATTCATGATATCACTCATTTTCTTTTCTAAAAACATATATTGATATGTAAGTTTATTTTGTTTATAGTTAATATCAAACTTTAAACTTGCATTTTTGCACTTTTAATACATTCTTAAACATAATTCTTACGTGATTTATCTCTCTTTTTTCTCTTTGACTTCTTTGCAGTCAATTGATGTACTTGTTTTTTTATTTTATAATTCTCAATGATTTGACTGATAATGAGATTCATCTGTACATGATGTCAACTACGAATCTTTTGATTCTATTCTGTTTTGAATAAAAGTCAGAAGAGTCAAGAGATCTCAATTCGATGCAGTTTGAATAATGTTAGAACGTTGCATGATCAGAAAAGTCATCATGCAGAGTTTTCACTCATGCAACAACATCTCTCTCTAACAGTTACAATCAATCTACGAAGAAGATTAATGACATGTCGATGTCAGTAAGAGATGAAAAGATACTACTAGTAGAATAGTTGACTCAGATGAAGAGTCTGAAAGTCATGACTACAAGTGATTGAAGAATTTGCAACTCGTCGATTGCATTGATATTGAAACGTCTTCATCACATCAACAATGTCATCAAGTAATTGATGAAAAGGTATCAGATAGAATAGATGAATCAGATGATGAGTCTTGAGTTTGTGACTACATGTGTTCGAAGAAGTAGTGACTCGTCGATCACGCTGATATACTGAGAGAGCTTGAGCTCATCTTCTTTACTTGACGTCAAGTCATACATTTATTTACGTGAAAAATCGAGAGTGCATGAGAACGATCAGAATGCATCTCTACTATCGATCAGCTAAGTATTGAACGATTGCGATTGCACATTTATACTAACTATCTATTCAACGTCTACGTGACACAAGTCAAATCAAGAGAAGAAAAGAATTATTCAATACAATCACACTCTATCTTCTCATCATGCACATCTCTCTTTCATCACACATTTCTCGACTCAATGAATGACAATCATTGAGCAAGAGAACACAGTTTCTGCGTTACAATCACGAGCATCACGAATGCAAAGAAACATCTTTCGTCTTTGAATCAAGAATTGAATCAAAACATCGTTGTATAGAATATCGTCAATGAAAAGCAGAGCAAAGACGATGTGTTACAACAAACAGCACAGACACTCATAAGAGTTTATTCAAGCGTCACGCGCTAAATAGAAGCTATAAATTCATTATTGATAACACAGTGTCAATTTATTGTTTCAACGACGTAAAGTCATTATGTAGTCGATGAGCGATTTTCTTTCTCAGAGAGTTTTGTTCATTCAATACATATAACATAGTTTCTCTCATGAGTCGAGTCTAAATCGATGTCACAAGAGTGTATGAATTCAAATCAAATCAAATTCTCAATGATTTTCTTCACATTACTAAGATTTTTCATTAATTTTCAGAAATTTTCATAGAAAAATTAAACTGATCGCGTCAAGTCGAGTACTCGAGTTCGAGTCGAGTATTCAACTCGTCAAGACTCGATTCGAGTCAGAATTCTTAACTTAAATATTTGAGTCAAGTCAGAAGATTTAACTCAAGTATTTAAATCAAGTCAGAAGATTGAAATCGAGTATCAACTCGAAATTCTCGACTCGACTCATCAAGACATGAAGCGAAGTACTACTAATATTTATCTGAGTGTCTGATAATGCAACAGAGTAATGCAAACAACGAGAAGAGAAATAGATTCATTTATTTCACGTAAGTCTTTCAAATATAATGACGTAATAGATTCAAAAATAGTAAATCTTGACATTTGACATCATTTTCAATTTCTTAATGAGTCGAGTCGAGAACTCGAATCGAGTATCGACTCGAGATCAATATCAGATCAAGTCAGAATGTTGAAATCAAGTATTCGAGTCGAGTCAGAAGATTGATATCGAGTACTCGAATTGAGTCAGAAGATTGATATTGAAACTCGACTTGACAATCAGTCTACTTATATGCTTACATATTGATCTTCTTCAATATTTTGAATGATTTCAATTATCTGTGATCAATCTTTTTCTTTGAACGAAGCATATAAATGTTTATACTTCATAAAAGCACTTTGTCTTTCATTTGAAAACTCACAACTTTATGATGAGTGTTATAATACTTTGCTTGCTGCTCTGCTATTTACTTTCATAGTTTCATTAAATGTTTTTTGATACTTCATAGTCATTTTGCTTGCTTTGTAATCAAGAATGTTTTTCTCTTTAAAGCTTTGTTCTCAGATGTCTTTGCAAAGCTCACAATGTATCTTTTTAGAAACTCATGTGAAGTTTTTTTGATATTAACATGTACGTTGTTGTTATATGCAAACATCATCATTGATAAAAACTCTGATCAATTATTTATTTTATAATTAAAATACACTTGCAGATAATGCTTAAGGATCTGATTCTGTCTTTCTGTTTGATCATTGATTTGCGAATGAAACGCAGTGCTTAGCTTTCGCTTCACTTCAAGATGTCAACATAGAATGATTCAAAAATGATTGATAAACAGTGAGTTTCAATTCAATATAATGCTTTGCATCATTTCATGCTGAGATACAAATTCTCGTCATAACAGATTCACAAGTCTCTTGATTTTCAAATCTTTGATCATTGAAATATAAATTATATGCTTAATCAACTTATTTATCATTATCAATATAATATTACTTGTTTTTTCGATGTACAAATTCTTTGCAGAGAGCATGTTTGTTATAAAATTCATGATCATCATGTGAAATAAATTCATGCTCTCTGAAGATATAAACATCAACTTCTCATAAAGTTTATAATGATGCACTTGCACTCACTGATAGTCTGAACAGATGCAAACATATTTCATCATCTTTTTGAGCATTTTTAATTAATAATATTTTCTTCTTATTGCAGTCTTGATATGAGCATGTGCAAAATGATCTGCTTTAAAATCATCATGATTCATATACAGAATCTCATTTCTTGTAGCAGAGTCATTGAATACATAAACTGCAAAATCACAACGTAGCAATTCATTATTCTTCATACTTCATTTCAAAAGCTCATTCTTTTTAGATGCAAATTGTTGACATCACTTCTCATTTGCAACAAAAACATCTCTTTATTGTAACTTCAGCAGTCATACAGTCATTGATTCACTCATCTTCAAATAAAATCTCTTCAACTTCATGATTTGATGAATCAGAAGTTAAGATGATGCAGTGTTTAAAATTCTGCGAAATTTAGCAAGTATTTTTTCATTCAAACACATGACTTAAGTATCTGCAATGATTATATCATTCAGTTGCATCATCAATGCTGTGAGTTTAATTGCTGTCAAAACTTCTTCATTTTTTAGCAGCTCAGATTGACATTTCTGATTACAAAGTTTGTTTTGCAGAATAGATAGAAAATAATCATTATTCTTCTCACTATCATTCAATTTCATGATGTTGAATCTTCTTAATGATGCATTCACAAAGTTTAATTTGTCTCTGTGATAATTTATATGAAAGTTAAACATAGTTAATTTCTCAGCTCAATGCATCTGTCATGCATTGAACTTCTTTATCATCATAAAGTAACAAAGATAATTGTGATTTATTATCATACATATGAATCACTTACTACTCTGAAGATAATATCATCAGTTCTTAAAATTAAGAACTATAATATACAGTTCTTTGTCATGCATGTTTCATCATACTTCAACTTCTTTGAACTTATAATTATAATATACAATGAAATGTTATTGATCAGTCTTGCTTTTTTGAATAAACACATCTTCAACTTCGTGATTTGATGCATTGATTTTCATGCAAAGATTTGCATCTCAATTGTAGTGTTTCAAAATGAAAGCATTGATAAAAATTACTTTCAATCTTTCAAAAGTTTCTTTTGCTTTTAATGTCATTGTAAAAAGTGAATGCATCACTTTCTTTTTTGCACTCTTGATTAAATTTGTTAAGAGCATAACAATTTAAAAGAATTCTTTTATAAATTGTTGATAAAATCTTGCAAATTTCAAGAATATGAAAATGTTCTTTACAGACTCAAGCTCAGATCAGTTAATGATTACATTAATATGAGACTGTTTCATCTGAATATTTCTTCACTTTATCATGAATCTCAGAAAGATAACTTTATTATGATTGAAAGTACATTTCAACAGCTTAACATACAATCAATATTTCAGTAACATGTGAAGAATCTTATGCACATGCTCTCAATGCTGCTCTTTCGTCTCAGAGTATACTAAGACATCATTCAAATATATCACATAACAAATATTCATGAATGATTTAAGCATGTGATTTACATAGAACTGAAAGATTGCAGAAGCATTTATCAATTCAAAAAGCATCATCTGATATTTAAACTGATCATAGCGTGTATAAAAAGTTGTTTTTTATACATCGCTTTTGTGAACTTGAATGCAATAACAAACATTATGAATATCAATTTTGATAAAGTATCTTGCATGAGTAAAGTGATTCAACATTTCAAATAGTAAAGACAATGAGTAATTGTTCTTTACTGTTATTTCATTGAAATCATGATAGTTCACCTATAAATGAAGACTTTCATTCAACTTCTTTACAAACAACACAGATGCTTCTGCAAAACTATTTAATGAACGAATTCATTTCTTCTTTAACACACTGTCTAAATAATTTCATATCACAGCAAGCTCATCTTATATCATCTTATAAATAAATTCAATGCAAAACATTTTGCTCTTTATCAGATCAATGAAATGTTTCATCTGATCATGCATGTTCAAACTATCAAAAAGAATTTCAGAAAACACTTTCTTAAAATCTTGAATAGCAGAGAGTATCTTTGATTCTTTCGCTTTAAGTGCATTGCATTTTACAATCTGATGATCTGCATTCTGCAATAAGTCATCTGTAAATAGCAACTGATAAAGCAAAGCTACATAAGTTTCTTCTTTTCTCTTAGTTGCAAGCATTGTCAGCTTAACAAATTTCAATGTTTTACACAGATTAACTTGTATTTACTTTGCACGCTGAGTGCTGTTTTCTCAATATAATCAGCGATGTTTGCATCAGTGACTATTCAAATTGATCTCATTTAATCATGAATAATTAAGAATCATATTATATTTTTGCATGTTCACAGCATGAAACTCAATGTTTCAACTTTTATGAATTTTCTTGTGATACATCAACTCAATATTGATCTGATGTTGTCAAGAAATAAAGTACAAATGCAATATAAAGAGCTTTGAAATCAACAGAGCGAGCATGAACACATGCAATGATCAATCTAGTAGATAGATAGATCTAGAAAATAGACTAGATACAGATGACTAGATAGATAAATAGATAGATAAATAGGTAAATATGTCTCTATGTAGATGCTTTCATCTAGAAAAGAGGTCAAAAGATGATGAGTAAAAGATGAAGAAGAAAACTTCGCTTGAGAAATCTTTATAAATGATAGTCAATATTCTCATGAATTCTGAAGATGCAACTGAGTCATGCTCGAGAAATCTCTATTAATAGTAGTCAATGTTCTCATGAATTCTAAATGCGATTGAATCAATGCTGTTTCATGAGTTATTGAAAGATGAAACTTCGTCTCACGACATTCTTCTTTCACTCATCTAATGCTCATCTTTTGAGCATCAATGTGATTCTTCTATGATACTAGCGAGATGAAAGCGAAAAGCGAATGACGAAGATCAAAGTCATAAATGTAATTCGAGCGAAGTTACAAGAAGCGAATATGTTGAATAGCTAGTAGATTGATAGCTAAATGACGAAGTATTTGAGAGCAAAGACGAAATATATGTAGTCAGTAGATTGATAGCTAGAGAGCGATATTTTCTGATGCGAAGACGAAGCTTTAAACATGACTAGCTAGTAGATCAATAGCTAGAGAGCAATAATTTCTAGAACGAAGCTTTGAACATGACGAAAATGAATAGAGTCATCAAGATCTAACTCTAATCATTACACAGTGAACGCTAGTGAGTTCATTGCATAATGATTAGAGCAAGCTTCGATCAGATGAGATAGTAATCATTAAATCGATGATAAATTGAGAGCGACGAGATATATGAAAGCAACAAGATGTAGAGATGATCACATGATTTTACAAGATAGTAAATGAGCTACTCTGTCACTGATTCTTGCTGAGATGAGAGCGACAAGATGTTTAAATGATCACATGATCTTACAAAGTAGTAGAATGATAGAATCTACTCTGTCACTGAATATTCAACTGTACAGTTTCTCATTTTCTTATTTCTTTCTTATTTTCTTATTTTTCTTACAAAACTATTTTGTTTCTTACAAAATCATTTTCTTTCTTCTTTCTTATTTCTTATTTCTTATATATCAAAAATGAAAATAAAATTGAGCAATGCTAAAATTCAAACATATGACGTTTTCATTTGACAGATCTGAGTCTGTGAAATTCTGATTGACTGAATCTATTAAATTCAGAAAGATAGTTTTATTTTTGATCTTTGAAGAAATCTTTTTAGAAAACGTGATAATGAGACAGAAATAAAGAGCGAAATCGAGTATTTAAGCTTGAAAAAGACGCGTTGTCTTTGACTCTGTGACACATGTTCTTCTTCGCTGAGTCTATAAAACATGTAATATAAATTCTTCACGAATAAACACAACTTAATAAATGAGTCACGAGAAGAGCTTCAAAGCGAGTCACTAGAAGAGATTCTTGCAGATGAGTCATGAGATGAGAGAATAAATGAATCACGAGAGAAGATTCAAGCAGATGATTTAAACGAAAATACAAAGACATTTCTGATAAGCATTCGACAAGAATTTCAAGCAGATGAGTAGCAAGATGAGCTATGAAATAAGTCATGAGATGACGAAAAACACGACGAGAAAACAGAGAATCTTTGCATGAATTTTCGATGTAAATCTCTAGCATCTTGAGCAGATGATTGAGTAGATGAGATAGTCAAGAAAATCGAAGAGAGAATCAAAGAGACTGAGAAAAGAGAAGCGATTTGAGCATAGAATCGCTGCAAATTTCGAGCAGATGATGAGCAAAAGAATGAGCTTGTAGATGAAGTCAAGAATCTAGACGAAGAACGAGAGAAAGAAACAGTGAGCTTTCGAGATGATAACTAAACGAATTCTCGAGTTTCTTGAACAGACGAAGAAGATGATTGAGCTGAGAAAACGATAAACTTTCAAGCTGACAACGAGACGAATTTTTAAGAAACAGTTGAAGCAGATGAAGTTGAATTAAATTATTCAGATTAAACAAACTTTATGACTCATTGACGAGTCATTTTTCGCTCACACATTCAATGTATCTTGTTCAAATCATTATCATCATTGAATAACTTCAAGTGTCTCATTTTTTCTTGATTTATTTCTTTAGCTTGAGCTTTCTTTTGAGTCTGAGCTTTCTCTTGAGCTCAAGCTTTCTTTAAATTCAGCTCTTTCTGAGCTTGAGCTTCGTTCTCTTCAGCTTCAACACACATAGTTTGTATATGCTTGTATAGTTGAGCTCTCTGCTTCTTTGATTTTCTCTCTCACTCTTCAAGCATGAGTCTCAATGTCTGAGCAATATCTCAATCTTTCAAATTAAACATCTGCAGCAGCTGTTTTCTAGCCTTCGAAGAAAAGATTATCAGCTGACTCAAGCTGATTGATGTGTTCATATTCAGCTCATTTAAGCTGTTCATCAATGCGTTCATTGTTGCAGAGATAAACGTGTCACTTTCTGTTGTTTCGTCACTGCTTTACTCAATATCATGAAAATGATATCTTTGCATTGAACTTCAATGTCAAGAAATAGAATACAGATGTGATATAAAAAGCTTTGAAATCAACAGAGTGAGCATGAATACATGCAATAATCGATTTAGTAGATAGATAAATCTAGAAGATAGACTAGATACAGACGATTAAATAAATAGATAAATAGATAGATAAATAGATAGATATGTCTCTATGTAAATGTTTTCGTCTAGAAAAGAGGTCGAAAGATGATGAGTAAAAGATGAAGAAGAAAACTTCGCTCAAGAAATCTTTATAAATGATAGTCAATATTCTCATGAATTCTGAAGATGTGACTGAGTCATGCTCGAAAAATCTTTATTAATAGTAGTCAATGTTCTCATGAATTCTAGATGCAATCGAATTAATGTTGTTTCATGAGTCATCAAGAGATGAGACTTCGTCTCAAAATAATATGTATCATAACAGAGAATTCAATGATCATCAATCATTTGAATCTGTTTCAGAGTTGCATGATTCTTCAATAACTTATGCTTTTTTATTCATGATTGCAATATAAAGTTTCACTTAATCTTAGAATCAATAAGACGATAAGCTTCACGCACTTTCTTAAAGATATTTGTCAATACTGATATCATCAGTGCATGTGATAATCATCTTTTCACAGTTATATTTAATGATTCAATGATGAACATCAAACTTTCTCTTTTCTCATCTTTTCATTATGATTGCAAGTCTTTTGTCTGAATGTGTAGTTGAAACATATTGAATTATCAATCTTATGTTTCAACTTCTTGCATGATCAGCATGTAAGATTGAATGAAGCAGCATTTTACTTGAATTTACTGAACTTGAATGTTACATCATCTTTAAACTGCGTGCTTAAAGCAGAGAACTTCAAATTCTTTGTTGCAGCAACAGACTTCGTCTTTTCATGCAAGAATTAAAAACTTTTCTAAGATGCTGCATTCTTACTTTGCTGCAAATGTAACTTCAACAATGCATTAATATTTTGCAAATGCAAGTCAATGTTTATAAAATGTTTTAACAAATCAACATAATTGATAAAGATGTATGAAATGCAAAGAGACTCATTCATGATGATTTTATTAATTTTCATTTGCAAGTACATTATGAAAGTTTCATCAAATATATAATAGTTCAAATTTACATACAGTCTGATGAAATACTGTTTGAAATTCATGATGCTTTGATCAACTCGCTGCTTTGCAGCTTCAAGTCAACATTTTGTTTAAAAGTTGTGAATTTTAGAATTGTTAAGTTTAGCATGCAAGTATTCAATGTAATACTTTCAATTGAATTTCTCATTACAATTATGCATGCTCATCACATGATCTCATCATTGATTGCAAAACTTCTTTGACAAGTATGATGTAAATCATTGCAGCTTCTCTTGTTTTATAATGAAATCAAATGATATCATGACTATGAAGTTTTTACAGTCTTGCAGTCAGAACATCAAGAAATTTCGTCAAATGTTTAATCACGTAATTAGTTGATAAATTAAATGATTTATCATTTTGATCAATCTCTCTTCTTATAAGATCACTTTGACGTGATTAGCTGCAAGCGCATGTCTAATAACTTAAATGACATTGTTTATCACATTGACATGAATCATCAAAATGACATGAATCATCAAAATAACATTGCTGACACTGATTATTCTAATTCTATATGCTAAATTCTATATGCTTAAGCGCATGCAAAAGCAAGATATTAAATCAATGAATTTATTATCTAACTAGTTATTTAATCATCTATTTGAATGAATTGTTGACTATGTAGAATATTCAATAAAGAATCATAAAGAGAGTCATAAAGAGTGCTCGATAGAAAAACATGAAGAGTGCTTGATAGAGAAACATGAAGAATGCTCGATAGAAAAACATGAAGAGTGCTTGATAGAGAATCATGAAAGAAGTCATGTAGAAAGCATGATTCAATTCATGTTATGCATTCAATTAATGAGTAATTTGAAGCATGTAGAAAGTTTGATAAAACGTTTGATAAAAAGCTCAATTGAAAGCTTGATCAAAAGCTCAGTAGAAAGCTCATTAAAAAGATCAGTAGTAGAAAGCTTGATCGAAAGTTCAGTAAAAAGCTCATTAGAAAGCTCAGTAGTAGAAAGATCAGTAGAAAGCTCAGTAGAAAGATCAGTAGAAAGCTCAATAGAAAGCTTGATAGAAAGATCAGTAGAAAGATTGATAGAAAGATCAGTAAAAAGCTCAGTAAAAAGATTGATAAAAAAATCAGTAGAAAGATTGATAGAAAAATCAGTAGAAAGCTCAGTAGAAAGATCGATTGAAAGATCAGTAAAAAGATCAGTAGAAAGCTCGATAGAAAGCTCAATCGAAAGATTAGTAAAAAGATCAGTAGAAAGCTCAATAGTTTTAGAAAATTTAATAGAAAGTTTAATATTGAGTCATGAAGAGTGCATTCTATTGAGCTAGTTAGCATTGTTAAAATATGATTGTTGTTTTTTTAGAAAGTAGAATTATGAAGAAAGAAAGAAGTAAGAAGAAGTAAATACTTTAAATCTTCTGAATTTTCTAGCGTCGATCTTCAACTGAGAGCGAAGATTACTAATCACAGAGATAACAGTACTATTCTCAAGTCATGTAGAAAGCATTGTTTGAAGCACTGTTTAATGTGTTTTATGCATTCAATCGACGCGTTTGATAAAGCATTTGATAGAAAGTTTGATAAAGCATTTGATAGAGAGATTGATAAAGCGAGTAAATGAGCGAGTAGATGAGCGAGTAAATGAGCGAGTAAATGAGTGAGTAAATGAGCGAGTAAATGAGCGAGTAAATGAGCGAGTAGATGAACGAGTAGATGAGCGAGTAGATGAGCGAGTAGATGAGCGAGTAAATGAGCGAGTAAATGAGTGAGTAAATGAGCGAGTAGATGAGCAAGTAAATGAGCGAGTAGATGAGCGAGTAGATGAGCGAGTAGATGAGCGAGTAAATGAGCGAGTAGATGAGCGAGTAAATGAAGTGAGTAAATGAGCGAGTAGAATGATGAGCATGTAGAATGATGAGTAGAATGATGAGTATGTAGAATGATGAGTAAAATGATGAGTATGTAGAATGACGAGTAGAATGATGAGTATGTAGAGTGACGAGTAGAATGATGAGTATGTAGAATGATGAGTAGAATGATGAGTATGTAAAGTGACAAGTAAAATGATGAGTATGTAGAATGACGAGTAGAATGATGAATATGTAGAATGACGAGTAAAATGATGAGTATGTAGAGTGATGAGTATGTAGAATGACGAGTAAAGTGATGAGTATGTAGAATAATGAGTAGAATGATGAGCATGTAAAATGTGAAGAATGAAGATGTTGTTAAACTGTTTAATGATACTGTTAATCATTTAATTATCTATGCACAAAGATAAATGATTCAATTTATCAGCTATTAGATTAATAATAATAATAATAATAAATTCATACATTTTTATGACATTGATTAAATCGACTCATGAGAAACTTTATGCTATGTGTGTTGAGTGAACAAAACTCTCTGACGTAGAAAATCACTCATTATCTATATGATTGCTTCACGCAGTTGAAACAACAAGATTAAAACTATGTATCAAATTTGTTCGCGTTGATCGCACATTAAAGAATGAGTATTCTAATCACTTTAAATTACTTTAGAAGCTTCGTTTTCATCATCATTCTTGCTGCTGCTTTAAGATCTTTCGTGATCGCGATGATTATTCAATAGTTCAAGAAGTTGATGTTGCATAGCATTTTTGATCGCAGATGCGTTTAGTTCAAGCAATGCATGAGTACATGCTTCGCTGTTTGATGACTTTGTTTGCAGTCACATTGCAAGCTATTCATGCTTGAAACATTTCTTGAGTGCAGATAAATGTTAAGATCTATGCGTTCAAATTCGATGTAAATTGTGAGAATGCTTTCAATTTTCTGAAGATCATCATGCATTTTTATCATCTTGATAAATAAATGAGATCTTTGTGCTGAAATTATGTCAACATCTGCGATGCATTTCTTGTATTTTTTTCATCATTACTTTCATTGACTTTTATGATATAACGTTATTGCGATGCTATCACTTATTGAAATCATTGTAGAAAAGTTGAATCATCTGCGTTTAGATTGCATTCTTGCATCTTCTTGAATAAATGTATTCAGAAGCATTATTTTCTTAATGACAGAAAAGCGAAAGATGAAATGATTAATTTTCATCAGTTGAGCGCGTATGAGTTTGCATGCTCATTTAATCTCTTGCATTCTGTTATCAACTTGACTGCATAATGTGACTTTATTCTGCAGCATGTTCAGATGAACATGCAGCGAACTTATGTACATTTTGATCTTTAGCGTTTCAATGCTTACTCTTTTGAATGCTTTTGCAACGTAATGTAAAGTTTGATTCTGCAGAGTTTCTAGTTTGTATTTCTTGTCTGATAATTCTTTCTCTTTGTCACGCTGATGTTAAATTGATGCTTCAAATGCAATTTCTGATTTCACTACAGTTGAGTACACTTGTTTCACTTTTGTGAAGATTACTTTTCATATGAAGACTTTTGAATGACTAAACGCAAGCATTCTTGTGACGTGACTCACTTCTATCTGTCAAAGATGAATATCTCATTGCAGTTTCATGTTCAGTTGAATCTTTAAAACTCATACATTTGACTTTGACTTAATCATTGAGCTTTCTATTTGTATGCTAGTCGTTATGTTGAATTTTCTCGATTTTCTAGTGAAATGTGTGAGCTTGTATTTTTCTGATGCGAACGTTGTGTTATGAATTCAAGCTCACTTCGCGCAAATATCATATGTCTTGCTCAGTGTTTTGCAAATTTCTTCAATAAATCTGTCATAGACTAGAATGTTGATATTATTTACAAAGTTAAGCACTTCAATTTTGATTCTCAATGCTTTGCATTTTTCAATTAAACTTACGTTGAAAAATAGAAAGAAAATCAATGAAATGAGAAATTCTTAAAATATGTCTGCGTTAATCTTGCACATAGTGCTTATTTGCTTGTCAAATATCAAGAATGTTTTTCTGTTCTTTAAAAAGCTGCATGCTCATTCAACTATATAGCTTGATGTTCTTTTCATTTTCAGCGTATGCAGCAGTCTGATGTGCAAGACTTGATCAAACATCTTGATGATGTTTAAGCTTAGCATGAAGATCATCTACTTGATTTTGCAGTTTCACACAATGTAAACTTGATCTACTAGTAAATTTAACGTCAAGATCATGAATCGCTTACATCTCATTCTCATTTGAGCATTTGAAAGCATGTGATGAATTTCAGCTATGTCATTTAATCTTTTGATCATAATTGACTTTAAAGCTTTGCTCATAATATCAAGCAGAGCAATGAGTCGATATGTTTTTGAATTAATATAGTCACTTTTCTTTGATTTGCATAACACTATTGTTTGAGTCTTTTTGAACTGCTTCAAGTGATATTTGTGTATCACGCATGCATTGAATAGACTCGTCAGTACTGAGATCAATTCTGTGAGATCTGCTTAAAGTGCTTTGTTTGAGATTTCAGAGATGTCTGATGCTTTGTTCACTTTTACTCATTTAATTACTCGCTTTATCTCATTCTTCAAAATACGTGAATTTGATGACACTGTCAAAGATATGAATGAATCTGAAATGTTGCTGATGTTTGCTTGTGAGAGTGAAGAAAAGAACTTTTCTTGCAGCATCTTGATTTTTTCTTCAAACATTGTTATCATATGATCAGTATCACTTTGTTTCAGCAATGAAAACTGAGAAAGTTTTTTAAATAACTGACTTTCGATTCTGATTCATTTTGCAAAGCATCATATTAATTTCAATGCGTCGCTTAACTCATGCATCTGTGATCTGAAGTGTGTGCATTTTATTTGTCTGATGATCTTGTTTTTGTGATCATTATGTTTCAAATATTCATTTCACGTCTTTAATGTATCTTACGTTTTTCATATGATTCATAATCATCTTGATTTCATTACTACTTCAAAGCAGCTCTGATTTCAGAAGTTTCTTGCTTAATTTGATGATTTTGCTCAAAGAGTAGACTTTTCAATGATTTCTTGTAGTACTCTGATGATCTTTGTCACTCTGTCATTCATTTCAGCTTTGCTGTTCAGAGAGTGATTTAACAAAAAATGTATTCGCAGATAAGCACTCAATGCTTCTGTGTTCATTTTTTTTCAGAGTTTACAAGTTAAAGACTGTGTTGAGATTATTTGTAAGTTTAGCTCTGTGACAATTAAAAGATGATCTAATTTCTGATGTAGATTAATTTGTACTTTGCACTGACGTGTCATAGACTGTATTTTCTCGCTGCTAAAGACTAAATCTATTGTTGTAAACTGATTGTGAGTCTCATGAGTGATTGTGTTTGATTTCAGCAGTAGTTTCAATCTTGCATTTGTAATGATGTTTAATAAAGTATTAATTATTATATGTTGAATGAAACATCTTCATTCTTTTCAGTGTGAATGACGTAGATTAAAATCTTCTATGACTAGTTGTTTACAGTCATTCTTGAGTAGTTCATTCAAGCGAGAGATAGTTGAGAATTTCTCTGTGAATATGATGAATAGTGATCTTAAGTTGTAAATGTATAAAAGTTTTAGCATTTGCGTTTTGTCATCTGTGTTGCAAGTTAATATGCTGATTGAGCAAATGTTTGATTCAACTGTCTTTACTGTTCACTGATTGAATCTTAAGTGTTTATTAACATATATGCATGTTCTTAATTGAGATAATGAGTTTTTCACTAGATGAAAGAAGTTGTGAGCTGAGTTAAATGATTGCAAGTTGTTGATGTTATGTTCTTGCTTCTGTATGACTATTATGTCAAATTCGCGAACTTCTTTGTTGATCAAGAATGATTCTTGAATCTTTAATGATTTTCTGATGTTATACTGTAGAATTTGTAGAAAGAATTGTTTTATCATAAAGTTATTTGCAGCTGTTGTTGACTCTGCGCTGAAAAGACTCTTTGTATGCTTTCAATCACTGAGAGTCTTTCATACTTTCTGATTAAGTGTTTCTGAGTCTGCTCAGATGTGATCTCATTCAAGTCGCTAGTCACGCATAAGAAGAGATCAACTCGTCTCTTCTTGACTTTTATCATCTGTCATGTTGATTCAACATCTCGATTGCGTGTTTTCAACATGATGATTGCTGAGTTCAAAGAGATCGTTGAATCTATGAAGTCTGTTGAGCTCAACGAATTCATTAAGCTTAGAGAGTTCAGAAACAGCGAGAGAAATGCATGATTGTATTTCAATGTTTTTGAACATTTGATCAATCTGTTTCTATAGATTTCTGATGCTTGTTTCATCTGCTGTCATCATTTGAGACAGATGCATCTTTAAAGTTCATGATCTTCATTGCAATTGATGCAACATCTTTTATTCAAAGACATCATGCACTCTTCAATGTGATGTTTGTCTGCGCATTTAACGCAGCATTGTTTCTTCTTGCAGAATTTGATCATATGATCAAATTTAAAGCATCTGTAACATTGAGTGATGTGACAATTCTTTTCAAATAACTTGCATGAGCATTCTTGATATGAGTTTAGCATGCTCTCATTCATTAGTCAATTTGTCATCGCTTTGATTGCAATCTCTATGATGAGCGACAAGTGAATCTTCTCACTTTCAATTACTTTCTTGAGTCAAACTATTCTTCAAATCTTTAGATTTTCATGAAGACTTACATTGTCTTTTATTAGTCTTTTAATGACTATTTTCTGATTGCTTGTGTCTATTGTGATGCATATCTCATGTGTTAGCACAGCGAAGATTCAATGCAATATGCACGTCAAGTTCACAATTTCTTTTGCTCATGTTTGAAATCTTTTCAAATCTGTTTGAGTCTTTGAACTTACTGCGTGAAGTGTGATGTCTTCGCTTTCAAGCTTGCGAAGAGACACAATTAGATTTCTTTGAGCTGTCAACATATTTGCGATTTCTTGAAGAATTTGTTCAATAGATTTCTTTTGTATCTTCTTTATTTTCTTTCTTTCTACTATCTTCATCATAATTTTTCATCTCTTGCAAAGCGATGACAATTTATTTCTGAAACGTTACTTTCTCATTGTTGCTTCTTCTCTTGTCACGTTCACTCATGACGTGATTCTCAATGAGAAGCGCGTACTATCTTATTTTTGTAGCTGCTTGCTGAATAATTGTATGAATATCTTCAGTTTCTGTACATTCTTTGCAATGAACGCATTTTGATTCTCATTGTTTTTTTCTTCTGAATCATTTCAAAGACGTTGCATCAGCTTCACTGCTACTTCTTTTCATGAATGATCTTTACTTTTCTTTTTCTTTAACGTTGATGTCTGTATTAAAGATCAATAATGTTAGTAACATACTTCTCATCATTACGTAAGCTTTTCGATCTCACGTTGCTGTTTCTTCATGACAAGTCAACGTCAATCACAATTATCTCTGAATCAGCATTGCTGCAGTTCATGCAATTCATTGTCATTTATTCATCTTCTAGATTCATCTGTCTTGATTGTATTTCTCTTTTCAAAAATTTGCTTTGCGCGCGTTGTAATTGTTCGCTTCAACTATTAGATTTAAGTACAAGATTAATGACGTAATTTAATGATGTTTGATTAAATCTTTGATTTGATTATCTGTCAACGATGTCAATGATGTCAACGTGATGATTAGCTGCATGTGATTAACTAATTAACACTTAAGAATTTGTCGATGAATGAAGTAATTAAAACTGTGAAATAACAAGATTTCTTTACATAAAACTGCATAATAAAAGATAATAAAATAACATTCTATTAATGATAGAATTAATTGCTAAGAAATGAAAGCAAAAGCTTGCAGAATTTTCATCTTTTGTTAAGTTGTTATCTTTATTCACTCATTAATTTCTTTTAATTTAATCTTGCAAGCTAGTTTTGTAAACATGCATCATTCATAGTTGATGAAATGTGTTTTCACATTCAAATTAAGAAAATAATATGAAAAATGTAAATAAAAAAGTGAAAAAGAAATTGCAAGAAATATTAAATATGTGTTAAAAATAATAATTATTTTTTTCTTATTGCATTTAAATTCATCTTATTCAATGAGTTTTTTTATTACTTTATAAAATTCTTTACAAGTTTGTATTTTATTAAACTACTTGAATTTCATCAATATTATTGCATTATTCAAATGCATCATCAAGAAAACAATGTTGACTTTAATAAATAAATTTTCACTTTGTTCATTGATTTAAAAATAATTCTTCATCAAAATCAATTTATTTTACTTTGTGAATTTCTCATTACTTTACAAAATTCTTTACAAGTTCATATTTTATTAAATAACTCAAATTTCAATGATATTATTACATTATTTAAATGCATCATTAAAAGAATAATGCTGATTTCAACAAATAATTTTCATTTTATTCAATAATTCAGAAATAATTCTTCATCAAAATTAAGTTATTTCACTTAATAAATTACTTGATTGACAATGAGATTCATTTGTACATGATGTTAACTACAAATCTTTTGATTCTATTTTATGTTTGAATAGAAGTCAGAAGAGTCAAGAAATCTCAATTCAATGCAGTTTGAATAATGTTAAAACATTACGTGATCAGAAAAACTGTCATGCAGAGTTTTCATCTACGAGACAATATCTCTTCTAACAGTCACAATTAATCTACAAAGAAGATGAATGACATGTCAATGTCAGTAAGAAATGAAAAGATACTACTAGTAAAATAGTTGACTCAAATGATGAGTCTGAGAGTCGTGACTACAAGTGATCAAAGAATTCATGACTCATTGACTGCATTGATATTAAAGCATCTTTATCACATCAACAATGCTGTTGAGTAATTGATGAAAAGATATCAGATAAAATAGTTGAATCAGATGATGAGTTTCAAGTTTGTGACTACATGCTTTCAAAGAAGTAGTGACTCGTCAATCATGCTGATATATTGAGAAGACTTGAACTCATCTTCTTTACTTGATGTCAAGTCATACATTTATCTACGTGAAAAATCGAGAGTGTATGAGAATAATCAGAATGCATCTCTACTATCAATCAGTTTAGCATTGAACGATTGCAATCACAAGTCTATATCAACAATCTATTCGACATTTATGAAACATAAGTCAAGAGCAGAATAGAATCTTTTAATACAATCACACTCTACTTCTTCATTATGTACATCTTTCTTTCATCACATATTTCTTTGCTTGATGAATGATAATCATCAAGCAAGAGAACACAGTTTTCAACATTATAATTATGAGCATCACGAGTGCAAAGAAATCATCTTTCATCTTCAAAATTGAAGATTGAAAATCGAAACATCATTGTATAAAATATTATCAGTGAAGAGCAAAGCAAGAATGATGTGTTACAACAAAAAGCACAGACACTCATTAAGAGTTTACTCAAGCGTCATGCACTAAATAAAAGCTATAGATTCATTATTTGATACATTGTCTTAATATTCATTGTTTTGATGACGTGAAGTCACTGTGTAGTTGATGAGCGATTTTATTTCTCAGAGAATTTTATTCATTCATAGACTGATTATTGAGTCGAGTTTCAATATAAATCTTCTGACTCGACTTGAGTACTTGATTTCAACATTCTGACTCGACCTGATATTGATCTTGAATCGATACTCGATTTGAGTTCTCAACTCGACTCATCAAGAAATTGAAAATGACATCAAATGTCAAGATTTACTATTTTTGAATCTATTACGTCGTTATATTTGAAAGACTTACGTGAAACAAATGAATCTATTTCTCTTCTCGTTGTTTGCATTATCTTGTTACATTATCAATAAAATATATTGCAAGATGTCTGATTCTGATAAGACATATGAATTATCAAGATCTTTGATCGAGAAAGAATTTAATTTCTCGATCGTTCATTCATCTACTTTCAGTAGTCTTCATTCTAATGAATTTGCAAGTCAAGATTCACGAAACATCAATCGAAATTTCGTTGAAAAGAAACGAACTCTTCACGAAGCGATGAATAGAATTCATCGTGATACTTCTCTTCTAATATTAAGAGAGAATAATCAGTATGTTGAGTGAAGTGCTGATATCAATGCTCAATTTCAACAATGATGATTACAGATGTCTGTTGACGAAAGTATCATCAACAAGACTCAAAGAAAGATAGATAATTCACTTTGAGCTAAGAAGATCAAAGTAAATAAACAATTCAACATCTGAAACAAGTTTATTCAAATGATCTCAACGTTGAAAGAATATTCTAAGATTTCATGCAAGAATTGTCTTAAAATTCTAGATCATTCTACGACTATTGATGAATCTAGTACGTTCAATATGATCAAGCATCTCAAGTCAAATGCTTGTCAGAAACGAAAATGACTCAAATTTCTTTCACAGCTTGAGATATCTTTCGATCGTGTAAGTTCAATATGATAATGCAAATAGATAATGCAAAGTTGACGTATTTATAGAAGAAAAGTCATATCAACTTATCATCTCAATTCAATCAACAGAATTGAAAAAAGATATTGTGTCAGATCTTCATTGCACTGAATTTGTCTTTTTGAATCATTGAAAACGAGCATTTTCAACAGTCACTACAAATGCTTCGTTCAGAGATTACTTTCGTTCATTGCACTAAATTGTCAAGCATGATTTTCTTGAAATATGATGAAATTCATGCAAAGATAAAGCAAGACTTAAAAGAGTCACGACAGATTTCTATTACGTTGAATGCATGATCTAGTTCTCAAAAAGTCGCTTATCTGAGAGTTTTGATATATTGAATAAATGCTACATTTCAATATCATGAATATCTTATTGAAATTACGTCTCTTCAAGTTGAGCATACTGATCATCATTTGATGCAAGAGTTGTTCAAGATTTTGAATACATACAACATTAAGAACAAGCTTTTTGATGTTGTTATCAATAATGTAAGCAACAATGACACTTTAAAGAAGAAGCTTGAAAAAGCGCTCAGTCGACGCGACATTTCATAAAATAGAGCACAAAACTTGATATCTTGTATGACTCATATCATTAATCTAGTGACTCAAGAGTTTATCAGAGCTATTGAATCAAAGACTTTGAACGACAATTTCGCTGTGTCATTAAACAATGATCAAGTCAAGAATGTAATCACAAGCAATGATCTTTGCACTGTTGTCAAGAAGATATTTATCAAGTTAATGATGCAAAAAAATAATGCATTTACTAATCAATGAAACAGATTCGCGCTCTTACTATTGTCATCAACAGTTTTTCTCAACGAAAGCTTCGCTTTTTAAAGCTTCAAGTCACAAGATCTTGAAAATTGATACAAGACATTTGCATTCACTGAAACTTTATTTATTTGATGCTTCGACGTGCATATCAACTGCGTGACACAATCGATATATAAATCGAGAAATTCTTGACAGATGCAAAGATTCAAGCTATTCGATTAAAGAAGAATGAATGATCACTAGTATTGCTTATTGACAATATGTTAAATTCTTTCTACGAGCTAACTCTGATTGTGTCTAAAATCATCAATGTTAACATACATTTAGAATTTTGAATGTTTGATGCTCTTTTCAATCATCTCAATGTTATTGAGACGATAGTACGCGATAATGCATGTACTTCACAAGCACTTGTTCTTTGAGCTTGCGAACTAGCTTCTAACAAGCTTGCAAAGTACTATTTCAAGACGAAGAGCAAAGATGAACTGATATACAATCTCGCTATGATTTTAGATTCTACTCAAAAGCTGAATTTGTATCAAGATTGAAACACAAATGAGAATGATTCTTATTTTTATTACGACAAGTACAGAAAAGAGTTCAAGAACTATTTTCATCATCATTATGAAGAAAGAACTACAACTGCAGAAGTCAGAACGCAAGTGACTAGTGATGTTGATCAGATAATGCAATATAATAATGCAATTGATCATTTATTAACAATGTTATAGTCTGTTGTGATGACTACACGAACTCTTCTTCAAAGAACTCAACGTCGCTTTGTATCTGTTAGTGAAGATGATCGATATCTTCGCACTGACGCTATTGTCAAGAAGTTTTCAACATGAGAGTATTGAAGAGACAACGTCTCGAACTATTCAAGAACGACTCAAATGACTAAGAATGTTCTCTCATGTTCAATATTCTCTGTAGATATTGAATGAACATTCAGTCTTGCAAGAAGAGTTTGTCAATGAGATTGATCACAAATTACTTCAGAATCAGTTGAACAGATAATGCTTTTCAAGTATTATAATCATATCATGAACTTGAATTCTGAGAAGACTATCATCAAAGCATGAGATATTTATCGCAGAGAAGAAGATGAAGATAACATGATTGATGAATCTGATGATTCTTTCAAGACAGATTTGCAGAATGTTTTACGTTCTATTAATGTTTAAATGTTCAATATCATTTCATTTGAAGTTGCTTTTGCATTATTAATGTATGTAATATGATAACACAGTTACAAGATAATGCAAAAAGATAATGCAGTTCATAAAGTGTATTGCTATGCTAGATAACTTGATCTGATCAAGATATCGCGAATGCTATTTTCATTGAGTACTCAACTGAATTTCAAGATTGCACATCAAAGTTTTCATGAATATGAAATTTCTTTGCTGAAGAGTTACTCGCTTGACATGAATAGCAAGAAGATTGCTATCTGCATATGTAAAGCATTATATCAGTAAGTGTTGTAAAACATCAATGATAATGCAAATGAGTAATGCACTTACTGACAAGAAATTCACATAGAAACGCTTCTGTGATCTTCTGAAGAGCAAGCAGTGTTGAAGTCTGAATTTTATAGTTTGCATCGCTCATTTTCTGACTCATCTTGTTTGTATCAATCTCATTCTGCATGATTTCGCGAACTATTCTTTCAAATGAGATCTTCGATATCAACAAATTCGCATCTCTCTGATAACGACGTATTTTTCAAAGTGCAACGATTTCTGACTTTCATTCTCTTTTTGACTGTCGCGATAAATTAGCTGTTGATAGCTTAATGCATTATCTGTTTGTATTATCTTCTGAACTTTATTGATCTTGCTTTCAGATAGAGTCTTGAAGTCTGCTCTTGATTCGTTCGTGATATGATTATCTGATATCATATCATCACGAGTTGAGATCTCAAATCATCACGTGATGCGTTTTTAGACTTTCATTCTATATCAAGTCTGTCAGTAATGCGCAACAAGAAATGCATTATCTAAATGCATTATATGTTTGCTTGCAACGAGTCATAATGTATATTAACTGATAACGATTTGAAAAATTGAGACTATCGAGTTGAGTGAAAGCAAAGTGAAGTACAATGTAAACAAGAGATGATGTGTAAACAAGAGATGATGACTGTTGACTGTATTTATAGTAGAATCAATATGATGAATGTTTTGATATTAGCACTAATATGATGAATGTGTTGATCGCAGCTCTAAAATGATGAATAAATTCTAACATTCAGCTCTGACTCTAATTTTATTTACATCTAATCTCACATCTATTCTAATTCTAACTTTATTTATGTCAAAGATTTATTCTAACTTTAACTTTTCTACGTTTCACATCTATTCATTGCACTCATCTATTGTGACTAAGTTCATTAGAAAAAGCACTTCAACATCACTATCAGATAAGAAAATTGTTATGCATTATTTATATGCATTATCATTGAGACTAATCAAAATCGCAGAATGTTTAATCTATCAATCAAGTCGCAGTCAATTATGAGTAGAAATCATGTGATGAAATGAAATGAAGATCAGAAAACTTTCTATATCAAACAAAGTGCAGATTGAGTGATTCTTTATAAACAACTCATCAAATTGAGAAGCATCAGCGTCTATCAGAAAGTCATCAAAGCGAAGCAGATGAAAATGAAGAACAATATGCGAAATACGATCACGAATGATTGAGTGAAAAAGAGTTTACATGATAATGCATTTGAGTAATGCATATGTGTTTCAAAAGCTGATTGTATAATAGCTCAATGCTTCAAGACGAATTTGATGAAGAAGATGAGAGAGAAGAAGACTGCGAAGCGAGCGAAGCTTGAAGCGATAGTCATGAAGATGACGTTCAATACTACTTCTACTGTCAATGTATGTACTGTGTTTGATGTGAAAGACAAGACTAACGTATGCATTAAACTATTGCACAACAAGATGAACTTGAAAAAAACATGTCAAGATACATGATATCTACTATTGAACTAATTCAGCAACGCATTTTACATCATGAAGAATTGAATGAATTGAAGACGATGAACGATTCAGATGTCATACAAGAATTCAACAAATTCATGAGTGCATTTTTGAATGAAAAAAATGCGATTGATCGAAAGATAGTTAATTCACTAGATTCATCAAATGATAAATCTGATGATATCATTGAGATTGACGACGATGACAAGAAGATGAAATTTAGCAAGAGAAATGATGATGCAAATATGATTGAGAACGAGAACGAGTACAAGAAGAAGTACGAGAAGAAGTATGAGAAGAAGTATGAGAAGAAGAAGAAGAAGAAGAAGAAGAAGAAGAATGATGAGATAATAGTGATTTCAGATTAGCAGTAGTAAATGAACAAGCATGAATTTTCTTTCATCAATTGCATTACTCTGTTGCATTATCAGACATTCAGATAAATATTAGTAGTACTTTGCTTCATGTCTTGACGAGTCGAGTCGAGAATTTCAAGTCAATACTTGATTTCAATCTTCTGACTCGACTTGAATACTTGAATCAAATCTTCTGACTCAACTCAAATACTCAAGTCAAGAATTCTGACTCAAATCGAGTCTTGATAAGTCGAGAACTTAACTTGATCTCGATGACTCGACTCGACGCGATCAGTCTAGATATCAGCACTTCACTCAACGTACTGATTATTCTCTCTTAATATTAGAAGAGAAGTATCATGATGAATTCTATTCATCGCTTCTTGTCACGATTTTAGCATGTGTTACTCGAAAGATGTTGAGAAAAAAGATGTTAGATCACTTAGATGATGTTGAACAATATTATAGATGATGATAGACGTGAGATTATCAGTGATGTTATGAAGATCTCTCGATACAAATGATATTCAGCGTTCATGAGATATAAGAATCTCTGAATGATCTCTTTCTTTTCTTTCTTCTTCGTGCAACGTCTTGTATTTAAAATCTAATTATTAGAATTTCATTCTGATTTCATTCAGCTCTCAGTTCGTGACATTACGTTGCATCACACTACATCATGAGTCAATTCGAGAATATCAGCAACATTCTGTCGTCGACATCTCTAGCTTCGATCAATGAACTCATCACTGTCGCTCAGTTTTGAACTCACGTCAACAATGCTTTCGAAGCGTGATACACTTTTCTGATCGAACTTCAAACTTGATTCAACGACATCATCACTCAGTATATCAACTGAGTCTCAGTCTGTCAACAAGAACATGAGCAAACTCAGATTGAACTTAAGCAGTTTCAGATCAATAATGAAATCTTGTCAGAAATGATTCAAGAACTCAAGAGCATAAGCAAAAACAATATCAAATCAGAGAAATATTTGAATTCAGAACTCTATATCGAAGAGCGAGAGAACAAGCTAAATCAGTTCATCTTTGAACTGATCAGCAAGCTGAAGTTGAACGCGAATCGTTATTCAACTTTCGAGTCCCGCCTTCTGTATGAGTACAGTCGCTTATCAAAGAATGCTATCGCTCAAGCGTTGTCGCATATGACTGCTCAGCATGACAAGCTAGTCACGATTGAGCAATTAGTTGTCTTGTTAAGACAAGTCTTCAATGATTCAGACAAGTAAGAAATCGCTCAGCAATTCATTTCAGTTCTAAGAATGCAAAATTGCATCTTCATTGAATATCTGTTCGATTTTCAGCAGCACATTGATGCAGTCGAATATGACGTCGTAAT
>JAABUI010000529.1_pt1 | contig 27447 bp, 29 predicted proteins | sample 5559111 | NCBI WGS metagenome assembly JAABUI01 (sample SAMN10711870, study PRJNA513365) | rock metagenome | isolation source: Antarctica rocks | place: Antarctica: Victoria Land, Buttleship Promontory | reverse complement strand
CGGTCGTGGTGGCCGCGTTGGCCACTCCGGCGCCGATCCCGCCCATAGCCAGTACACCGAACGCGGCGGCCGCGAGCTTCTTCTTGAGAGCCATGCGCAATCCTTCCGTCTCAGACCAGCCCGGTTGGCTGCTCTGAACACCACCCTGATCCGCCGCACCTGTAGATCCGCTGAAGGACCCTGAGAGAACACCAAGAACGTCCCACTTGTCCCGTCTGATCGATCACGGTGAGTCGTCGGCGCGGCTTTCGCTGTCCGAACTGCGCCCACTCGTCTGGCGCTCGAAGGCCTCCGCCGTGGCGACATCGCGCGGATAGGTGCGCACTCCACGGACGAGCAACAGCAGCGCCGCGGCGAGTACCGGAGCCAACATGATGAGGAACGTTCGACCCAGGCCTTGTCCGTGGTCGCCACCGATGCGGGTGGAGGCGAACCCGAAGCTCAGCGGTGCCGCGGCGGTGAACAGCGAACGCAGCACGGTGCGGACCGCCTCGGCCCGGCCCCACAGCTGGTGGTGCATGATGTCCAGCCGCGCCGAGTCCAGCGGCGGGTTGGTGGCGCCGTAGGCGGCCGCGGCGAAGAACAGCAGCACCGCGGCGATCAACAGTGAGTCGATGAGCAGGCTCGGCACCCCGAGCACCACGATGAGCAGCAGGGCGACGCCCGCGACCAGCACCCGGCCGTAGACCACTCCCCGGCCGATCAACCAGTCGGCGATCCGGGGACTGATGAGTACCCCGCCCACCGCGCCGGCCCCGATCACCACGAGCAGAATGCTCGCCACCGACTGCGGGACACCGAACCGCTCGGTCAGGTACTGCACTGCGAAGGTCTGCAGGCCGGTGAAGAAGAAGTATGTCAACGCGGACGCGACGATGAGCACGAGATTTGTCCGGATCCGCATCACATAGACCACTGCGGCCCACACCGACATGTGTTCCGGGTCCCGCGCCTGCAGTAGCGCCGAGTCGGGTTGCACGGCGGACCGGCGCACCTCGTCGGCGACGTGGCCGCCCCGATCTTGCTCGTCCTCAGCCACTGCGTGCGTACCCCTGGCAGGCTCGGCCAACAGGCGGTACAGCGCCCACCCCAGCACCAGCCCTCCGCCGGCCAGCAAGAAGAAGGACGCGCGCCAGGAGATGAGTCCGGCCACAGTGCCGGAGACCGCGAACCCCGCACCGGTGCCGACAAGCTCGCCGGCCAGGACGTAGCCAAAGATACGGGCGCGATCGCGCCCAGGAAAATAGTCGCCGATGAGCGAGGAGACGACGGGGGTAGCGGTGGCGATGACCGCGCCGAGCGCCAGCCGGGTGAGCAGCAGCATCGTGAACGAGGTTGCCACTCCGCTGAGTCCCTCGGCCACCGACCACACCACGATTGCCCCGGTGAGCAACCGGACCCGGTTGACCCGGTCGGCCAGCACACCCATCGGTAGCGTGGCCACCGCCCCGATCAGCGTGGACAGGCTGACCAGCAGTCCGATGTCGGTGTTGGTGAGGCCGAGGTCGGCCGACAGCGGCGCCGCGACCGCACCGACCGTGGCGATGTCCGCGCTCTGCAGGGCCAGGACCGCTGCAAGCAGAGTGACGATCCGCAGCCGGGCGTGGCCGCCGACCTTCTGCGCCGCCCACGGCTCGACGACGCGGCCGAACCACGTGCGCAGGCGGGCGGACCCAGCGGAGGCCATGCCCCATGCAAGCACCGTGGCTCGGTCGTCGCACGTTGGTCGCCGTTCAGCGGTTGTGGCGGAGGAGGCCGGCCTCGTACGCGCGGACCACCAGCTCTGTGCGGTGACGCGAGCCGGATTTGGCCAGCAGTGCCCGCAGGTGGGTCTTCACCGTCTCGACCGTGACGAATAGGGCGCCGGCGACCTCGGCATTGGTCAACCCCTGCGCGACAAGTCCCAGCACCTCGACCTCCCGCGGGGTCAGCCGCGCCGCCCACGGTGGCCGGGTCGCCGTCCCCCTGGGTGCAGCGACCCGCCGAATCGCCTCGGGGAAGACCAGCGACTCGCTGCCGGCGACGGTGCGCACCGCCGCGAGCAGCTGCTCAGGAGTGGCCCGTTTGAGCACGAATCCCCGTGCTCCGGCGAGCAGGGCGTCGTACACGGCGTCGTCGTTCTCGAAGGTGGTGATGATGACGACCGCTGGTCCGTCGCCGGTGCGGGTGATGCGCTCCGTCGCTGCTATCCCGTCGATCCGGGGCATGCGGACATCCATCAGCACCACGTCGGGATGGGTCGCCGCGACGAGCGCAGGCACATCGGTGCCGTCAGCACCGCCGCCGACGACCGTGATGTCCTCCTCGAGTCCGAGGATCGCCTGGAGTCCGGAGCGCACGAGGTCGTCGTCGTCGACCACGGCGACGCGGATCAGCTCCGCCGCCCGATCGGCAGCCGCACGCTCAGCAGCCACGCCCGGTCTCCGTCCGGCCCCGCCGTCATCGTCCCGCCGGGGAGCAGCACGCGCTCGCGCATTCCGGCGAGCCCTCGTCGGTCCTGGTGCGCCGCGGTCAGGTTCGTGGGGTTTCGTACCTCGAGGACTACCTCGCATCCCTGCTGCAGCAGCCGCAGCGCTGCCGATCCGGTGCCGTGCCGGGTCGCGTTGGTCAGCGCCTCCTGCACCACCCGGTACGCCGTGTGGGCGCACTCGGCATCCAGCCCAAGACGCTCGGGCACCTCCAGCGCGAGCGCCAGCGGTGTCGCGTCGAGCAGCGGCCGGAGCGCGGCCACGAGATCGGTGGAGCCGTCACGGTCTTCGGGTGCCTGCGTGGACGCTGTGGCGGCGTCCCGCAATGTGCCCACCACCTGGTCGATGTCGGACTGCGCCCGCCTGCCCAGCTCCTCGACGGCCGCCATCGCCCGCTCGGCCGCGGCCGGATCGGCTGCGAGCAGGCGCCGGGCCGCGGTGGCCTGCACGGTCATCGCCGTCATCGTGTGGCCGAGCGTGTCGTGCACCTCGCGGGCGAGCTCGTTGGCCCGGGCGAGCTGCTCCTGCCGCGCGGCCGCCCCGGCGACCCGCTCGGCAAGAGTGGGGCCGATGACCACCGGCGCACCCCGCGCGATCAGCCCCCCGGCACCGAGAAACAGCCCCGCGCACGCCACGAGCGCGAGCACGCCCGGGAGCACGAGCCACGCGGCCTGCCAGCCCGATCCGGTGTGCATCGGCGCACCGCCACCGGGCCAGCGCAGCTCGGTCTGGCCGCTGAACGGCTGGGCGATCAGACCCACGCCGACGGGCAGCAGGTAGAGGACGCCGACAGCGACGATCGCTCCGATGCCGAGGAGTACCCCGAGCCACAGCGCGCCGCGCCGTCGCGAGTCCCAGCTGTATGGGCGACGCACGTCCGGCAGGTCGACGCCGAGCAGGGCGCGCGCCGTCGACACCTCGACCTGACGCACCGGTGAGGCGAGGCCGATCCAGACGACGGCGGCCACGAAGACGGCGCCGAGCAGGATGAGCAGGCCCCGGTTCAGCGACGACTGCTGGGACACCAGACTCGTGCCGATGACCAGCCCGGCCACGGCCATGGGCAAGGCCACCGCGATGGCGAGGAACACGTGGGCGACCGCGCCCAGTCGCGGTCGATGACGCATGCCGCCAGCCTTGCACGGCGCCGCCGCATTCGGCCATCCCTCGATCGAGGGATTCGGTTCCCTCTCCGGGGTGATGTGCGGGGGGTCGGGTCGGGGCGAGCGTAGACGGCATGACGACGACTCAACGCTCACGATTGCCCAAGTGCCTCGCGGCCGGCGCGGTGCTGGCCTGTCTGCCCTATCTCGTCCTGAAGCTGATGTGGCTCGGCGGATCGACGGTGGGGCTCAACGACCTGGCGCTGGCCCGCAGCACGACCATGCAGGTCGCCAACCTCGGGACCGTCGGCATGGAGCTCGTCGGCGCTACGCTGGCCGTCGCGCTCGTCCTGCCCGTCGGGCAACGGCTGCCGTCGTGGGTGGTGCAGGTGCCGATGTTCGTGGGCACCGGGCTGCTCGGCGGCATCCTCGTGCTACTCCCGGTCGAGCTGTTGCTCAGCGCGGGGGACTCACAAACCCCGGCGGCCGCTGCCGAGCCCATCCAGGGGTGGGTCTACGCCATGGTCTACGGCGGTTTCGCGGTGCTCGGCGTGTGCCTGCTGACGATCTTCGGGCGGCACACCTGGCAGCGCTGGGCCCTGCCGGGCGGGTGGCTTCAACCGCTCGGCACGTACGCCGCCGTACCTCGCCGCGACGGATGGACCGCGCTGACCCAGGCCGGGTTCATGGTGGTCCTCTGCGTCACCGAGGTCGTCGTGACGGCCCGGGCCGGCCTGCTCGGCGGTCATCCGGTGATGGCGGTCGTCATGGCGAGTGCGTCGGCGGCAGGTGTCGCGGCGCGGGTGTTTCGCGCGCCGCGGTCGGTGCGCGGCGTCGTCCCGTTGATGCTGGTCTACTGCGGGTCGGCCGCCGTGGCGGCCTGGGGGCTGTTCTTCACGGTCGTCCTCGCGGTACCCAACCCCCTGCGCGGGTACGGCGCCGTACCCGCGGCGCTGCTGGTGATTGAGCCACTGCGTGCCATCACCGGCCTGCTCGGGGTCGTCCTGATCACCCGGCTGCGGCCGAGGATGGCCGTTGGGTGACGGTCCGCCCGTCCGGTCGCCGGTCAGCGCAACAGCACAACCGCACCGGGCCCTACTGGGCGGCGACCAGCTCACGCGCCTCGGCATCGGTGGACACCGAGGGATCGGACCCGGCAAGCGGCTTGCGGGCGCTCTCCTTGAGGAAGTAGACACTGATCGCACCGACCACACCGGCTGCGATGAGGTAGTAGCCGGGCCAGTTCAGGTCACCGGTGGCCAGTACAAGTCCACCCATCACGGCCGCCGTCGTACCCCCGAAGGCCGAGACGAACAGGTTGAACGCGATGGACAACCCGCCGTAGCGGATCTCGGTGGGAAACATCGCCGGCAGGGTCGAGGGGCAGGTCGAGGAGAAGCACACGAGCATCAAACCCATCACCATCAGGCCGAGAAAGGTGGGCGCAATACCCCCCAGGCGGAGCAGCAGCACAGCCGGGAGCGACAGCACGATCAGCGCGATACAGCCCCCGAGCAGCACCGGGCGTCGACCCACGCGGTCACTCAGCCTGCCCATGAAGGTGATGATCACCACCAGGACCAGCAGGACCACGATCTGCAGGATCTCCGAGGTGGTCTCGCTGGTGCCGTCCTCGCCGTGCTCGGGCAGTGTCGTCGTCAGATAGGTGGGCATGTAGCTGGTGAGCATGTAGTTGGTGACGTTCCACGCGATCACCAGCCCACCGACCAGCAGCACCGCGCGCCAGTACTTGACGAAGATCAGCTTGAACGCCGCCCCGGTGGGCGTGCCCTCGTGCTGGTCCGAGTGGGCCACCAACTTCTGGAACGCCGGCGTCTCCTCCAGCCGCAGTCGCAAATACAGGCCGACCACACCGAGCGGCAGCGCGAGCAGGAAGGGGATCCGCCAGCCCCAGGAGAGCATCTGCGAATCACTGAGCACGGTGGTCAGCACCGTAACCAGGCTCGCGCCGAGGACATAGCCGGTCAGGGTGCCGAACTCCAGCCAGCTACCCAGGAAGCCGCGCCGCTTGTCCGGGGCGTACTCGGCGATGAAGGTCATAGCGCCGCCGTACTCGCCGCCGGTGGAGAAACCCTGCACCAGTCGGCCGAACAGCACCAACAACGGAGCGGCGATGCCGATCGTCGCGTAGCTGGGGATGATGCCGAGGATGAAGGTGCCGATCGCCATCATGATTACGGTGATCGAGAGCACCTTGGTCCGCCCCACCCGGTCCCCCAGCGGACCGAAGAACAGACCACCGAAGGGGCGGATGAGGAAGGACACGGCGAAGGTGCCCAGCGTGGCGACCAACGCCAGCCCGCTGGGCAGACCCGAGAAGAAGACCTTGGCGATGATCGCCGTCAAGTAGGAATAGACGCCGAAGTCGTACCACTCGGTGATGTTACCCAGCGCCGCCGCTTGGACCGCGCGCTTGATCACCTTCTCATCGGTGATCGTGACATCGGCCAACTCGAACTTTTCACTATCCATGGACGAAATCGTCACGCATGCTGGCTTTTGATCGCAAACGCAGTCGTGCGGAGAGTGTCGGTGGACGCGGGCAGTCCGCCGCGAGCTCGCCGCCGGCCCGTGGCTGCACCGATACCGGCATGGCCGACGAGGAAGGCGCCTTCCTCGCGGGCACCTTACTGAGCGACCTCCCACGGGCGCTCAGCCACCTCGCGCTCATCACCGCGGCCACCGCTGCTCAGGCCGTCCCTTCGGCGGCGAGCACCCCGGAAACGGCGAAGGTGGCGGCGATGACGGCTTCGGTCACCGCGGTGCGCCGACGCCGGGAGTCGACCCCTGCGAGGGCGACCATGCTGACCGCGTGCAGCGCATCCACTCCCACCCCCAGCCGACGGACGGCGGTGGTGGGCACCGCCACTGTGACCAACGCCTGGACCAGCTGGCGGGCGCCCAGCACCCGGCCAACCACCCCGGCCCGGTGGTCCAGTCGAATCCCGCACAGCCGCGCTGCGGCGCCGGGGTTGACGAGCTCCGATCCGCCCCAGCCGGCGCGGACCGCTTCCAGCAGTCTCATCGCCAGGCCCGCCGGGTGAGCACGGCTCCCACTCCCGTCAACGCCGCGGCGACCCCACCCAGCACGCCGTGGTGGTGCGACGCCCACAACTGCGGCGCAGTGGCTTTGGCCTGGTCGTCAAAGACACCGTGGGCCCCGAAGTCCTGCTCCGCGTCTGCCGGTTTCCACAGGTTCACCGCCTGATCGGCCGCGCGCGGCTGCTTGGTCTGCTGGGAGGAGAAGCCGGTGCGCGCCAGGTAACGGTCCAGGATGCCCGGCGCGATAGCGTTGGCGGCCAGGGTGCCCACCGTCGACGCGCCCACCCAGTACTCCCGGCGCTTGGGGTGATCAGCCGCATGGAGCACCCCACGGGCGGCGACCTCCGGCTGGTAGATCGGCGGCACCGGTTGCGCGTGGTTGGGCAGTTTGTTGAGCACCCAAGAGAACTGCGGGGTGTTCACCGCGGGCATCTGGACCATGGTGACGTGCACACCGCTCTTCTCGTGCAGCAGCTCGCAGCGCAGCGCCTCGTGGAAGCCCTGGATGGCGTGTTTGGACCCGCAGTAGGCGGTCTGCAATGGAATACCCCGGTAGGCCAACGCCGAGCCCACCTGCACGATGGTGCCCCGGTCACGCGCCTTCATCCGCGGCAGGATTGCCATTGTGGCGTAGACGAAGCCGAGGTAGTTGACCTCGGTGACCCGTTTATACTCCTCGGGCTTGATCTCGTCGAACGGCGAGAACACCGAGGTGAAGGCCACGTTCACCCACACGTCGACGGGTCCCAGCTCCTTCTCGATGCGTGCTGCGGCGGCCTCGACCTGTTCGTGGTCGGCGACGTCGGTGGGTACCACGAGCGCCGTGCCCCCGCCCGCTTCGACGTCCCTGGCCGCACCCTGGAGCCCGGCTTCACCGCGGGCGACGAGCGCCACCGTGGCGCCGCGGGCTCCGAATGCCTTGGCCGTGGCCCGGCCGATCCCGCCACTGGCGCCGGTGATCACGACGACCTGGCCGGTTGCAGTTGTGCTCATGATGTGAACCTCCTAATCGGTGGGACTCAGTGTGTGTGCGGACTCGAGCAGCAGTGCGTGCACAAAGGCCTGCGGCAGGTTGCCGCGGAGTTGGCGCTGGCTGATGTCGTACTCCTCCGCGAACAGGCCCGGCGGTCCGCACGCTGCCCGGTTGCGCTCGAAAAGCCTTGCCGCTGAAACGCGTTCGCCTTGTTGCTCGGTGGCCAGGGCCAGCAGAAACCCACACAACACGAACGCTCCCTCGGCATCGGCCAACGGGCGGGAGTCCTGCCGGAAGCGGTAGACGTATCCGTCGCGCAGCAGGTCCGTCCGTACCGCGTGGATCGTGGCGCGGGTCCTCGGGTCGGCCGCGGGCAAGGCTCCCCGGATGGCCGGGAGCAGCAGGGCCGCGTCGACGCGAGCATCGCCGGGAGCCCGCTGCCAGCGACCGCTGGGGTGCAGACAGTCGCTCGCGGCATCGGCCACGATGGCGTCGGCCAGCTGGTTCCACTGCGCACCCTGCGCCTGCGGGGCCACCGCGCCCACTGCGCGCAGACCGGCGGCACAGATCAATCGCGAGTGCGCCCAGCGAGCATTGTCCAGCTCCCAGATGCCTGCGTCCGGATCACCCCAGCGCTGCTCGATGGCGGCAACGCATTTCTCCACCCCGCTCCAGTGCGCACTATCCAAGCGGTCGAGACGTCCCGCTGCGGCGAGCAGCAACAGCACCTCGCCGAAGGCGTCGAGCTGGAACTGACCGTTGACCCAGTTGCCGGTCTTCACCGATGCGCCCGGGTAGCCGGGAAGCCGCAGATCTTGCTCCCCGGGCACCGGCCCCCCGGCCACGGTGTACGCAGGTTTGAGCTGCGGGCCGTCGTCCAGGATGCGCGCGGAGACGAAGCGGACGGCATCGTCGAGCAGCTGATAGGAGCCGGAGACGGCGGCGGCTTGTCCGGCGTAACACTGGTCGCGAATCCAGGAATAGCGGTAGTCGTAGTTGCGGCCCTGCTCGGCGCGCTCGGGCAGGGACATGGTGGCGGCGGCGACCATCCCTCCTCCGGCGCTGGTGAGCCCGCGCAGCACCGCGTGCGCATGCCGGGCGTCGCGGTCGGCAATCGTGCCCGCCACCTCGGGAACCGCTCGCGCCCAGGCAGCCTCGGTCGAGACCCACGCGCGCTCGGCCTGCACCGGCTCGGCTGGGAGCTCCTGGTCGGACACCTCGAGCACGAGGTCGTGGTGCGCACCTTCAGAAAGTTCGATGGTCAGGTGCAGGTGCCCGGCGGAGGCCACCCTCGCCTTTCCCGCGCCGGACCAGCGGAAGTGAACCGGCCCCGAACGGCCCGACCACACGCCATCTTGAGTGGACAGCGATCCCATCGCGTGCCTGCCGAAACCGGCCCTGGCCTCGAGGACGACCTCCACTCGCGCGGCACCCTCGATGGCGACGATGCGACGGAGTACCACCGCACGCCCCGACTCACCCGGGAATGCCAGCGCCTCCCGACACTCGATGATTCCGCCGTCGGTGACCCAACGGCTCCGCCAGATCAGCGACCCCGGCTCGTAGTAACCGCCCCAGACGAACCGTGAGTCAGCGGGGGTGATGGCATACACGCCGGACCCGCCGATGAGGCTGGAGAACACTGCGTCGGAATCCCACCGCGGCGCGCACATCCACACGAAGTCTCCCCGCGGACCGACCAAGATGCCGCGTTCACCGTCCGCGAGCAGGGAGTACTCGCGCAGCACATGCGGTGGAATAGCGTCCGACCGTAGGTTGTTTTGCTGTCACCTGTTGCGCCTCCTGCTTCTGCGATGACGTCGAGCCGTTGGTAATCCTCGCGCAATAGTTGCGTTAGCGCAACTGTTAGGATGGAACCACACGACCATGGGAGCGAGCGATGACACCAGCACCGTCCGGCGAGCAGTTCGAGATCACCTTCGCGCAGCAGCGGGCGACCATCGTGGAGGTTGGTGGCGGCATCCGCACCTACAACGACGGCGACCGTGCCGTACTGCACCCCTACGACCGCGAGGCGATGTGCGACGGTGCCCACGGTGCGCCGCTGATCCCCTGGCCGAACCGTCTGGCGGACGGCAAGTACACCTTCGACGGCACCGAGCAGCAAGTGCCGCTCAGCGAGCCGGAGAAGCACAACGCCATCCACGGATTTCTGCGCTGGCGCCCATGGCGGGCCGTCGAGCACTCGGCCGACCGCATCGTCATGGCAACGCGGCTGTACCCGCTCAAGGGTTACCCCTTCACCCTGGACGTTCGGGTCGAGTACAGCCTGAACGCCGACGGCCTGCGCGTACGCACCACCGCGCACAACCTCGGCGACACCGCCCTGCCCTACGGAAACGGCCAACACCCCTATCTCTCCCCCGGCGAGGGGCTCGTCGACGCCTGCACGCTGCAGGCGCCGGGGGCGACCCGCATCACCACCGACGACGAGCGTCAGCTGCCCACCGGCACCGAGGCCGTGCAGGGGACCGCTTACGACTTCCGCTCCCCGCGCCGACTGTGCGAGCTGGCGATCGACTACGCGTTCACCGACCTGGAACGCGATTCCGGCGGCCGCGCGTGGGTCCGGTTGACCGGGGATGACGAGCACACCGCCGAGCTGTGGGTGGACGAGAGCTACCCACTCGTGGAGCTGTACACCGCCGACACCCTTTCCGACGCCCGCAAGCGCACCGGGCTCGGTTGCGAGCCGATGACGTGCCCACCCAACGCATTTCAAAGTGGACACGGCCTCGTGCGGTTGGAGCCGGAGGAGTCGCTCACGACGACGTGGGGCGCGCGGCTGCGCTGAGCAACCGGTACCAAGGCTATTACCGTTTTTGGTGTGGCTACGAACGTGCGTCTGCGTCCCGATGCCGAGGCCGCCCTGCGGGACAGGGCCGCGCGTACCGGGCATTCGCAGAGTCGCGGGCACTAACCTCCACATTGGACGATCACGTACGTGCGGGCTCAGCACTGGTGACCTCGTCGCTGGCGCGGGTTGAGGTGCCCAGGTCGGTGCGCGCCTTCTCGGGCGCGGCGGAAGTCGTCGACGAGCTGGTCGAGGTGGCCCTGTCTGGCATGCTCGAGAAACCGTCACCGCGGAAGTGATCGCACACGCCCGTAGGCTCAGCCCGCCGATGCTGCGCAGCCTCGACGCCATTCATCTCGCATCGGCACTGTTGGTCGACGCGGATGCGCTGGTGTCCTACGACCAACGGTCGAACGACGCTGCCGGCGCCAACAGGGTCCGGGTGCTGACTCCGACCCGCTGATCGGTCATCGCTACTACCCGGGCAGTCCGGTGAGATGGCCGAGCAGGCCCCACGACGATGCGCAACTAGTTCGGCGCCGCGTCCCCACTGGGCGCGCGCGGCCGGTTGCTCAGATGCCGATGGTGACCGTCGACGCGCCGGAGGTGCCTGCGGTCAGCTCAGCGGCGCGGTCAGCTCGAGGTGTACGCCGTCAGGGTCGCTGAAGGAAAGGACCGCAATTCCGGCGTCACCGAGGTCCTTGACCTCACCGTGCGGGATGCCGGCATCCGCCAGCTTTTGTTGCGCGGCAACAAGGTCGTCTCGTGACTCGACCTGGAAGCTGACGTGGTCCAGGCCGGTGTGGTCTGCGTCGAATCGCTGACCCTCCGGCGCGACCGGCCGAAGCCCGAACAACGTGCCGGACGGCGTCTGGTACACGGTGCCGCCGTAAAAGTGCTCCGGAGACTCCCGCACGCCTGGGTCGTCAACGTCGGCGGACATGTCGATTGCTGCCGGCCACCCGAAGACCTGATCGTAGAAAGCCTTCGAACGGGCGATGTCGGTGACGGTCAATCGCACGTGGGCGTAACCGGAGCTGCTGATGAGTGCCATGGCACTGTTCTACCCTAGTTGGCCGGCGTTGGCTCGATGATCAAGGAACGCAACAGGTCCTCGCTACACTCCGGCGCGTGCGCCGAGCGCAGTGATCAGCTCGCTGAGCTGATCGTCCCCGGCGGACGGCGCCTCTGCCCGGGTGGCGGCGGCAGCGCGGCGGCCATCCTCGCTCAAACACCACTGCAGGTGGTGGTGCAGCGTCTCGGCGTCGAACCGGTCCGCCGTCATCACCGCCGGCCAACCCCAGGCCACAGCCTGGGCCAGCACCTTCCCGCCGCCGACAATGGGATCCACCGCCACGGCAGGCACTCCATTCTTCAGCGCCAGCACAAGACCATGCAGTCGCATGGTGATCACGCCGTCGAGCCGACCCAACAATGACTCGACCTGCGCCGGGCTTGTCGCCAAGCGCCAGTCACGTGGATCCAGGCGCGTGTCCAACGAGACGGCTGCGGCGTCGGAGTCCGTCAGGTAGTCCTGGATGGTCGTACTGACCGCTGCGTGCCGACGGCGCTCGCCGTACTCGCCTTGCCCGTCCGTCAGGTACACCCCGATGACCGGCACGGAGCTCTGTATCCGTCGGGCAGCCAGGTCGCGTCGCGGTGGGATGCCGGCGACGTCTCTGGGGATGACGACATGGAATCCGGTGACGGCGGGCGAATGCTGATCGATGACGGTGACGTCGACGGCGATCCGCCGGCAATGCGCGAACTGCTGATGCAGCTGCGCAGGAATGTCACCACTCAGCGGGCCGCACACAAAGACCAGGTGGGTATAGCGCAGTGGGTCCGCGTCCATGAGCTGCAGTCCCCCGGGCGGGCACATCACCGCACTCCAGGCCAGATCATGGTCCGCCCCCGCGCCAACGAGTGCGGTGGCCACCGCATCCATGCTGAGTACATCGCCGGCCGTCGCCTCGCCGTGCAACACACTGGACCAGCCCACTACCAGGATGCGCACGCGCTCCGCCAATCAGTCCGCGTCACCGTCGGTGCCTGCTCGCGGGCTCCGTCATCGCATCCACTCGGTCGACGCTACCCATGCTCAGCTCGGTGCCGCCGATCACGGGTAGCGCCGAGGCTGCGAGTCGCGGTCTGCCCCCGTAGGTGGAGAGCGCGTGCAGTCCCGCGACAAAACCCTGACTGCGGAGAATAACGATGAGCAGACCTCGGCCAGCAGGGCGGGGTAATCCCGCTGTCCGGTCATCAACCAATTGACAAGAAGGTGGTTCACGGCGCCGACAAGACCGACAGCGGTGAGCCGTTGCGCGTCGGTCGGCGTATCCCGACTAGTTGGGGCGAGCCATACCGCCGTGGTGAGTTCGGCGAACTCGCGGAGAACCTCGTGCCGGAGCTGCTCAAGGTCGGGCGAGACGCCCACGACCTGGATGAGCACCACCCGAGCCCGCCGCGGATCGGCGGTGAGGAATTCGACGAAAGCACCCAGTGCGCGACTGGTGATCTCGTCCACCGGGGCAGCGCCGACGCCCGCAGTGGCGTCCGCTATGGCGGTGGCGGTCGCAGTACTCATCTCCTGAGCGAGGTCGCTGTAGAGGGCGACCAGGCAGGCGTGCCGGTCGGTGAACGACTCGTAGAAGTATCGCTCGGTGAGTGCGGCCTCGCGGCAGATCTGCTTGACCGAGGTGGCTGCGTATCCGCTGGTGCCGAACAGCTCGAGTGCGGCGGCGAGAATCGCACCGCGGCGCTGGCGGGTCCGCTGATCGGCGTCCAGGCCGGAGTAGCGGCCGGTTATGGCATGCTCGGACCATCATTTGACACATCAATATGTCAGACATCGTCATCGTCATCGTCATCGTCATCGACATCGACATCGTCATCGTCATCGACATCGACATCGACATCGACATCGACATCGACATCGTCATCGTCATCGTCATCGTCATCGACGGGAATCTGCCACCTGGGAGGAGGGTGGACGCCGTGGCGTCTCATCCATTGGCCGGACGCGTCATCGCGGTGACCGGTGCGGCACGCGGTATCGGCAGGGAGATCGCCGCCCAGTTGGCACTCAAGGGTGCCCGGGTGGCTCTCGGTGACCGCGATGGCAGCGCTGTGCGCGCAACCGCACGCGAACTGCCCGGCTCGGTTGCCGCCTTCGATTTGGATGTGACGGACACCGGTTCGTTCACCGCGTTCCTTGCCGCGGTCGAGGCCACCTTGGGCACGCTGGATGTCTTGGTCAACAACGCCGGCGTGATGTGGGTCGGCAACTTCAACGAGGAGCCCGAGTCGGCCACCGAGCGACAGCTCGAGGTGAACCTGCACGGTGTGATCCGCGGCGTCAAGCTCGCGGCGCCGTCGATGCGCGCGCGTGGGCGGGGCCAGATCGTCACCGTGGCCTCCGCGGCGGCGAAGCTGTCCCCGGCGGAGGAGGCGACCTACGCGGCCACCAAGCATGGCGTGTTCGGCTACCTCAACGGTGTGCGGGAGGAGCTGCACCGCAGCGGCGTCCAGCTCACCGTCGTCATGCCAGGGGTGGTCGACACCGAGTTGGCCGCCGGCACCGCGTCTGGCGCGGCGAAACTCCTGCAGCCGATCGATGTGGCGCGCGCGGTGGTTGCGGCCATCGAGCGTCCACGCTTCGAAGTCACCGTGCCGCCCTATGTCGGGCCCCTGGTGCGGTGGGTCAATGTCCTGCCGCAGGCCGGCCGCGACTTCCTGCTGCGCAAGATGGTGCCCAACCAGATCACCGCGCTCACCGACCGATCAGTCCGGCAGAGCTATGAAACGCACAACGTGACCGCCACCGACATCACAGGGGTGTAGCAATGACGCAGCCGGTCCGACCGATCCCCGAGTTCGACGGTGTACACGAGGTATGGCCGCGGGCAGACAAGCACCTTCGCGGCACCCCGCAACGCGTCGGGCGCACGTGTCGGTGACGGTGGGACTCGTTGGCGGTGGTGCGGGACCCTCGGGCGAAATGCTGCCGCGTGTGGGTCGACCGGCGTTGCCCGGCGACGATCCGTTCTACCGGCCCCCGGCTGGGGTGGATGGCCTCGCGGCGGGCACGGTGTTGCGTAGTCGTGCCGTCGAGGTGGCCCTGTTCGGTGTGGTGCCGCAGAAGGTCTCGGCCTGGCAGTTGTTGTATCGAACCAGCGATCTGCACGGGACGCCGCGGGTGGCGGTGACGACCGTGTTGCTGCCCTGGGATGCCGACCCGACCGTGGCGCGGCCATTGCTGTCCTACCAATGCGCGATCGATGCCGTGGCCGCGCAGTGCTTCCCCTCCTACGCGCTACGCCGCGGCGCCAGGGCACTGGGGGCTGTTCCGCAGTGGGAGCTACTTCTCCTGGCCGGCGTCTTTGCTCGCGGCTGGGCGGTATCGATCCCCGACCACGAGGGGACCGACGGACACTGGGGGGCGCCCCGCGAACCCGGCTACTGCACGCTCGACGGCATCCGGGCGGCATTGAGCTTCGACCCGCTCGGGCTCGAAGCGTCTACCCCGGTCGGGTTGTGGGGCTATTCCGGTGGTGGACTCGCCACCTCCTGGGCGGCTGAGATGGCGCCCGATTACGCGCCCGAGATCAATCTCGTCGGCGCCGGGCTCGGTTCCCCCATCGGCGACCCCGCCTCGGCCTTCACCCGCTTGAACGCGACACTGCACGCGGGACTACCCGCATTGTTCGTCGCCGGGTTGCGGCGCATCTACCCCGAGCTCGACCGCACCATCCGCCGCCACGTCAACGCCGACGGCCTCGCCCTCCTCGCGTCGATCGAGCAGATGACAACCCTTGCTGCCGTGGTGCGGCTGGCCCGCCACGACCTCGACCGCCACACCGACATTCCGTTGGCCGACTTCCTCGCCCAACCCGAGATCCTCGCGGTGTTCGACGACATTCAACCGGGCAACCAGGCCCCTTCGGCCCCGCTCTTAGTGGTGCAAGCGGTACACGATCAGATCATCAGCATCGACGACGTCGACGGGCAAGTGCACCGCTACGTCACCGCCGGTGCGCACGTGACCTACCGGCGCGACCGGCTCAGCGAACACCTGTCGCTGCACCCGCTCGCCGCCCCGGTGACCCTGCACTGGCTATCCGATCGCTTCGCCGGGAAACCCCTCCCCGACCCTGACATCAAAACCGTGTGGTCCGTGGCGTTGTCCGTCGCGGCGGTGCGTGGCCTGCTCCGGCTCACCTGGCACGCCGGTAAGGCACTGCTGGGCCGACCCCTGCGATCTCAGGCGCCCCTGACCGGCCGCTAACCCGCCACAGCAGCGGTCCGCGCACCCCGCTAGCGCCACCGTGGGTGATGCTATGTGCATGACAGAGCGAAACGTCCTCGGCGACGAGCTGCAACCGTGTGGCACAGATCCGCTGACCGGGTTCTTCCGCGACGGATGCTGCAGTACCGGCCCGGAGGATCTCGGGAGCCACACCATCTGTGTGGTGGTTACAGTCGAGTTTCTCGACCACCAACGCAGCATCGGCAACGACCTGTCGACGCCGCGACCGCAGTACCGCTTCCCGGGGCTTGTGCCGGGTGACCGATGGTGCGTGACCGCGGTGAATTGGGTACGCGGCTACCGCGACGGCGTGGCTGCGCCAGTCGTGCTGGCCTCGACCAACAAGGCGGTGCTCAACATCGTGGCGCTGGAAGTGCTTCGTGAGTTGGCCGTTGACGTCCCGGGCGACCCAAGTTCACTCGAGAAGTAGTCTCCAGGCCGATTGGTGGGTGCCGCACCCGCGCACGTATGCCGGTTCGTCGCTCCCCCGAACTGCGGTCAGAAGTCCCGCGCCGACTCTCCGGCGGCGCCACCGACGCGGCCGATGTGCACCCTGCGCGTGAGCCGAATGAGCGGGCGAACTAGCAGCTCGACACTGCCGAGCAAGAACAGCCAGGTTCCGGCGGTGGCCGTGGAATCGGAGAAGAACAAGATGCTGCCGATCACGAACCACACCGCAACCAAGATGTCGTTGAGGATGCTGAGCGTCTCGTAGCGCTTGCGCAGCACGAGTTCCTCACGGCCAATACGCAATTCGATGCTGTTATCGCTCACCGCGCTCACCTTAGGAGCAGGAGCACGACCGGTCGACCGCTGCTGGCCGGCACGTCGTGCATTCAAATGCCGTTGGCGTGCGCCAAGTGGTGGTCGACGCCGACGACATGACCGGGGATGACCGCGGGACGATCTGGGGCTCAGTGGGGGCTTATCACCGCTCAGCTGCTGGGGTAGGCATGGGCCGCGAGCACCCGCGCCAGGTGCGCCGCGTTGGCTGCGGCCGTCGCGGTGGTGGCGGCCACGGCCTCGGGCGTCTCGTCCAGGTCCTGGTGGTCGGTTCCGTGCATGGCCTCGCCATTCCAGTACGTGACCCCCTGCGCCGGAATGGTGTAGCCGACGTCGTTCAGGGCCTGGAACACGTCCGCGGTGATCTTGTGGGCGCCGTCCTCGTTGCCCACGACAGCCGCGACCGCCACCTTGTCGAACAAGATCGGCCGACCATCGTCGTCCTGGGTGGCCGCCTCGGCGTCGAGGCGCTCCAGCACCCGCTGGGCGACGCTGGACATGTGCCCCATCCACGTCGGGGTGGCGAACACCAGTATGTCGGCGGCCAGCACCTGCTCGCGGATGCTCGGCCACGCATCACCCTCGCCCATGTCAGCGGCGACACCGGGCTTGACGTCGTGGTCGACCACCCGCACCAGTGTCCCTCCACATTGGACTCGGTGAGCTTGGCGAGTACCTGCTCGGCCATCAGCTGACTGCTCGACGGCGTGGGTGAGGGGTTCAACGAGCAGACCAGGGCAACGGCACGTAGCGGTTTCGTGGGAGTTGTCATGGGCCCCAGTCTGTGCCGGAGATCCTGTGATCGCAGCACGAACAAGTCGTTCAACGCGAAAACGTCGGAGCGTCTCGGTACGGTCCGATCATGGGGCCGGTCGAGCTGTTGCTGGTGCGGCACGGCGAGAGTGTCGGCAACGTAGCGCGCGCACGTGCCGAAGCCGCGCATGCTGATGTCATCGAGGTCGACCAGCGAGATGCGGATGTGCCGTTGTCCCCGCTCGGGCGGGACCAGGCTGCGGCGCTGGGACGGTGGTTGTCGGAATTGTCGCCCGAGCGCCGTCCGCAGTCGCTGTGGTGTTCTCCCTACGCCCGGGCTCGGGAGACTGCCGAGGTGGCGCTGGGCGAGGCCGGCCTCCGGCTACCCACCACGGTCGACGAGCGCCTACGGGACCGCGATCTGGGAGTGCTGGACCTGCTGACCTCCCAGGGTATGCGCACCCGGTTTCCGGAGGAAGCGCAACGTCGACGCTGGCTGGGCAAGTTTTATCACCGACCGCCCGGCGGCGAATCCTGGGTGGACCTCATTCTGCGTCTGCGGTCGTGGCTGTCCGACCTGGAGCGTGCGGAGGCGGATCGACGGGTCCTCGTGGTGGCCCACGACGCGGTGATTTTGCTGATCCGTTACGTCTGCGAGAACCTGAACGAGGCCGAGGTCCTCGACATCGGCCGCACGGTGTCGGTGGCCAACACCTCGGTCACCCGTTTGGTCCGGGCGGACGGCGCGGCCGCGTGGACGCTGGACTTCTTCAACGCCCAGCAGCACCTCACCGAGCACGGCAGCCAGCCCACCGAGCACCCTGCGGAGCACGATGTCGAACCCCACTGAGCCGCTCACCGCCGCCCTACAAGCGCCTTACAGCTCCAGTGTTTCACCGCGGGCCGGTATCCGCAGCGCCTCGCCAAAGCCGGCATCCGTTGCGGCGCTGACAAATTTCGACAGCGGGGAGCGGAACACCGGGTAGTCGTCGTAGTGCACCGGTACCGCAGTCCGTGGACGGATGCGCCGAAGGAAGTCGACACCTTGGCCCGCGTCCATCGTGACGGTGTGCAGCAGCACGCGGGTGCCGCCGAGGTGCACCACTGCCACATCCACCTCAGGGTGTCGCTCGTGGATCGCGTCCAGGTGCGCGCCGGTGAGGGTGTCTCCGCTGACGTAGACCCGTCGGCGGACCTCACCGTTCACCCGGTGCTCCAGCAGCGATCCCATCACCGGTGGCAGCAGCTTGCCCATCAACCCGCGGGCGTGGATAGCGGGCAGCGACTCCACGCTCAGAGTTTGCCCGCCTTCATGCTGCTGCTCGTGGCGCTCCCAGTTGGCCAGCGCATGCGCCGTGAACCCCCACTTCCTCAGGTGCTTCTCCGCCTGTCCGGTGGTGATGATGGGTACGGAGCGGTCCAGCCCGCGCCGCGCCACCCGGTCGAAGTGGTCGCCGTGCAGGTGGGAGAGCACGACGGCGTCCAGCCGCGGCAGCTCCGCCGGCTGCGTGGACGGCTCGGTACTGCGCTTGGACCACAGACCCCTGCCGAGGTAGGCCCGCTGACCACGGTGCAGAAAGTTCGGGTCGGTCAGCACGGTGAAGCTGCCGAGCCGGATCAGCGTGGTCGCCGTGCCGATGAAGGTGATGCTGTCGCCGATCGCACCCGACGGAGGCTCTGCGGCGGTCACTGCACGAGCCCGAGCGCGGTCTTGATCCCACGCGGCTCGCGCAGGTTGCGCACGCCCTTGCCCACTTCGCGGACTATGCCGACGGCCTCGTGGCCGAGGATGGTGCCCGGACGCAGCACGCTCATGGTGCCGCGGACGAAGTGGAGGTCCGTGCCGCAGATCGCGCTGGCCGTGATCTCGACGATCGCGTCGAAGGGGCCCTCGATGTGCGGGTCCGGCACCTCGTCCAGCCGGATGTCCCCCACGCCGTGCCACACGATGGCTTTCATGCTGTCTCCTCCTCGGTAGGCCGAACGACGGCTCAGTGACCGGCGGCGAGCTCCGGATAAGTCGGTGTACGTGCCGCCGCCGCGCCGCGGTGGGGCAGGCACGCGACCGCGGCCAGGCCCACGGCGACCACATCCTCGATGAGCGCCGCCTGCCAGTCCGGCAAGCGGCCGACGGCCCAGCTGCGCCACGCCGCGCCCGACCAGGATCCCGCTGCCGCCCCGGCGACTCCCGCCAGCGCGGGCAGGGACGGCTCGGCCTGCTCGCGGTGGGCCAGCGCGATGGCCCCGCCCGCGCCGGACAGCACCCGCACCGACACCACCGGCGGCTGCAGCCGGCTCGGCGTGCCCGGCAGCTTGTCCACCGCCAGCTCACCACCGACCATCAGCACGGCGGTGGCCGAGGTTGGGCGGTGCGCTCGCCCGCTGGTGAGTGTCGGTCCGGCCAAGCCCAGCGAGCTGCGGCCACCACTGGCCACCCCGAGCGCCGCGGAGCGTAGGACCAACGCTGCCGACGGCCGTTGCTGCGGCTGCCCGACGCGTTCAGCATCGGTGGGTTGGGCGTGCACCACAGCGCGGGTGGCCAGCCCAAAGGCCAGGTGCGGCACCACATCGCTGAGCCACGACGACGCAGCCCAGGTGCGCGGATCGCTGACACCAAGTGCGGCCATCGGCACGTCGCTGGCTGCCATCGCGGCCGCACCGGTAGCCAGCACCCCCACGGGTGCGGGCAGGCGGAAACCGGCGGCGCGGGCCGCGCTGGTCGCGACCCCAACCGCCAGCCCCGTGCCGATGCCACTGAGCGCGCCCAGAGCGGTGCGCCGGTTGCGCCGCGTGTCGCCCCGACCCGGGATGTTGGCGCCGAGCATCCCGGTGATGGCGTCCACCGTCCGCTCGGGACTCTCGCTGGTCGGGCGGCCGCGTAGTGCCATGTCCAGGTAGGTCACCGCGTTCAGTGCGGTCACGCCCGCCGCACCGGCAGCCACCCCGCGCTTGAGAACTGTGCTGATCACGTTCTGCTCCCTCGGTCGATGACGTCCACGATGCACCGGTCCCGCCGTGCCCGCGCGTTGAGCGGACGTCCGGCTAGGAGATGTACTGCCGCGCAGTCGAACTCCGTTGCATCTCCTCCAACAGGAGGTAGCCGTGCTCCACTTCCGCCGGCACCACGCGACGTTGCACTAGCACCCAGGGCAGTCCCCGTACCGCATCGACAAAGCCGTTGAGTGACAACGTGTCCCGAGGAACGGTCCGCGCCAGGAACACGGTTCGCCGCAACGCGCTGCGCCACGGTCGACGCAACCAGGTGAACCACAACGTGTTGCGAATGCCATGGCGCCGCCGTAGGTGCGGGTCGCGGGCCACGGACGGATGGTGGTGGCAGAGCAGCTCGGGTACGTAGGCCATCGACCAGCCCGCGGTGGCCAGGTCCGAGGCGAGCAGCTCCTCCTCGCCGCCGAGCCACAAGCGCGCCGAAAAACCACCCGCAGCCTCGAACGCGCTGCGCCGCAGTATCGACGCCCCGGCGAGGAAGCTCAGCAAGGGGTAGCCGGGCAGCCCGGCCGGGTGGTGCAGCGGTGAGCGACGCAGCTCCTCGCAGATGGGGTCGTCACGGCCGTCCGGCTCGACCACGATGTGCGCGGTGAGCACGGCCAGCTGCGGGTGCTGATCCAGCAGGTCGGCGGCCCGCGCCAGCGAGCCGGGCTCCCACCAGGTGTCGTCGTCACAGAAGGCGACGTAAGGAGCGTCTATCAGGACGACGCCAAGGTTGCGTCCGGTGGCCCCCAGGTTCATCCCTGGGGTCAGCAGCGTCACCTGCGGGTACCGGGTGCGCACCATCTCCGCGGTGGCGTCCTCGGAGCCGTTGTCCACCACCACCACGGCCGGTGCCTCCGGCAGCTCGGTGAGCTTGCCCAGGGTGCGGTCCAATTCGGCACAGCGGTTGTGGGTGATGACGACGACACCGACGCGGGCCTCACCCATGGCTTGCCTCCAAGCACCGCACCTGGTGCTCGACCTCAACCGGCAGCGGTTGGCGCGCCGCTAAAGCGGCGGGCAACCGGCGAGCAAGATCCACTACTGCCGACCGCTCCACCCTCAGCGCTCTGGCGGTGCGGGCCAGCGCCACCGGAAACGGGCGGCGCAGCCACACCGACAGCAGGGCGTTGCGGGTCTGCAACCGCCGGCGGTGGCCACGCTCCGGCCCGGCTTCCGGATGGTGGTGCGCCACCACGTCATCCACATAGGACAGTCCCCAGCCTGCGGCGGCGAGATCCTGGGCAAGCACCGTTTCCTCTCCGCAGAAGAAGACGACGGGGTGAAACCCGCCGACTTGCAGGTAGGCCCGGCGGCGCACCACCGCACCGCAAGCCAGGAACCCGAGTACCGACGGGCCGGGCAGGTCCTGCTGCTGCCCAAGCGGGCTCTCCGCCATCTCCGGACAGACCGGGTCGAGCTCTTCCTGCGGCCCGACCAGCAGCCGCGCAGCCAACAGCCCGAGACGCGGGGTGGCATCGAAGTGGCCGGCGGCGCGGCGCAGCGCACCTGGCGCCCACCAGGAGTCGTCGTCGCTGAAGGCCACGTACGGCGTGGCGGCGGCGCAGACGCCGAGGGTGCGCGCGGCCGCCCCGAGGTTGTGTTTGGGTGAGAGCACAGTGACAGCGGGAAAGGTGTCGCGCACCGCGTCGGCCGTACCGTCGGCGGACCCGTTGTCCACCACGATGATCGGCGGCCCTTCGGGGAGCGCAGTGAGCTGCGCCAGTGCGCGCAACGCCTGCTCTCGGCGGTCTCTGGTCATCATCACCACACTGACGCGAGCATCCATCGACGTGACGCGCGCGTCCATCAAGCCGGTGGCGCCGACTCGATGTGCACGGCCTTCAGCGCGCTGAGCTCGCCGAGCAGGGCCGGACCGAAGCCGGGGCCGGATCCGCTGTCGCGTCGAGGATCGGCCGATCCGCCGGGGGCGCCGCCGAATACGGCGTTGACCTTGACGGTTCCCACCTCCAGCTCGTCGGCTGCGCGCAGGGCGTGATCCATCCGCGGGGTGAGCACGTTGGCGGCCAAGCCGTACGATCCGGTGCCGGCCAGCCGGAGCCCCTCATCGAAGTCGTCGACCACGGTGATGGCCGCCACCGGACCGAAGGTCTCCGCGGTGAGCACGGCCATCTCGGGCGTGCACCCGGTGAGCACAGTCGGCGGGTACCAGCTTCCTGCTCGGTCCAGCCGTGCCCCGCCGGTGTGGCACTGTGCGCCGGCGCGGACCGCGGCATCCACTTGTTCGGCCACCACCTGCAGCTGACGTTCGTCCACCATCGGGCCCAGGCCGGTGCCAGGGTCTGTGGGGTTGCCGACCACGATGTTTTCCGCGATGGCGAGCAGCTCGCTGAGCACCGCATCGGCCACTTCGCGGTGCAGATAGACGCGTTCCACCGAGGTGCACAGCTGTCCGGCGTTGGTGAACGCGCCGGTGGCGATCTGCTGCGCTGCCCAGCGGGGGTTGACGTCGGTATCGACAATGATGGGGTCCTTACCGCCGTTCTCCCGGAGCACCCGTCCGCCCCGCGCTCCGACCACCGCGGCGATGTGGCGCCCGGTGGCGGTGCTGCCGACCTGCGCCACCACGTGCACCCGCGGATCCGCCGCCACCGCCGCCCCGACGGCGCCGTCCCCGGTGAGGACGTTGAGCACTCCGTCGGGCAAGCACTCCGAGATTCGCCTCGCCAGTTCCCAACCCGGCGCCGCACTGCGTTCAGAAGGCTTGTGCACCAACGTGTTTCCCATCACCAGGGCCGCAGCGAGTAGGCCTGCCGCGGCCGGGTAGGGGTCGTTCCACGGGGTGAGCACCGCGACCACCCCGCGGGGCTCACGGCGTACCGCATCGACGGCGGTGGGATTTCCGGCGAGGGTCCGTCCGGCGTCCAGCAACCCGGTGACGGCGGCCTCCTCCAGCAGGTCCGCAGCGACTTCGGCCGAGCCGCGCGCCTCCCCCAACAGTCGACCCGTACTGGCGCACAGGACGTCGCCGAGGTAGTCGGCGTCAGCGCGAACGGCCTGGGCGGCTGACCGCAGCGCCGCCGCGCGCTCGGCCGGTGCAGTGCGCCGCCACGGCCCGCGGGCAACGTCGGCCGCGGCCACCGCGGCGGTGACCTCTTCCGCTGTCGCGGGAATCAACACCGTGCCGGGCTGCCCGGTCGACGGGTTGGTGGTGCTCAACGTCCGAGTGCCCTCCGCGGGGACGACCTGCCCGGCAATCAGGTGTTGTTCCACGCGTTGTGCGGTCATCATCTCGGTCGTCGCAGTCACTGGCCCGACGCTACCTATGATCGGCCAGCTACCCCCGATCATGGGTAGTGCTCGCTTCAACTCGACGGCTGTACCACCGACGCGACGGCCTCCTCCACGCCGTGCCGGCCCGACGTCGAACCCTACGAGCGCACGTTCCACGCCTGCGCCGAAGCGGGCTACGACACGGTTTACCTCACCCAGATCGGCTCGAACCAGCACGGATTCTTCGACTTCTTCACCCGTGAGCTACGTCCGCGGCTGGACGACCTCCTCTCCAGCTGGAGGATGTGCAGCTTCGTCCAGCGCCACCAGTCGCCAACGTCCAACATAGGTGGGAACCCACATCGCGAGCTCGACCGAATTCGCACTCAACCTGGAGGCGCCATGCCGTCCGTAAGCGAGCTACGAGGACTGAAGCACCGGATCGTCGTGCGGGCCCGCGAGGAGCAGGGCGAGGCGGCCGGTCACGGCGGCACGCTGACCGACGCAAGGTTGGCCGCCGAGCTGGCGGTCGGCGTGCAGCAGGTACGGGAGGCGCTCGTCGAACTCGACGCCTACCTGCACCTTTCCGCAAGCGCGGACGGTGGCTGGGAGATCCGAGGAGTCACGCCTGAGGTCAGCGACTGAAAGTGGTCTTCCGGCTGCGCCGCACAGGCCAGCGCGATGCAGGTCCTCAACTGACCAACACCTGCGTGGACGATTCTTTGAGCTTGGCGTTGGCCCACCGCATTTGGCGCAAGGTGTCGGGATGGCACTGCTTGGTCAGCGCCAGTAGCTCGGCGTCCGCTATGCCCTGCGCCGCCTGCGCGAGCATCTCCCAGTCGGTGGATACCCCACAGGCTTTGGTGTAGATCTTGCGCAGGTCACGCAGCATCAGCAAGGAGGCGTCGCCGTGGCGCCCGATGAGATCGCTAGTCGTCTCCCGCACCCGCTCGGCGATCTTCAGCTCGCTCTCCGGCTCCGTATTCAGGTCTTCGCCGTAACGCCGGGCCGCCTGCGCGATCAGCGGAATGTGACGCTGCGACCAGCCGGCGAGGTCGCGGGCGAGGTGGTACATCTCCTGGTCGACCTTGTTGTGCTCGGAGCCCTGCAACAACTCGTGCGCCAGGTTGTTCTCGCTGCGGTGCAGCTCGCGCAGAACCAGACCGATTTTCATGACGCGCCTCCTGCGGTTGCCAACTGCTCGGCGAACTCCTCGGTGACCTCCGCCGCGGCGCCACCGCGGGTCGTCGGTGGGCCGGCGTGCACTGGTGCCGAGCCGGTGTTGGTCGGGGCCGGTGCGGCTCCGTCACCAGTCGCGACCTTGCGCAGGGCCGCAGCGGCCGTCTTGAAGATCGGTTGCTTGGAGGCGGCATCCCAGTCGGTGATGGTGAGCTCGTTCGCGGCGCGCCCCGCACCGGCGGGTTCGTGGCCACCGTCGGTGTCCCAGTAACCATAGTGGAACGGCAGGAACAGCACGCCGTCGCGGATGCCGCTGATCCGTAGCCGTCCCTGCACCGAACCGCGGGGAGTGGACACCTCGACCAGGTCACCCTCGAACAGCCGCGGCGTCACCGGCGGAGCACTCCACCCACACCTCGGGGGCCGCGCGTTGCAGCTGCGGGGCGCGGGCCGTCTTGGTCCGGGTGTGAAAGTGGTAAAGGGTTCGCCCGGTGATCAACGAGAACGGGTACTCGCTGCTGGGTACCTCGTGTGGCGGCTGGTAGGCCGCCGCCTTGAGGATGGCCTTGCCTTGCGGGTTCATCGCTCGGTACTCCACCGCTTCCACCGGCGCCCCGGTGACCAGGTCCCTGCCGTAGCTCTCGCAGTACTCGGGCGCACTCCAGAACTTGCCGTCGGCGTAGATGCGCTCGGTGCCCTCGGGGCTCTCCTCGTTGCAGGGCCACTGGATGCCACTGCCACCACGCAGCTTGGCGTAGCTCATGCCGGTGTAGTCGCACGGGCGGCCGCGGCTGCACTCCTTCCACGCCTCGAACGCCGACTCCGGGTCGTGCCACTTCACCAGCGGTTGGTTGTCCTTGTCCTGCAGGTCCATTCGTCGCGCGTAGTCCAGGAAGATGTCCAGGTCCGGTCGCGCCTGCCCCGGGGGCTCGACCGCCTTCTCCGACAGATGCACCGTCCGGTCGACGTTGGTAAAGGTGCCCGTCTTCTCGCCCCACGTCGCCGCAGGGAGCACCACGTCGGCCAACTGCGCCGTCTCGGTGAGGAAGATGTCTTGCACCACCAAGAACAGCCGCTCCTGCGACAGGATCGACCGGACGCGGGCCAGCTCGGGCAGCGAGACCGCGGGATTTGTACCGCTGACCCACAACATCCGCAGCGAGCCCTCTTCGGCGAAGCGGATCATCTGCATCGCGTGGGTGGGCGGCGCGTAGTGCGGGATTCGCATCGGGTCGATGTTCCACAGCGCGGCGAGCTCGGCCACGTGGGAGTCGTTGGACCAGTTCCGGAAGCCGGCAAGGTCGCCGTCGGCACCGCACTCCCGGGTGTTCTGCGCGGTCGGTTGCCCGTTCATCTGGAACACCCCGCACCCGGGCTTGCCGAGCATTCCCCGGATGATGTTGATGTTGTTCACCTGCACGGCCGCCGCCGTCGCCTGGTTGGACTGGTAAAAGCCCTGCAGCACCGTGGAGAGCAGCCGTTGTGCGCCGCCGATGATGCGCGCCGCCTCGCGGATCTGCGCCGCCGGGACGCCGCAGATGTCGGCCGCACGCTCCGGTGGGTATTCCTTGACTTGCTTGGCCAGCTCGTCGTAACCCACGACGTGGCTCTCGATGTAGTCGGAGTCGACCCAGCTGTTGGCGATGATCTCGTGCAGGATGCCATTCATCAGCGCCACGTTGGTGCCGGGCTTGGGCGCCAGGTGCACCGTCGCCATCGTCGCCACCGGCGTGAGCCGCGGGTCGACACAGATCACCTGCGGTGGGTTGGGCCCGGCGAGGCGGTCGAGGATGCGCGTCCACAGCACCGTCTGCGTCTCGGCCATGTTGTGCCCGTAGAGCGCAATGACGTCGGCGTGGTCGATGTCGGTGTAGGAGCCGGGTTGTCCGTCGCAGCCGAAGGACTCCTTCAGCGCCGCGGCCGCGGTTGCCGTGCACAAGCGGGTATTGCCGTCGACGTGGTTGGTGCCCAGCCCGCCGTGGGCAATGACGCCAAGGGTGTAGTACTCCTCCAGAAACAGCTGCCCGGTGGTGTAGAAGCCGATGGCACTGGCGCCCTGCTCCTCGAGTAGCTCCTTGGTGCGGATGACGATGCGCTCCATCGCCGTGTCCCAGTCGGTCTCCACCAGCTCACCATTGATCCGGATCAGCGGCCGGGTCAACCGGTCCGGCGATGCGTTGGCCTGCCAGCCGAACAGGTCCTTGGGGCCGAGGCGTCCGTGGTTCACCCGGTCCTCGGCCCGGCCACGGACGCCGACGATCCGCTCGTCGCGGACCGCGATGTCCATGGCATCACCGTTGGAGTGCAGGATCGAGGCCGTCTGCACCCACCGGTCGACGTCCGACGGGGTAGTGCCGTCCTGCAGGTAGGTGTCCACCCGCACCGGCCATTGCTCGCCCGGCCCGTACGGCGTCCGCGTGCCCCACGGCTCGGCGATTCGGTCCGTGCGGGCCATGGGTACCTCCGGTGGGTGAATTGATCAGTCCGACGCGCGCTTCCGCCCTCCCGCTACCCAAACACGCCTACGCGATGGGCGCCGAACGGATGCTCGACGGGCTCAGAGTCGACCGACGTCGTCCCGACCTGCGGCCGAACGCACACGGTGCTTTAGTAACTGCCGAGGTAGGTCGACAGGTGTCCCAACGCAAGGGGAACGCAGTGCGGAACACAAGGCAGGTCAGTCGGTGAACCTGTTACCGGGTTTACCGTTCTGGGCGGAGCTCGTGGTGTTTGTGGCCAGCGCGGCCACGATCTGGGTGGCCGGCATCTTTCTGTCG
>JAABUI010000526.1_pt1 | contig 27626 bp, 31 predicted proteins | sample 5559111 | NCBI WGS metagenome assembly JAABUI01 (sample SAMN10711870, study PRJNA513365) | rock metagenome | isolation source: Antarctica rocks | place: Antarctica: Victoria Land, Buttleship Promontory | reverse complement strand
GGTGCGTTGGCACGGCAAAAGCACCTCCGTTGTCCACTGAGGTCGACAACGACGTTGCCAAATTTGATCACTGGAAGCCGATCAACCAGAACGTTGCACATGTTTTCTTAAATCCCCGGCCTGAGGATTATGACAAGCGACGTCTCGGACGGGTGCAGGTCACAATACCGTTTGCGGAGCCCGCTTGCCCTGACGATTGCTGGAATGCGGCCCATAAACATCCGATATTCTTGTCACCACCATACCCACATTTAGGCAAATTGTTTTCAGAAAAGGAAAATTATCACTTAGGAACGAATTGGGCGAAACATTTACCTCATCATGAGAAGGAGTTTGAATGGCTGGAGGCCTTTTTGAGGGTGGTTACCTATCTTCAGCGTGCCGAAAACGAGGATCCGGTGGGCACGAGAGCACTTGGAAGCTTGGAAATAAGTCATAAATTAGACGTATGATGAGTGCGCTTGGGCGCTGGCACCCACAGATTATCCTTGCATGCAATCATATTGACATGGCTGAGAGTTGATCCAAGCATGCATGGTCGAGTAGCTGTCTGGTTGGCAAAGGCGGCCTTGAATCATCGATAAACGAGTAATTCAATGTGCCGGGCTTCGAGAAGTGGTACAAGCCAATAGCGTATGACATTCGAAGGCGTGTGTAATTACAGCCTGTCTTGCTCTATGCCTCACCGTTGGAAAAAGAGATTTCTTGTATCGTGAGAGACCACAGAAGGCGTAAATGCCGTTACAAAAAACCGAAGCCTTCCCCCAAAATGAAACTTTCTTAGCGAGTCGTAATTCAAGCAATGGCTGTGAGATGTAGCATCTTCGGTCATCCTTCGCTGCTCGTGGTCGGACACCTCTCTCTAGGCACCTTGTGAGTTTTTGTCGACGCTTCTTATGTTAGGTTCTTTGTGTCTTGTCATGCTTATTATGACTTCTGAGTGTTGAAGTGTGAGTGCTGAGACGAGATGAAAGATTTGGTTTAGCGTATGACAGTTGGGGCTTGATTGCGGGCCTATTCACCCTAGTAGGCAAACGTTTCTGGTTGAAGTCTGAATGTAGGTGAATTGAGACCTGGTTTGATCACGGAAGGCAAAATCGACTCACGTTCTTTCTTTAGGCCTCTGGTTAATGGCACTCACATTATACATTCCTTTACCTCCATACAGACCTTTCGGCTAGTACTCAGACCTATCCAAAACGTCTTTCATGGCCCCAATCTCCAGGCTGCTCCTACGCAGCCTGGAACGCCGAATCCATGAGCTTTGCTGCCCTTTACCTCGAGTGCACCGTCGCGTCGGAGCTACTACCTTTGACTTCAAGCAAGAATTCGCGACTCAATTCCGGCCGAGTCCATCCGCACGTCGCTAGCTGAGTGGCATTCAAAGGGTAACCTGGATGGGTGAGTTTGTCCTAAAGAGCAATAGCCAAAGCCAGTGCAGTGGCGGCCATAAACATTGCAATGCGGTCAAAGACTGGAGCTGTTCATGTCTATAGATGTAGATGAATCTCGATTATAGCGCTGTGTCAATGTTCACAATTTGATATCCAGCTGATGACATTCGCTGGTAGAGTATTTCAAACCACGCTCGTCTCCATTCAATCTCCTCTGGACATGGATTCTTGGCTGAAACTATCGGCGATCACAACGCTGTCATTGGCCTGGATCACGCTTGCGGCTCCATAGAAATCCAGTGAGGGCTTAGCATGTTATGTGCCTCTTATTTCAGGAACCTGCACGTGTATAGCAGACCTTTCACATTCAGTGGACTTGTGCCGATCACCCATTGAATGATATGCGCAGCGTTGTTGCCATCCTATCGGAGTCGGGGCGCAATCGCGCATATACAGAACCCTCCGGACAGCTGCACAGAAAACCCCTCGCTTCTGATATGGAGATGCGGGCCGCGCCTCTTGAGAATCAATTTGCAAAAAAATCAGCCTTCATTTTTCACGCAGCTGATCCTCAAGGCATCATGGCGGCCACGATCCTGTGCCTACTTGCATTGACTTCCTTGCTCGTTCGTCTGACAATTGGTGCTACTGTACCGGCTTCGACCATCCCGAAATGTCCCTTTAGAAGTCCAGGAGGAGACCTGCCCACATACGCTTGCACGGATTCGATTGATTGGACCGGAGATGGCTACAGCAACAGTGACTGCATCGCCGTCATCCAGCGCTTCTATTTCGTCGAGGTCTCCAAGCACAGTAATCGACAATTTGAATTTCTTAAGCGTGGGGCAAAGAACAAGACCAGTCTTCCCGTTATGCAGACGCCGCGAAGGTACACCGTTGGTCAGTTGAGGACCGACGACAGAGTTGTTGTGATGTTACTCATCATTGGGTAGGAAAATGTACACTGGCGATTGTAATGTTGGATTTCTTCGCAGGCCGTAGCTTGCCGGGCCATGACCCTTCGAGTCCATTCGCTACTGAGGACACCGATGTGGGGTCATTCAGCGATCTTTGGATTACCGCAGATCTAGTCGAGTCTTGTTGTTTGATCCCAAAGAAATATCCGGGATGGGCTAGCTCTGGTAGGCATTTTTCTCTTTTAGAACATCAGAAAGCAAGCCTGTTATTCGCTAACGTCGACTGATTTTCAAAAGGCCAGGATGAATCGATTGGAGTCTTCATCTGGACATCGAGTTGCTATGAAGACCGGCTAGTGCCTCCTGGGGTTCCAACCTTGTCGTTGCCGTCCAACATTACGGCAGAATCACTTGATATCGCTATCGGACCCGAGTTGTCATCCTCGACAAGGTGACCTGCATTGGATCCTTAGCTATGACGTTGTTTCTTGAGAAATGGGTCGCCTTTTCTTTCTACTGTGCAAGGGAGTAAGATTGTTACAATCTCTAGAAGCTGATGCAAACCTACTGGGCTTGGAGGATCTAGCGCTTGTGAGCATTGTCTTCCATAGCAGGCAGACCGCCACAACAGAGTGGAAGTGGGGACCATGAAAGACTACAAGTCCGAAACTCAATCGAGTTGAGTATATCGAAGGATTGTAAGATATTGAATGATCAAAGAAATTGCATTTGAGACTGTTCATGACTGGTGCTTCGACCGCTGAATTGCTCTTCTTCTTTCCACCACCTACTGTGTTCGCTATTCATGACCGAGGGACACAGCAAAGCCATCGAAGACTCTCAAGTCTTGATCATATGGCCATCGAACGTGCAGAGAGGTGGCGACAGCCTCCGTGTTAGACTGACTACAGATTAGTAGAATGTCAATAGATTAATACGGACTTGTGGCTGAGGTCATCATTCACGCTCCTTGCCTTGCTCTTTTGCCAGTCTTATGATGATTTCCTTCTCTAGAAGTGAAGGTCTATATGATTGCCTCTTGAGGCCAACAGTAATCTCCGCGAAAGCCGCCGCTTGCTACATGACTTCGCGTGCATCGACGTTTCATCGGACCGTTGCAATGGCATGCATGATTATGCAGAGTAAGCGCTACACCAGAGCCTCACGAGCATCACACGGTAGCTTTCCTGGAAGGGTGTCCCAATGGGCCAGGCCTTGCGAGGACCGTTGGCCGACATTAGCCGGCCACGATTGCCAGGCGCTAGGCTCCACAGTGCGGAGATGGCCGAGGGCGGGCGCTAACTGTAGGGGGCACTCGGGGGAAGCCCAGGGTCTGACAGTCACGATCCTGATCCGTCTCGGGTGCCTGCAGGGTCCCTGAAGACTTCCATTGTCGCAGAAGTCCCCCCACCTGCCACTTTCACACATGCAGCAATACAGTACCTACTAAGTACCCTGCTAGGCAATCCAAATACTCGGGTTATCGTCCATCAAGACAGGGTGACATCTCACTTGGTACAAGGCAGTGAGTGGACGTGGCTGGATCACCAGCCATCACGAGTCGTTCAAACTCTCTTTCCCTCACGTTTTGCTTTCCACGCTTGAGCATCGGTCGGCCGCTTTCCCACCAGTCGCGGCCTTACTCGCATCAGCGGCTAGCCTCGACTCCCATTCAGTGGCCCGAGAGCGGGGAAACCGGGGTAGTGGTCGTACAGTAAAGTAGTGCTGCCAGATGCCAAATGCCAGTACTCTCCTGCACACGCAATTGGCCCTCATGCATGACCGGTGCTACTCACCTCGATACCGTCCGGAGTCCTCAGCACACCACCATCTGAATATTGAGTGACCAATGACGTCCGAGCGTCTCGTTGTTCAACTAGCAAATGCGTCGTATTGACACAATGTTAGCACAACATTTTACCTCTAGACAGTTTCAGTGATACTTCACCGTACGAGGGGTACCACAGCTTACATACAAGGTCGCCACATGAGTGCAGCACCTGATCTCGGGGGTCACCCGCACATGGTTACCTCCTCCGCGGCAGACCCCTGCTAAGCGGCAGTCCGACGAAATATGATTAAGTATGCGGGGTCCAGGAGCTGGGTATGGTGGAGGTCGTGTTGTGGTATGGTGGTATGGTAGTGTGGTAGCATTTGCGCCCGCCATTACTATTACTATTCACTTCCTGCAGTGTCATTCAAAAGCCTGCTGATCCCCTGCTGGACACCTTCGGGACTTCTTCTTCTCGTGTTGCTGCTGGTCACTCCCTTCTTCAAAGTACCACTGCAATCCATCTCCTCCTCTCCCTCTCTCCCACTCCCAACTCGACCGAAACAATCATCTTCTCCAAGCAATACCGCAATCATGCCTGGAGGAGGAGTGGCCCCAGCGGTCATTACTGGTACCACCGACACCTCTCGTCTCGAAGCCCCCATCACTCTCAAGGCCTATCTCATCTGTGCTTTCGCTGCCTTTGGCGGTATCTTCTTCGGATATGACACCGGCTGGATGGGAGGCGTACTGGCCATGCCCTACTTCATCCGCCAGTACACCGGGCGTCCCTATCCAGATCCCAATAGCCCCACCTACACCGAAGACAAAGCGGCTTTCGCGTTGCCCGCAAGCAACCAGTCACTCTTGACCTCGATTTTGTCTCTCGGCACTTTCCTCGGTGCGCTGATTGCAGGCGATTTCGCCGATTTCACGGGTCGTCGGACCACCATCATCGCGGGCTGTGCGATCTTCACAGTCGGATGTATCCTGGAGACTGCTTCCACTGGTCTGGGGGTCATGACGGCTGGTCGTGTCATCTGTGGTCTTGGTGTTGGCTTCATTTCAGCAATTGTCATTCTGTATATGTCTGTGAGTAGAGAAATCCCGCCCAATACTTTTGCGAGGACCGTCTAACGGCACTGAGTAGGAAATTGCGCCGAAGAAAGTACGTGGCTCAGTCGTAGCTGGATATCAATTCTGTATCACCATCGGTATCCTCCTCGCCAATTGTGTCGTCTATGCAACCCAGGATCGTGATGACACTGGGTCGTACCGTATTCCGGTCGCTGTACAATTCTTGTGGGCGATTATCCTGGCTGCCGGTCTCGCCGTGCTTCCCGAGTCACCACGTTATTTCGTCAAGAAGGGGAAGCTTGAGAAAGCTGCCAAGGCGTTGTCTTCAGTCCGTGGACAGCCAGTCGATTCGGACTTCATTCAAGACGAATTGGCCGAAATTATCGCCAATCACGAATATGAGCTGCAGGTGGTGCCGCAAACGAGCTGGATTGGCAGCTGGGCCAATTGCTTCCAAGGTTCGATCATGAAGGGAAGCAGCAACACCCGCCGTACAACGGTTGGTATGTATACGAAAGACGCCGCTCTCTCAGCGGGAAGACTGACCATCGTGCTCCAGGTATCCTGATGCAGGCAATGCAACAGTTGACCGGTATCAACTTCATCTTCTACTTCGGCACCGTCTTCTTCAAGAGTTTGGGCACCATCAATAATCCCTTTTTCATCTCCTTGATCACCACCCTCGTCAACGTATGCTCGACGCCCATCTCTTTCTACACCATTGAGCGATTCGGCCGTCGCAAGTTGCTCATAATTGGCGCTACCGGTATGGTCGTTATGCAATTCATCGTTGGTATTATCGGTGTCACTGCAGGTCGGGAGAGTCAACATAATAAGGCGGCTGTTTCGGCAATGATTGCATTCATCTGCTTCAACATATCCTTCTTTGCTGCCACCTGGGGACCGTGTGCTTGGGTTGTGATCGGAGAGATCTTTCCTCTTCCAATTCGCTCTCGTGGTGTGGCTCTCTCAACTTCGTCCAATTGGTTCTGGAACTGCGTAAGCTCGAACCCCTTCCTCGCAGCCATCGGTCGTTGCTAATGAGGGTTTTTATAGATCATCGCAACCATCACTCCCTACCTCGTCGGTACCAAGAAAGGTGACGCGAATCTTGGTGCCAAAGTTTTCTTCCTCTGGGGCTCCCTCTGCTGCCTATCCCTTTCGTTCGCATACTTCCTCGTGCCCGAGTCGAAGGGTCTGTCGCTTGAGCAGGTTGACAAGATGTTGGAAGAGACCACACCCCGCAAGTCTGCGAGCTGGAAGCCACATTCCACCTTTGCCTCTGAGATGGGTTTGACCGAGAAGGGCATGTCAATCTCTGTGCCGCCAGAACAGGTTCGTGAGCATGTCGGGAAACTGGATTCTGCGGTTTGAACAATCTCTTGATTACTGTCGGTGGTGGACGCTTGCGATGGAAGAACCGAGGGCTTGACGATTATAATTGTATATAGAGCAGCAGCATGGCACAGTAGCGAATACCAAGATACCTTTTGTCTTCGCCGTACACCGGTCAGTCCCGCCCATTCTCTCAAGGAGTCAGGGAGGAAGCAAGGATGCAGCTTGCTCAAATTCCGGTGCTATCGAACAGCGGCTAATATGTTCTCGGCTAGCTTATTGCGGACCGAATCACCCCTTTCAAGTTTCAACCACTCCTTGCTCGCCATTTTGTGTTCATCATCATGTCGTGATTCTGAACATGTTTGCGAGAGCATAATTTCATCAGCGTCAAGCTCCGGGAGTTCGGCCCGTCCGATGATGTATGACCATCTTAACAAAGGAGTCTAGCCATTACTATTCCATGGAAGTTAAGTCTTAATAGAAGTAGTGGAGATTCAACGGTCAACGCCTCACCCTCCAATAACCCTTGATTGGAAAGGAAAAGGGAACTGAATCCCGCAATCTAATATATCACATCACATCGCTATGCCCAAGCACTATTGCAACAGTGACTCCTCATGATATCTTTCAATGGCCCGTGGGCCTTGCTAAACTTGCGTTTGGGTTCTACCCTTGGCTCTTGCTGAAATTACCTCAGCTCGATGACGAGAGAATTATCAGCAATGTCCTCTCCGGCTCTTTCACAGCTCCCATCTGAGCTTCTCATCCAGATACTCGAGTCTCTCGAAGACTTCTCGACAGTCTCGGCTCTCGGTCGAACATCTTGTCGATTGCATTCCATTTGGCAAGCGAATTCAGCTTCAATCTGTCCCAGAATTCTCACGAATGTCATTGAATGTCCCGAGGAAGCCAATACTCTCTTTGACGTTCAACAAAGTCTCTCAAGTCCTAAAGTCCGAATCGTTGGCAACCAGGCTGTGCTTGACCGTACCAAAGCAATGATATCGAACGCGCGCATGGCACGTGATATCTTGAAGTCTTTCGAAACTCAACAAGCTCCTCGGTTGTATCTGATGCTTGGACGAGCTTCTTTGACGCTAACGGAGCGTACGGATTTCCTCAGAGCATTCTATCGCGCGTTCACTGCCAGGATATACTTCTATTGCCGACCTGACATTTCATTAGTCAACGTTTGCGCGGAATGGCACGTGCTAGACTTCAGGCAGTTGAATGAAGTACTTAATTGGTTGCTGTTCTATAGCGAGATCGGGGCAACAGAGGTCACCAAACTCGACATCATCAACAAACCCGAATCTTACTCGTGGCGCGATGTCTGGCTCGGTTTCGAGGTCCTGAGGATAGGAATCTCGTGGCATCGTCCAAATGAGGCTTTCCTGCCAATACCAGATTTGCCTTTCGGCCACTTCCTGATTCAAGACTACTACGAAAGATTGGGAAATGGAAAGGGTTCACGCTTGAATGACTTCTGGAATGTTCGTATTGTCGAGTCTATAAGGGATTGGTTCCGGTGGCCTATGTAGGCATACTTGCAAGCTTTCTCGCCATGTCTGCTCGTGATGCGACCAATCTAAAGGTCACCTCCGTTTTTTGCTGCTTTTACGATCCGCTTCAACAATTTCTTGGTTATCGTGTACGGAAAGCCCATACTTCACCAGTCTGAAAGCTAGAGATATTCTAGATCGTCAGCCTCTGAATCGGGGTGGTGTACGCAATTCACCTTGTCGGCATGGTAGTAGGAATGTGAGACAACAACTCCACTGCAATATCGGTGATAAACTGCAATCGTATGCTGAAGGTCGAGCCCATTATGCAATAGTGGAGTTTCGCACCCAGAGGACTTGAAGCAGTAGGGCAGATTTTGTGCGTGAAGCGTGTGATTTTTTATAGTCATCTCCCTTAGAGCCAATAGAAAAGGCAGTATCCCCTCACCGTTTCTCTAAGTATTACTATGTGAATAGGCAGACTCTAATAATCCCACTCTGGTAGTCCCACCACCTCGACCCTCCACAGCCCAAGTAGTTTCGTTCAGCATCCATCAAATGCCCATCAGAACATAGCGATCGCATTTGTCGCATTCGCTGGCGTCTCCTGAGTCACATCCCAATGCTCAACAATACAAGTTCCATTCATGCGATAGATATCCGCCAACGCGATGGGCCTATGTCCTTCCTCATCAACCCTCACATGGATCAGTCCAACATTATTGGCGAAGCTGTGGCGCAGTACCGTGGACGGCACGAATGGGATGATGTTCGATAATTTGGCAGCGTTGGCTGCTCGACCTTGAGCGTCGAACGGATCGTGCTCGATGAGGTCCTCAGCGATGTAGGTATCAAAAGCCCCTATGACGTCTTTTTCAGTGTAGAGTGCATTGATGAAGCCGTCGAAGATTTGACGCTGGTAGGGCTCGGGGGCTGGACGAGGCGGGCAGTAAGATTTCGTCACGTTAGAGCGTGCGTATGGTTGAGGAAAGGTGGAGTCGCGGGCAGCGAGGTTCTTGCTGCTGAGCCATTTCAATGGGGTCGGAGTTGCAAGGACAGAAATAGAGGTAGCAGTAGCGAGGAGGAGCGAAAGGTGCATTTTGAGAGAGATGGAAACAATGATCCCTGGTGTTTGTGTGTTCAGACGTAAACGAAATGGTTCAGCGCAGAGGTCCTTCATATACGGAGGATGGCCACAATGTAACAATCAAGACGTAATCGACTTCGGTGATGTGTCCGTATGTGTATGTCGCTCGCCGCTATTGTAGTGCAGACTTGTTATTTGGGTCTAATGTTCTACGTCTGTCTTGGTAGAGTGGACCCTCTTGGTGAATGGATCCAAGCTTGCTCGAGGATGCTGGGCCAAAAAACCGTACTATTCTCGTCGCGTCGCTCTCGATCCCAGCCCGTTGAAGGACGATATAGCGACAGCCTCGGTGACTTACCATCCCAATCCTGCCCCATCTATGGTTTGATCCCGTTCGAGAGCATACGATTGAGAGGTGAGTATGCAGGACTCGGTCGCATGCAGGATTTATTTCCCCTTTAGCGATTTCAATCAGGCGCCATTCGAATCCCCTGATTGTTGACAGCAAATGCATAAAGGCAGAATTGCGGAATTAAGATTACTATTGATCTTGAGGTGGCTTTGAGTTTGGGCAACCTGGTGTCTCTTTCGGGTGTCGGCAATGGCTCGGTTGCCGAAACCTGCATATCCAAACACCTCCCATTTGGATTTCAACCAAAGTCTTCACTTTCTCTGCTTCATTCCTGTTTTGGAGAATCAGGATGACAAAGTCGGCGTTCCTGCATCAGTGTAGATGTAGAATAATCGGTCGAACCGCCGATCGCCGATTTTGTATAAGAGCCACGATTAGAACTGTCGGGTTTGGGGCAAGTAGTCATTCGTTGGGGTTACATTGGCATTGAAGATCTTTTGGCAGGAATTTGTCTTTGCAATGCTGTTACTGACGACCGCGACAGCGTGCCTGATCACCGGGATTCTTGCACAGCTGCCTCCAAGCTATACGCTCGCCCACACAAATATCACACTCGGTGTGAAGTATGGCAGCATCAACATGACTGCGGGATCAACTCTTGATTTCAATGGTGAGTGCTCGCCAGAATCTCCTGGAGCAGATCCATAGATTTGACGTGTATTTTAGTCCCCTCACAAGCACCTATCCTTAGCACTCCGGTCGCCTCAAATGGTACTTACATCGCAATCGCGGTGGACACCACCGCCAACCTCAGCTCAACTATCCCTGCCGAGCTCCTCTGGTTTCAACAGGACCTCGCCTTCTCCCCTGCTGGTATTGCCAGTTCGAGGTCGATCGCTCAGGTTCCTTACCTGGCGCCAGCCAATGTCGGACACGGTTATCTGATATTGTTGTACGCGCAGCCGCCAGGGTTCATCGTCCCGCCTGACTTCCCGTATACGGGAAAGTTCCGCTCCAATTTCAATGTGAGCAGGGTGGCTGTCGATTTCAAAGCGCCACCGTTGGAGGCAAATTGGTTTATTCTGGGGAGTAATTGTACCAAAGAGGAGGCAACGCCCACAGGGACCTCTACCGTAGGTACTGCCTATGCGACTGGCACAGCTGGTTATTATGGGAGAAACGGCCCATTCCAAAGATCTGGTTTCCATCTGCGCGATTAATGTTTTTGAGTAGTCGGCAGAAAAGATGAGCATGAATGTATTTAGCATGTAAACGATCAAAGATAATGAACATAAGCACATTGGGAATGACAGTACCAATTATGCCCATATCAATGCCTATCCCCAAACTAAGTCGCTTTTGTGGAAGCTGCTGATGCCCATCTCTTGAAGAGAAAGTTTTTGAGCGCTAGGTAGCGAGAGGACACGAGGAAGGACTACTTAGTCATATTATGTGGCCAGTCAAAAATTAGACATAGGAGCATGAAAAGCTTCGGTAAGAATTGAGAAGTGATTGCCAACTAGCAATCGATATGAGCCTAAATTGCCGTGGGGATAGCCTCTCGAGCCCCTACGACGGCTTCAATGGAGTTATGGCTGTGGTTCTTATCCGGAATCTGTTCCATCATTCTCGCTTTGACCTCCCTAGGTAACTCTTCCAAAGTATTTCTGATCCCACTTGCGGTGTGAACACTCTCCACGTCGATGGGCATCATTTCAGCATTGTAATCTTTTCTTGCTGGCGTCTGCACAGCTCCGCCGATAGTAGCAGTTTCGACCAGTCCTACAGCAATACCCGCTTCTTCCTGTAATTTCTCTTGATCACCAAAGGTCTCGCGCCCAGTCTCAAACACCTTATCAAAATCGAATTCTCCCCATTTGATCTCGGGTGCTAGGCCTGCAAACTTCCAAATCCCGTCGACTTTTCGATACCAGTGCTGATTGGTACCGTGGGCATGTCCCTTGACGGCGATTTCGGTTCTTGATTCGTCCGTATATCTTTGATGCGGTACACGCAACTGGTGCCAGCCAACAGCCTCACTGTCCGAGACCTTCTCCCATTTCGAAGAGCCGATGAAATGCTGTGTCTTGAGCAACGGGTTGCCAAGTACGTGTGGGTCTGAAGCCATCGCGACGTACTCATCCGCTGGCAAGTCTTCCCAGATCTTGTTCAGAAAGGAGCGGTAATCGATGCGCAGGGTTGGGGCGACGCAATCGCGAAGGCGTTCCCAATTCTGGAGGAATCCATGTTAGCGTCGAAGGAGGTATAGCATACAACATCGCAAACCTTGGAGTCATAGCTTTCGGCCCACTCAAAGAGTGCAGCATTAAGACCTAGGTAGTCTGGAAAGAAGTATTAGCCTGTGTGCCGCGATGGCAATGACTTGGGCTTGCCTGAGAAAGAGATCTCTTCTGGGACAAAGCGCATATCTTCCGTAGTTCGAGATAATTGCTTCAATATTCTGGGCTGGACACTACGGCACGTTTAGAAGGCGGAGCAGTCTTAAAGTATAGAGCGCCGGTTGGGGCTCTGTAAGCGTCTCTGGTCGGTCGCCGAGTCGCGCATGCTGAGAATGCTCTCGCCATAGTGATCTGTACCATCTTACGCGGTATACCGCGCGTCGGACGTCTGCAGACATCTGTGGCTCCACCTGGCCTCAATTGACGGCGAAGGCTGCGAAAGACCGGGGAGCACTGGCAGTAGAGAGATCGTGCATTGTAAATTTTGGCTGAGGGGATATCGGAGCTCAGAAAACGGGTTGGATCAACTGGGTCAAGCGTTCTCTTGGCACAATTTTGGCACCCGCCGGTCAAATAAGTCGTGGCCGATGTTTCAACTTCAAGATTTCGACTTGTGAGGGATACCAAGCCCCGAAAATTGCGAAAAAATTCTGGAGACATCTAAGACTTCGCAAATAGATCACTTGAAAGTTTAAAGAAACTTGGCGGTGGACTTGTTTGACTGTGCAGACATCAGGGTCTTTTTGCGCTACCAGCCACGACTTCTTTGACCTACTCTCGCTCGGCAACTTTAGAGGCTTCCATTCCTCCGTTTTACATGGAACCAAGAAGAAAAATGTCACATAAACGAGGCCGCTCAGCGTCACCGATTGCGGAGGCACGCATTTTCAAGTCGTCGCCCATTATAGACCGATCGTCTAGGTTCATTGCCTACTTCTCTGCGTCGCTTTCCGCTAAAGAGCTTCAGGCACAAGGCGAGATTGGAACAGCGACCCATCGCATAGCCGCATGGAGAAGGCCTAGCAGTCAACGTGTACTGATCTCCCAGCATCTATTCGATAGTGGCCATGATGACGACGGGGAGAAGTACGGTGGTAAGACGCTCGAGAAGGTAATGTCGATCGCGGATGTGGAGGGCGCCATTGTTGTTGCAAGGTGGTACGGGGGTGTCATGCTAGGTCCCGTTAGATTCGATCACATGAAAGCTTGTGCTCAAGAGGCAATATCAGGCTGGACTCAAGAGAGAGACAAGATTATCAAAAGGCGGAAGGTGCAAGAAGATGTAGCGAGTAGAGAAAGACTGATCCAGTCACTGCCAGAGAGGGACAACAGCATCCTTGTACTTAGAGGCTTGCTGACTCAGAAGGTGGAATCCTCTTCATCGGGTACCAACTCCGGGGTCTCTCCTACCAAAGTTCCTCATTACGGGAGCCTTCCACTGCCAGCACTAGAAAAACTTGAGAAGGTGAGAGACGCGACTATCGCATGGATACTTGGGGCAATTAAGAAGGCCGAGTCGACACAAACGAACTGTGAGGAGCAGGATGCACGGTTGGGTGTAGCAGCAATGCCAGGATCACCCTTACCAGATAGTTGGAAAGACACTATCAAAGACGCGGATGCCCCTCAATCACATGACAGAACAGATCCCGATAGCGAGAAGAAATGACTATCGCATTGTCTGAATTCGTTTATTCGATTGCAGAAAGGCCCGCGACCTCAGCAATGCTTTAAGAGGTTGAATGGCACTATGACGGGGTTTTCCCTGGTCAGTCACTAATTCGGGAAGCGCCTATGAATAGAGAGTAGACAACTATGACGCAAAAGATGAGTGACAGCAACGTCAAAAGTTCCATCAATCTGGCTTCCCCCTATCTTTCAAGCTTGCGTACAGCAAGTTACCATCTGCGCTGCGGGAAAAAGGGGCCACTACGCAATGCACTTTCTAAGGTCATTGCTGTATTATCTGGAGCCCCTCTACGTGCCGGGTACATTTCTGCAGCAGCCTGACGACTTTTCCAGGGACTTTTCCTTTACGATGCGGTGAACCCGGGGTCTCGTGTAGTGCCTTTTGTTTCTGCCTATATGTTTCGAAGCGTGGAGCTGTTGGCGATGAAGTCGGCGCGTGCCTGAGAAAAGCTCTTCCAAGTTCTGTTCGTACTGTAAGCATGACACGTCAAAAATATGTCGACCTTTGAGGATCTCATTAGGAGTGGCTTACCGAGTGACCTGCTATCGGAAAATTGACTGGAGTCATCCTTTCCCAGAATTCCACTTGCCTTATTATTTGCATAGATAGGGAGATCAAGCTCTTTGTCCACTCTGTATCCTCTTTCTGACATGTACTTGAAATTCGATTGTCCACTTACTTTATTCGCTATACTTTGAGTGAGTAGTGAGCGTGAGGGCGATGGTGAAGGTAGAAAGTATATGATGGGTGCCTCTGGTTCCGACATATACTGTTCTCGGCTTTCTGTGAAGGTACCAAAGTCCTGTGGACTGTACGGTATGTCCCCGTGTATTAGATCTTTGAAGGGTAGTGGACATGATGGTTCAGTGCCTGGGCCTTGCTTTTCGAACATTGACATGACAAGACTCTTCCTGAGCGTCCCGTGGGTGTCGATCGCTGCTGACATGAGAACGCTCTCGTCGTCAGTGGGCGAAGGAATCTTTTTATCGCAGTAATCGCTTGCTGCCACCTTTTTGGATGTACGCCACCTTAAGGGTCTGGGCACAAGGGCTAAATCTATTGTAGCATTCCTTCTCTGGGAGGCATCACTGTTGGTGACGTAATAACTACTGAGATTTGATGGTTGAATTATATCGCAGCCGTCGAGAATCGGTGTGATCAATGTTGTGGGACTAGATGGGTGACTACAGATCCATGAATTGAATTTCTTGCTTGCACCCAAGGGTGCTTTCCGGGCTAGAGATGTGCGACATTGAGCTCCCTCGGCCTCCATGTAAGGGTGCGGATCGCTCGCGCCGCGCGTATGTGCTGATGCTGTCTTGTCCATTAGTCTGGATCGAATTGGCATGTTTAGCTGCGTCTTTTGATTGATCTCAATAGTATGATTAGACTTCTGCGTGCTGACTCCAAACTGCTCGGAAATAGAGCGACAGTTTCTTCTTGCCGAGTATCACATGGGATTAAAAAAATGCGTAGCTATGTTGGTGTTTGGTTAAGAACAAATCAATCAGGGCCTTCTCTAGGCCCAGAGCTTCAGAGACAGCATTCGGGGGAGAAATTTCCAATGAGACCACACAAACAAAGAAGCATTATCCTTTTACACAATGAATCACACTTAAAGAATTCTTTGAAGCGAATAGAGACGCGGAAGTTCTGGAACAAAGGAGTGATGTCGATTCATCCACATCTACCATTTTCACGTCCGTGGAGGCCGGCATCGAACATTGACCCTCCAAGAGATACTCACACTGTATACCATTTCAAGGGTTTTGTCACACCATCGTGAGATTTTTGACGACCTTCATGTCTGATGAGCAGCCTGAAAAACTCAGCCTTGAACCTCAGCATAAATGAGACAAGTTCTTGGGATGTGTTCTGCTATAAGGCTTTAGCATCGGTTCCAATGCTAGTCCAGCAAATCTCCTCCACATTAGAACAAAGGCGGGCATCTAATAGAGCAAGGACAGCCTCGGAGCGTTTGAGTAATCGGGGTATAGACGAAAATCAAAGGACAAGATCCAGATAATATCAAGATATAATGGCGGAACAATGTCATTCTATTATCTAATTTCTCCGATTTTCAAGTTCTTTGACGAAGACAACCAACATTGAGCTCCGAGCAATGCATTATTCATGCGAGAATATTATAAATAGGGCCAGGCTTCCACTCGGACTACGCTCGATCACGCAGTCCCCTCCCATCCAAGCAGACACAACACGATCGGTAGACTCAACGATAATTCGCATCTCACAGCACGCCCAGGAAATACACAAAAAGCTTCAAGTATGTGTCAGATCAAGTCTTACACTCTCCGATGCTGTGGTCATGTCTGCGAAACAGAGGTTGTCTCTCGCTGTAATGAATTTAGCTGGGAAACCCCATGCGGTGCATGGTCCGAGGATATCGCTACCCGAGTTCTCTCGGACTGTATACACTGTCGTCAGTCACTTCAAGGGAGGTTAGCGGAGATCACCAGGGAGTATCGCGGACGAGAGGCTGCTATGAGCGAAGATGCGAGAAGGCTCGAGTGGTCTTCAGATAAGGTTCTCGAGCTGACTCTGAAAATTGATGGCGAGCGTGCCGATGCGCAAAACAGATTGCGTCAGCTGTCTGGAGGGGAGGATCAAGTAGTCTGCTGAAACGCGAGGGGTGGACGCGAACATTGGAGCTGAGGTAGTCGTAAGGAGGAATTTCTTCTCCTCCGGCTAAGCTAAAAGGTTCATCTAATCTCTCATAATATAAAGACTTACAATGTGAAGCCACTACTTCATCCCCAGTCTTACTTCATGAGCAGTAATTCTCGAAGTGTCAACTGTAAATATGCTGTACATAGAAAGTCCTAAGCTGTTAATAAGATGCGGTATCTCGAAAGATCGGATCGACGGCAAAGAAGGCAGGATTTCACTAGACGTGGAGCACCATACAGACCTGACTGCTAGATAATCAGAGCGCTGCTGTTATTTACCGTCTAACCAGACTCACAAATGACAGTGCTACTGAATATTTTGGTCTTCTTACAAAGCGCGTCTCCTAACATAGTCGTAAGCTATCTATTTGGTACATATGTTGAGCTCTTGGAGAGATCTAAGGAGAGTGGTAAGATAGCATGGGGTTTGATCAAGTACAGCAAGCGAATGGGCTATTGGACAGAGAAAGTACAACGGGCCTGCAAGAGTATATAAAAGGCACCAGTATCACGACGATACGCTTAAGAGCAAGTTCGCAGAGTCATGGCGATCGGAGGTGATGGAAAGTAACGCGAAAATGATCGATGAAGCTCAGCAAAGTAAATGAGGGCGAAATTGGTTGCATGGACTCTCGCGCGGGATAGGCAGGCTAGGTCCTCGCGGGAGAAGTCTTCAGGACTGGTCCGATTTGAATAAGTTGGGAATTTTCTAGTATTTTCACCACTTCCCACAGTCAGTCAGTTCAGTTCGTCTTTCATAATTCTTCATACATGAATGTGTCGGTATTACCGGTTTCCCTTGAACAAGAGCCCGCAATTAATAACCCTGCCTGAGATCGAGACTAATAAAGCGGCTCGAGAAGAGTTTCAATGAGTTGCATTGAACACTCGCCGATATTTGGGTTGAGTGGAAAGCGGAAGTCTAATTTCAACGTTCTGCTAAAAGAGTCACGGAATTCCATACTAGAGGAAAGGCATTATCTGATTACTCATGGTTTCCAGATCCGCCTTAATAATTCAGTGCAGAGAATTTAGGACCATTCCAACAATTGTCTGATTGGCTTCTATATCATAAGAGGTACGCTCAATCATTTGCTATAAAGAATGGCCCAAGCGACCACCAAAGCTGACCAAAAACAGTACTTGATCCTTTGCTTGGAAATACGGGTCACAGGGAACGCAATCCAAACGATCGATTCAGTCTCTCAAACGGGGAAAAGATTTAGGGCATTTTCCCGGTCGATGTCTTCCCTGTCCGAACATTGATTGGGTACTTCTCGAGGCTGTCCGTGAAGTACTCGATCGTTGAATCGGGAGCATAAGGAAAGTCGCTGCGAAAGAGGATTCGATTCTTCGGCGCCCATTTTAGCAAGGCATCCAGTACGTTTGCGGTTCCAGCAAGTGCAGTATCGAAATAGAACGATTTCGCATCATCCATGATTTGTTGGCCGAGTGGTCCGCCTTTGACTCCTGACGACTGGAAAAGATCTGTACATAGTCGTTCGAGTCGTTCGGCAAGGTAGGGAAGGGTACCGCCAGCATGCGAGAGAATGATCTTGCAGTTGGAGCACTGCCTGATACGGCCGCTCATGATGAGATCGGATGCAGTACGCGTTGTTTCATGAGGATAGTCGATGATAGGCTGCTGCAGCTGAGGACCTGCCCATTCTCCTGTCGTTGCATCAGATCAGAACTGCTGTTTCTGTCGCAGTTTGTGGGCGTCAAACAGGTGAAAACTAAAAAGGGAAGCTCTAAGACGCGGGTTGCATTCTTTCCCATTTGCATCAATGAAGGGAGGAAACGAACAAAATGATGCTTACCAGTCGGTGAATGAGTTGGGTGAATGACAGCATGCCGCTTGTCAAGCAAGCTCTTTCCAAATGGGAATAAAATCGGGATGACCCAAGTATTTCTTGCCGGAAGAAGTGAATAGAGTGACGCCATCCGCTTTTTGCTCATCTAGTGCATAAATGATCTCTGCGATGCAGCCCTCGATGTCGTTGATACTTGGTAGCGCTGCGAAATAGCCAAGACGGCCTGGATTCGATTTGCGGAAGCTGGCACCATATTCATTGCAACGGCGAGCAAGATCCCGGGATTCATCGACCGTCTTAGCTATCTCGGCGCCAGGTGCAGAGAGCGAGATGATTGCGGTGGCAACACCTATCTTATCCATGATGTATAAATTGTCCTCGATAGTCGTCACCGGTGCTGGAGCTCCTGATACATCCACGGAAGCTTTGACTGCTTGGACGTAGAAATCAGGCAGCGAGTGATGATGGACATCGATTCTACTGTGCTGTCGGACCATCGTGCGATGAATTCGGATGTTGGGCCTGCTAGATTCTTTCCTCTCGATGTTTAGAACCAAGAGCTTTGCCATCGACAGGGCTTTATATCAGTGGGTCCTGCCGGCCTGAGGTATTAACGGCTCCTGCTTGCCTTGAACCAAGTGGGATGACGGGCAACCGAGCGTAATCATGTCCTCTCCAGCATTCCCAACTTGCCATGTACGGCGCTAAACATCCGATAGGAGCCGTCCGAGGCTATTTAGACATGTCACAGGAGGTACTCTCCGGCTGGCGCAAGCCCGGCAGGAAAACCATCTAAGTAAGCACTGACCGGCCTCGTTCCAATTGACGGCGTATGGCAAGCGTTTTTCGTGCTTAATCCTTTGGAGGCCAGTCCGCTGTATGGAAATGATAGGATGACTGAGACTGAATGATCAAATCATATCCTCGAGGAAAGCGGTTGGTCACAAGGCGTGTACTACTGATGCATAAGCTCTTGTTGATCTATGGTCTCGTCCGCAGTCTGAATTAGTAGCTTTATCGGTAACGTATAGCGATGTCAGTAGCTCTTGGCCACTCTCGATAGTGCAAAGGGCCACGCATCGGATGTGGGATTGCGGTCGTCGGATAAGGGGAAGAGGCCGGATGGCGGACCTTCAGAGGCCGCTTCTCGGTGCATCTTCCGAGCGACTTTCTAGCGATTGTTCACACTATTACTGATGTCGCACAACTGCCTCTTATTAATAATGGTTTGCACTCAGACTTGCAAGGTGTACACAGCATTGAGTGGTACTCTATGTAAAGCCACGAGAACGCCTCTATCACAGAGATAACTCCATCACCGTGCATGATATGACGTGTCAGCAACGGTAGCCGTCGGAACGAAGTCGTGCCGATTGAAGCAAGCCTTGTGACTTCAGATGACCAACGTCTCTCCAATACCAATCAACCCCAACTCTTCTCCCCAGACTTTCCCATCATTCTCGCAAGCCTCCTGAAATCTTCTAGGAGGTTCGGTGACTTCTTCAAAGTACTGGCTGATCCCGCCTCGAACAGTCCCGTAATGCATGCCGACAGATTTGCGACTTTTCAAATCTTTGTGTAGACACAGAGCGTCTTCAGGCGTACAATGAACAGGACTCAACAAATGCCTTGGGGCGTACAGACCGATCGGGAGAAGGCAGAGGTCGAATGGCCCAAAGGTCTCTCCGATTTGCTGGAAAGCTGGACAGCATGGCATTTCACTCTCAATAGCATTCTTGGGAACATATCGATAGCCCGTATCACCAGCGAAGTACAACCTTTTGAACTCGTTCGAATCATGGTTGGGTGAATGACTCGTGGTACAATCGACCTGTAAAACCCAGGAACACCATAATGTTGATCCGTGATCGAATACGCCTCTACCAGAGAAGTGCTGTGACGGTGTACAAGTCATAGTAATGGATCCTAATGTTCCTGCCTCAACGTGGACTCCTTCCCACCAATCCAGCTCAGTAACGGAGTCTGCGGCGATTCCGAAACCCCAAAGCCTAGGAGCATTTCTTAAACCCACAAGGAAGTGGACGCGGTTAGATCTCTGATGAATCTTGACTAGAGTGTCGGAATCCATGTGGTCATAATGGTCGTGAGATATAGCAACAGCGTCAACTTCGGGCAGCTCATCGAGCATGCAAGGAGTAGGCGTGTAGCGTTTGGGACCAGCCCATGATACTGGACTTGTCCGCTCAGAAAAGACGGGATCAAATAAGATTCTCAACCCTCTGTCTGCGTTTTCGGGCTTTGGTGTCTCTATAAGGAAACTCGCGTGGCCAATCCAGGTCGCTTTAAGACCGTCTTTTCCAATGCCCCAATCTGGCTTCTGAAGCGTTACCAATTTGTCGCGGGATGGAATTGGCTTGAAGTCGCGATTACGGAATGATGTTGTGATGAGCTCAATGGGGGATTGTGGGTGGAAGGATGGCCATGGGTTGACAAAGGAGGTCGGTGGGTTCCCAGCATGGTGTGCAGGCGGAGAAGAGACCTTCTGCGGAATCTTCGTGATCTTGAAGACGGTATTGGGACTCGACATAATGTATTCCTTCAGGTTATAAAGATACGTTCTAGCTTTCTGGGCGCTGATGTCTGTGATGTCATGGACAACGGGAGATGAAGTTGGTCTCGACGCTATCGAGCAGGCTCCGAGAAACTTGACCGGAATCGAGCTAGCGTTGATGCTACAAGGGTTCACCCTCCAGCCGAACCGCCCTATCAGGCTAAGTCTCCGTACTTAGTGCTGCTCGGGGGTGAACCCTTCTAAATCTTGGGTACCTGCCCTGCCAAGGCCAGCGAATCTTAGCAGGCCTTCTCACTGTTAGTCCAACCTCCCTTCTAGATAGGTTTCCAATACTCAAGATTCTCTTTACATAAGCTGGTCGGGTAGACCAAACTTGCTAGGTAGTCGCGCCGCTTCGACGTTCATAGCCTAGCTAGCTGGCTATGGCTGTGCACTTACACGGGAATCCTTCCCATCCTTCGGAACCAACGGAGAGACCGAGTCACAAATTTTCCTGTCTTTTGCCTCTGTGTCCCCAACTTGCATATGTCTTCGAAATCTCTCTCTGCTAAGCACTATCATTTTCGCTCACTGTGACTATGGCCGAGCAGCATGAGCTGCGCCAAAAGCTGAATGGCGCGACGTTGAGAGGTTACAACCCTCATGATCTTGCTTTGCATTTTCGTGATGCATCTCGACAGCATTCTGCGAAGGTAGTGTCAGAGTATCTGCTGGCAGCCATTCGCCAAGAAGCTCTGCCTCCCACCCTTTTCCGCACTTTCTTGACTGCTGTAGACTCGACTCCATTGGCTGCTGCGCTTTGGCAGCAATACTCCAAATATGTCAAAAAGGTCGCAATTCGCCAATTTGGGAAGGAGCTTTAGACTCAACAATGGGAGAACGTTTGGCGAGATGTGGCCGGGACTGACGGTCTTCTAACACTGCTCGCTCATTCATTCGTGACGGAGGTTCAGCAATTCTGCCAGTCGGTAGGACGCTGTACAGGGTGGTCCAAGGTTAACAGTGATGTCAGAGGAGGACGGATCACAGAATTTCTTCAAAGTCTTTTGCCGGATTTTTATCCCCAGAGTACTGTGAAAAGCACTGACCAGCGACCCTTGCATAATCACTACGCGCAACTGGTCTCAGCCTGTGATCCACGCTTTGTCGAGGATTTGCTTTGTCAGGATGACCACATACTATTGCAAAACCTACCAAAAGGACAGGTTTTGAAGCATCACGCCCATACTCTACGTCGGCTTGTGTTTGACGCCATTAACCGAGCGCCATCCTTGAGTAGTACTGTCGCCGAGGGACTCTTGGCAAATCATCTTTCTCCGCTGCTTCAGTCTATGCCTCCACTTTCCAGTATTGAACCTGGCATTTCCGCCTTAATGTCTTTTGCCGAGATTGTGCTCTAAGAGATTGCCTCAAAGGCGAAAGCGCGCTTTCCATTACAAAATCCAGTCATGTGGCCATAGAAAAGACGGCCCAAGAGCTCAGTCAGAATTGCAGTACAGAACAGAAACCCTCAGTCCCAATTTGCGGATCTCGACCTCTGCCACTTCCTTCTCTTGATTGACATCATGATCGCTCTTCCTCCCTTGCACTCTTCTTTGTGGCTCCAAGCTCCGACAACCTTTCCTTCCTGAAGCATTCCCATTCTTCCCATTCTTATCTATAAAAACTTACGTTGCGGTTTATAGCACATATACTCTGTATTGCAATGGCTTCCATATGGCATATTTCGCTCAAGTGTGGCTACCAGCGAACGCCACAGTCAACAGAACTGCTTTTTTGAGTGGCCTGTAAACACCGCCTCCCACGTATCAAGGCTATCACAGAGTCAAAATTTCTACGCCTATGGCACGGACACCGTATGAGAGTACTTGCGACGGCGGCTATATCGAGTTGGCTGCCCGCAAATGAAGGTTAGCATCATTGCTCTTTGCGCATGAAGGCGAAATGCTCCAGTGGGGGCGCAAAGATCAATCGCCGTGACACAAGGCTTTTTCGCAGGGCTAGGTAATTCGGGAATTAATGGCGAGAGCACTCTGCGATATATATGACTGCCCTTCCAGGATCTGTCAGGAATATCTTTTTTGATGTCATATCGCAGGATCTTTCGCGATGTTGTTTCTTTCTCAGTCGATTCGGTTGGCCACACCCTTTTCTCCGCTTTTGTTCGCCACTTCCTTTATCTTGCCTCTCTGTTCTGCGACTCATAGTCACAATGGTTCATTCACACCAAGTGCTGTTCTGCGCATTACGGCGCAAAATATCAGTATCGGAGGGATCCATCGTGTCATGACACTGGTCAATGGGTCAACGCCTGGACCTGTCCTACGGATTCATGAGAAAAAGGTGGCCTGGATCAGGGTGTACAATGATATGAAGGAGCAAAATCTCACCATGGTCTGTTGGCGAGCAGATACACTGCATGGTATTGTGGCATATACTAAATATCGTCTAGCATTGGCATGGCCTTTCGCAAGCCGCAGCGCCCTTCTCAGACGGAACACCACTCGCCAGTGAATGGCCAATCCCGTCTGGACGTTTTTTTGGCTATGAGCTTTCGTTGCCTGAGGATTCTGCCGGTACATACTTCTACCATTCTCACGTAGGCTTCCAAGCTGCAAGCTGTTCCGGCCCATTGATCATCGAAGACCGGAAACAGCCTTACAAGACTGACGGTGAGCGTATCGTTTTCGTACAAGAGCTATACAATCGAAGTGACAGCTCGATCGAGGAGGGTCTCCAAGCAACAACTTTCAAATTCAGCGGCGAGCCGAATGCATTCCTCATCAACGGAAAAGCCATCTCGAATTTTGGCGTGACGGACTCATCATCCGCTCGACTCTCGGTCATCTCCGTGAAGCCAGATCGCACCTACAGAATGCGCTTCATTGGAGCTCAAGCTCTATCCTACGCGGCGCTGGGAATCGAAGGCCATTCCAATTTGCAGATCATTGAAGCCGACGGAAGCTACACCAAGCCTCACAACACTTCGATTCTTCAGATTGCATCTGGCCAGCGATTCAGCACATTACTCAAGACCAAATCTTGTCACGAGCTCAAAGGATCGAAGAAAACGGACTACTACATTCAAATTGAAAGCCGCGAGCGTCCGAGCAACCTGACCAATTATGCCATCTTGCGCTACAGCAACATCTGTAATCTGCCCTCGTATTCTGTCAAGAACGTCTCAAACGCCGCCTACCCGGACAAAAAACCCGTCGCGTTGCCACCAACCATCAACGGCTTCCTCGATTACGCACTCCAGCCTCTTGGGCCCAACGACTTCCCTTCCGCCTCAGAGGTGACCCGCCGCGTCATCATCAACACACAGCAGATCCTCGACAAATGGGTAGTCTGGAGAGACTCCAATGTAAGCTGGAGCGACAACGCCACAGACTCCGCTCCACACATCACGCCATCGCAGCCATACCTAGTCTCCCTCTACCAGAACCGAACCGCATTCATGCCCTCCTACTCCGCTGCCCTGAAGCACGATGGCGTAGACCCAGTGACCAGCACCTTCCCCGCCAAGATTGGTGAGGTACTCGAGATTGTCCTTCAGAACGTTGGCGCTGACGCTTATGATGGTCGCCCAAGCGGCGGTCTGGATGTGCACCCCTGGCACGCTCACGGGCAGCACTACTACGACATTGGCGGCGGACCAGGAGCTTTTGACCCGCAAGTTGCGGAGGAGCGGCTGAAGGGGACGCAGCCGGTGCTGCGGGACACGACGATGCTGTTCCGGTATAACAAGACGACGTCGATGGATAGGAAGCAAGGGTGGCGGGCATGGCGGCTTCGGGTGCAGCAGCCGGGGGTGTGGATGATTCACTGCCATACGGTGCAGCATATGATCATGGGAATGCAGACTGTATGGGTGTTTGGCGATGCGAAAGACATACTCGCTGTGCCCAGACCGGAAGTCAGCGGTTACTTGAGCTTTGGGGGGAGTGCATATGGCAACAGTAGCCATGCGCCGGAGGTGGTGCATTTCAGCGACCTGAATGAGACGAATGGAGGGCATTGGATTGAAGACGCATACTAACATCAGCCAGCACGAACAAGCTGTGGCTAGGAGAAGTCAGGACATCTTCTTTGCTGGAACGGCACTATACTCAAGATTGAAGGGACGACTGCATAAAGCACCCGTTGAGCCTTTTGCCGACGAGTAGCAATAGCCAGATTACAGGATGTCGTCGCTGTCTCCCACTAACCATGAGGGGCGTTAGAAGCGCAAACAGGGCTGGAAGCTGAACAGCGTAAGACTACAAGTAGAGAAGCGATCAGGATGCCGGAACAGAGGCAAGAAGTTGAATGATGTGGTTCCCAACACTGGACAAAATATCGCTGCTGTTCACTGCAACAGGGCAAACCAGTGCAAAGATATGAGTAGCGATGTAGCAGTAGGCATATACCGTGGCGTATACCAGTGGTAGAACAGTACGCCATGTAACATTCAAGATCCGATTCATTCTGTTTGGACGAGGAAGCTCATTCTGGGTATGTTGTGAGAAACCAGTCGTAGTAGTTAGGGAAGCAACTAAGGAGAGACAATTGTGTTTACGAAGGTTATCCCAAGTACTCGCGAACGCCATTGCGCGCTAGGGTCAGTGAGAAAAGGTTAGCCGGAAAAGGTTAGCCATGCCACAAAATTCTAACCGTAGGGCTTCTGTCCTCACAAATCCCTGCAATCTTGATTTGAATTTTGATGAGAACTGATTTCGGCCAAATTACTGCTCAGGAATATTGAGCTTTTAAATTAAATCACTATGAATCGCTTGATCGCAAGGCTCCAAGGATACTCTTGCCCGATATCTCCCAGATGGCATATACCTCCCCATCCCCAACCCCGATTGCAGAAATTCTATTCTCAAAATCCTCTAAGTCGGCAAAAATTGAGATACAATGTCGCAGGCCCCAGATATATTGTCCCAGGTGTGACATGCTGTGGCGAGTATTACCTCTGGACACCAGAAGAAGACGGCGCTTTCTTCTCTAAAGGAATTGTGAAAGAAAATCTTATAGAGTATCGAAGTGGTGGATACCACCCAGTGCATTTAGAGGATACCCTACATGGTGGGAGATATAAGATTGTACAGAAACTTGACTGGGGGCGAGACGCGACGATTTGGATGGCGGAAGATCGAAAGTAAGTGGGACTGGATGATATGGTGTCTGATTTCACATTCTGGGCTCGCTGCTGATATGCCCGGGCCATAGGCTATCGCGCGCTGTCGCCGTTAAGATTTTTAGATCTGATCGACGGCATGACGAAGCAGAAGCACGGATCCTAAGGCGATTGACGAAAACATCGACAAGCGATCGTGGGAAAAACCATATCGTTAAGCTCTTGGATCGTTTTGAACTGAAAGGACCTAACGGTCGGCATTTGTGCCTTGTAGTCGAGGCACTCGGGCCAAGGATTGAATCCGGCCACCTGACACCTCAAGCTGTATGGGATGTAGCTAGGCAGCTCGTAGAAGCGACAGCGTATTTTCACAGAAATGGTGTTGTACATGGGGGTATATACCTTGAGCCCGAAATGCTAATTGGAGATTGCTTACACGCTTGTCCGTACAGATTTACATCGAGATAAGGTCCTATTGTCCAATATAAGCCTCTTGCACTCCGATGAAGGGGTTATTAAACCCCTAAAAAGGCCCGGAACTAGCAATGTTCGATCTGTCGACGAAAAAGGCAACGTCGAATCTAACCTTAGACAGACCGTGACTGCACGGGTACCACGACATGTTGTGAACTCCCTTCAATCACGATTATATACCGTGGTCGTGGTCAATGACCCTCAAATCAAGATCATCGGTTTCGGAGAACGTTTTCTTGCTAATAGCATAAGGGACGTCAAATTTAGGCTCAACTACCAAGCTCCTGAACTAGTGCTTTGCTCTCAGATTGGCCCAAGTGCGGACATATGGAGTCTGGGCTGTTTGGTAAGTTCTGTAGTGTGCGTCATCTCGGATTTCATTTAATGCTTTCTAAAGATCTACGAACTGGTGCATGGAGAAGTTCCTTTCGGTTGCGGCTGGGGCGGCTGGGACACCCAAGACGACATCGTTCGTGAATGGATCACAACTTTGGGAGACCTACCCAAAGAGTGGAGGCGCCACTACCCTCCAAGGTCAGCTGATGGTAAGTGGGTGTCCTTTCCTTTGATTGATCCTTAGCTTTTGCTGTGCATATGTGCTATCACCTCAGGGTGATTCCCACGTCCCTTGCATCCCAAAACTAACAATAGGATAGACCCCAAACCTGGCGAGTATAACATCGTTGATGGGCTCCACTCTCCACGTTTCATGGCTCCTGGCATGGAATGGTTCTCAGAGGCCGATCTTGATACTCTCTGTGACCTGCTCCATTCAATGATCCAGTATCGACCATCAGATCGTCCGTCGGCGGTAGAGGTGCTGAAGCATTCTTGGTTTCAGCGCCGTCCACGCTTAGTTGCAGCCTAGAATTTTATTATGCAGGGAAGGTTCTTGCCAACATCGGAAATCAAGGGATTTGGACTTTGGAATCCACAATATTCGTCTTCTTCGTGTTCAGAGACAATCAGCTTATCTTCACTCATCTCACATATCATGAGGCTTCGACATACTCACAGAAGACAGAATCGACATGATTGCATTACTGTTTGACTAGGTAGAACTGGTTCTATTCTATATCGGGCTAGCCGCAAACCTTGGCTAGCCGAGTTGCCTGAGCTAAGATTGGCGCCTCATAATTTCTATTTCAGCAACGCAAAGAAAGAAGTCTGCTATGGACAGTAGATGAAGTAGATGAACGATGCACTCTACTAGAGCGAATCGAATTGGCTAGAGGTAGTTCCTTATTGCGCTTGGTCTAGAGCGGCAGCCCCCACTGACCGAGTAACCGTCTTCACTCGGTACAGTGGGCGGCTCCTGCTGGATGCCAATCCTATTGACGAGCACCGTGTATGGAAAAGAAAGGCTTTGAGCTAAAAGACAACGCATCCCCCAGTAGGTGAGATTGTCGCACCTTGTTGTACAGTTGCAGTGTGCCGACTTTTTGTTCAAAAGAGTATGCCCTGCAACGCGATTCTCGCCAAGAGCAAAACATCGCTGAGGGAAATTCTGTCTGCTGCTCAGAAGTTGGTCCCTCTAGTCGCTTTGCTGAGTGATATAGGGTGCTTGATCGATTGGTCGATTTGCCGCAGACAGTGACAGTACCACCGTATCCAGCCGACTGGTC
>JAABUI010000525.1_pt1 | contig 27712 bp, 9 predicted proteins | sample 5559111 | NCBI WGS metagenome assembly JAABUI01 (sample SAMN10711870, study PRJNA513365) | rock metagenome | isolation source: Antarctica rocks | place: Antarctica: Victoria Land, Buttleship Promontory | reverse complement strand
TTGACTTGTTTGCTTCACTTTGATTGCACTTACCAATGAATACTACTCTGCCGGCCTTGTCTGTCATATTGGATTTCTACCTGGATATAGCCTACTTTTTCTTCCAAATTCGTCAGATCTCGAAGTCAATCTCGAACAGAGACTTCCAATTACTTTAACAAACAACGCGATTCGTTACTTCATACTTATATGGAGCGTTGTACTCTAGACAAAGAAACGCCTCCATTTCCGGCAAAATGCGTCGGAGCGGGGAGAATCTATTGGCCGAGCTAAAGGAATGAGCTAGAGTTAGAATTACAGTATTGAGGATCACCAAACTTGTTTCGTATACATCCATATCATTCACACTTGGTTCGCCTATCTTCTTTTTGTAGCTTCAAGATGGCACAAGATCCGAAAGAGTATTTCCGAAAACTGCAGCGATCTCTCAACTCAGCACAGCAGAAGGGAGCTGGTGGCCTGCCTGGAGGTCCGAGGAATTTCTTTGGTGGAGCCTTTGGGGTCGTCTTGCTTGTATCTGGAGTGGTAGTGGTCAATAATGCCTTGTTCAACGGTATTGCAACATCATTGATGAAACGTGTCAAGATTGTGGCTGACGAGCGCCAGTGGACGGTGGTCATAGAGCCATAAAGTACACTAGGATAGGTGGTGTGCAAAAAGAGATATATAATGAAGGTATCACATTCAATCTGCTATGATTTACTTTGAGGTGCTGACTCCAGACAGGAACCCATTTCAACATTCCCTGGTTTGAAACCCCCATAACCTACGACGTCCGCGCCAAACCTCGCAATGTTGCCTCCCTTACCGGAACTAAAGATCTGCAAATGGTCAATATAACCTGTCGTGTCCTCTCGCGCCCTGCAGTCAATGCACTTCCTCAAATCTACCGCACCTTAGGGACGGATTATGACGAAAGGGTCTTGCCGTCCATTGTCAATGAAGTACTCAAGAGTGTCGTAGCTCAATTCAACGCCAGCCAGTTGATCACACAACGTGAAAATGTGGCAAGACTTGTGAGAGAGAACTTATCAAGGAGAGCGTCGAGGTTCAACATCATGCTTGACGATGTTTCTCTAACCGTATGCCATCCCTTCCTAGATGCATCAACTTAACAGGCCAACTAATGACCTACCTAGCACCTTGCCTTCTCCCCTGAATTCACTGCTGCAGTGGAAGCGAAACAAGTAGCCCAACAGGAAGCTCAGCGCGCCGCCTTCGTTGTCGACAAAGCCCGTCAAGAAAAACAAGCCACCGTCGTGCGCGCTCAGGGTGAAGCCCGTTCCGCAGAACTTATTGGTGATGCAATCAAGAAGAGCCGCAGCTATGTGGATCTCAGGAGGATTGAAAACGCAAGGAACATTGCGCAACTGCTCCAAGAGGCTGGTGGGAAGAATAAGCTGTATCTAGATGCGAATGGTCTGGGGCTCAATGTCACCGAGGCGTATGAGGATAAGAAGCCGCATTAGTGAAGTAGAGGCGGGAATTGAGGAGAGGTAATTTCGGTTGTGAATACGCATCATCTCCTATCTGGCTTTGAGCGAGGCATGGCGCTTTATGTTCACAGTGTAAGTACAAATAAATGTATCAAAAGCACTTTCAGTATCAATTCCGACCCATTGCCAGGAAAGATCAAAGTGAAATGTTGAGAAACGTATACGGAGCTGTGTAAACATCAAGTTCGGCATGAAATATACTTGTCAATTTTCGCGGCGCTATCCCTGCCAGTGTGCTGACCTTGTTAACATACAAGCGTATTTCCCCCAACGCCTCGCTTTTGTGTGTATCACTATCGCTTTTCAGTTTTTGATAATCCAGTCCAACCCCGTACCTTCTCTGAAGAAACGTAGTCAATACATTTTTGTGAAGAGGAAGCCAAAAACGGAGCCTTTGTTTGCCCTACTGTCCCATCATAACCGTGTGCACATCAAATATCTCATTGCGCCAGCCCCCATCTACCGTGGCATCATCAACTCTCTCAGCAGCCTGCCTCGCCTCTTCTTCGTACAATTTCACAATGCTTCCGGGGGCATAAATGCCATTGAACTTGCCTTTGCTTGGCGTAACACCTACAGCAGTGTAGACATCAGGATCTTCCGCAGGCGTTAGCCTTGTGATGATGGCCTTGATAAAAGTGCGGATGTCTTGAGGATCCGAGATCCGAGTAGCTCGAAGACGCTCACGTGCGTACAACAATTCCCGGTTTGCAGCATGGATACCGTCTGCAATAGCGGTGGCGAGCTGCTTTTGCATGACTCTGCGAACGATAGGGCGGACAATGGGTTTGATGATCCACGCCAGCCATGAGAATTTACTCTTACGGAGTTGGTAGGTCAGCTTGTGGACGTGCACTCTAACAGCTTTGAGAGTCAAGATTTGCTCGAGCTTCTCTTTTCCAATCTCGATGTCAAGAGCAATGTCAATGCCGCGTTCATCAAGCTGGAAGGATGCAATACCCTCATCGGCGAGATGAATCAGCCCAGGATGAGCGCGCAGCCAAAAACCGACCTCGTCTGCGCGGACTGAGAGGCCATTGATGGCGACGGTGACGAGAGAAGTTGTTGAAGTGGTGGTACGAAGGGTGTGAGCTTTGCGTATTTCAAGATCATTGTAGGTTTCGATACGAAGCTTGTAGGGAAGGAAGGAAGTGTTGTTGATGGTGCGGCCGGGTTCGATGATGAGGTTTTCGAGTAGAAGGTCAATCTCTGGGACGGAAATTTCAAGACGTGGGATAGGAATATATTGAATCGCTTGGATGAGGAGGGGTATGAAAACTTGAAGAGAGTCTTGAACGAGGTCCTTGTTGGTGTTAGCATGAAGAGGTGAGAGGATGTTGAAGATCTTCCAGGATGTAGAGATGAGGTTGGCTACGTCGTCATCTTGGAGCACAGAATTGAAGGTGATTTGCAGTTGAGATAGAACATCCTCAACGTCTTCACGGAGCGTAGAATCGGTATCAACCTCATTGGCTTTTTCGCGAAGCTCTTTAATCTTTTGGTCTAAAGAGTCGAAGAAGTCAGGGTCACTCAATAGTTTTTCTACGGAACTTCCCACGTCCATCATTAGATTTTCAAATTCTGGATCCTTTTGTGAGTGCTCCATCACCTTGTTCATCTTCGTTTCGAGAAGATCCCATTGCTCCCTATCACCGAATGATCTAGCCAGTGACCAGGCATTCTTCACAGCCCTATCTAGCTCAAGGTTGGTGTTCACGTCCTCGGTTGCTGTACTTATGGTCTCGTCTGCCGCCCGGGAGTAAGCTAGAGCATAGCGCTTGATCAATAGACCGATTGTCGACACTGAATCTGAATAATCGTTTCTTTTTCGCAGTTTCAATACAGCCTCTTTCAAACGATACAGAAGAGTCTCTTTTTGGTCCCCAGTAACATTTTCATGCAAGCTTGAAAATGCATCTTTGCCCGTCTTGACTAGTCCACTACCCACAACTTTTGACACATCTTCGACCCCATTCGCAAGGTCATTGGCGGTAGGGGGAGGCCCAAGCTCAGAACCAGGCTCATGCATAGTCTTGCTTTCCTGTTCCGAAGGTTTCATTGTTTTCCCGGCCTCTTCCGCGACCCCAGAGAGCGAATACGCTGTGTCCGAGAAGACTTGACGACCAATCGTACCCATGTCCCCAAGGAACATCCGGAAATCAGAATTCGTGAGGAGCAGGCTGCCAACCGTGCGTATGCTTTCGTATGCTGAGCACGCATTAGCAAGTGAAAGTCATTGCAGACAATAGCAAACGTACCAGCAGTAGCATCTGCCTTAGCCTTAACATTTTTCGCCGATCTGGTGATGTCCTCCGTGTCCAATGAAATTTTGGATTTGGAAAGGAACCAAATAAAGTCTTGGATCTGATCACTGTCGTTCTTGTGGCGTATCACTTCAATAAATTGGGACAGCCATCGCTTGGTGAATTTCAACAACAAGCGACCAGAGTCGCTGAGGTCTGGGTTATCTGGGTTCAAAACGTCTGAAGCAAGGAGGGTGCGGAGATTGATGATGAGTTGCTCCGTGGACGGCATGAAACCGGCGGAAAGGGCTCGGATCATCTGATAGCTGTGCATCTTCTGGTGCAGAGACCTTTGCAAGCTCGTGTCGTCTTCATATTGGGGGAGTAAGGCCTCTGTGTCCTCGCCCTTGGTTTTTCGAAACCCGAAACAGGAAGACATTATGAGACGATACAAGCTTGCAACTATTGTTGAATAGCGAAGGCGAGTAACTCAAAGGAAGAAAGTCCAGTGTGAAGCGTTGCCTTTGCGAAGTTGTACGGCAAGACGTCTTCAGTGATCGAGTTTGGAGCCTGGCGGGTGCCTCCGAGGCGTTGGATGGCGCCTGGAACGATCTCTCCAACTTCTTGGACATCAGCCTTATGTACTTTACCCGTACGTCACGTTCACGTTCGTCACATTGAAACGTGCTAGCGGCCGTTCGTTAGCGGCGCTGATCGCTTATGGTTGTTTTTTTTCGAGGACGCTCGGGGCATTTAAATGGGAACGGATAGGTGTACACCCCCTTTTGATGCATGTACACCCCCCTACTTTGATGCATGTCCACCCCCTTAGATGGAGCTTAGCCGATTTATTAGCTTAAGGGAGTCTGCTCGCCAGTATTAAGGTACGTGCCCTAAGACCACCCCGGAAGACTACCCCCGGAAGACCACCCGGGAAGAGTAGCCCGAAGACCACCCCCGGAGGCCACCCTAGGGAGCAGCAGCCCTCTCCTAAGACGAAAGCCTAAACCAATACCTTAGAGCACATCCTGGGGGTCCCTCTAGGCACCTCTTTAGCGCTGTAGTGCGATCGCTATACGCATATAATTAAATTAATAAAAAGGATTACGTACCGTTAGGGATGTCTTCGGGGGGTCTTCTAGGGGTGGTTACCTTAGACTGCGCTGCACGCACTAGGCCGGATTTAGGGGGTGTGTACATGCATCAAAAGGGGGTGTACACCTATCCGTTCACTTTACAATTGAGCCTATCTTCAAGATTACGGGACGACTAAGCCATCAATCACTGGAGGTATCTCTTGCAAGCTAGAGCGTGAGGATAGTCGCCGACCGATCTCCGTCGGGCCTTTACCGACGATCAATGGATTATTAGAGAGCTCGTGTAGCCAGAAAGCTACGCAGGACAAGCAGGACAAGAAGGTCCGTCTTTCTCAGGTCTGCGGTCAATGCAATTCAAATGGCTCATCTCGCTCGAAGCACAGTTCAATGCGGAACCATCAGATATTCAACTGCAAACGCATGAACTTCACGGAAGCCTTCAAGGATAGAAAAGCAGTTCAATTCAGTGCCACCTCAAGGGGCAGATTGGTCCAATCTCGAACCATCATGGCACCAGCACATCCATCCCCAGCGACTGGTGATCACGACACATCAAATTCGATCCCCGTCCGCAGATACAATCATACGTACGGGTTGATTCCCCCAGCTGTCGAGTCCCTCGATACCCAGGCCTTGAGATGTTTGAACCAGCTAGACCGGAAGCCGAAGCCCATCGACAAATATCTTTATCTCAGCGGGCTACGCAATTCCAATGTTCACCTCTTTTATCGCTTGGTCACCAAGCACCTCACGGCCATTGCCCCCCTCATCTATACTCCTACTGTTGGACAAGCGTGCTTGGAATGGTCTCACAACTACGTACAACTAGAGGGAATGTATTTGTCATATGCAGATCGGGGGCACCTCGCATCTGTTTTGCACAACTGGCCTGAGCCCCATGTTGAGATCACTGTGGTGACGGATGGGAGTCGAATCCTTGGGTTGGGAGATTTGGGAATAAATGGGATGGGCATTCCTGTTGGGAAATTGGCTCTCTACACGGCTTGCGCTGGCATACGACCCGAAGCTACCTTGCCACTGATGCTTGATCTGGGCACTGGTACTAAGTCATTGAGGGAAGACCCTTTGTACATGGGAAGCAGAAGGGAGAAGGTTTCTGCCCAGGAAGAGCTAGAATTCATGGATGAGTTGATGGTGGCCCTCACGGAAAAATGGCCAGGGATTGTTATTCAATTCGAAGACTTCAAGAATCCATTTCCGGCCTTGGAGAAGTATGGAGGAAAGTATACTTGCTTCAACGACGATATCCAGGGAACAGGCGCCGTGGTTCTGGGGGGAATCGTTAGTGCCGTCAAACAATCAGGTATCCCTGTCAAAGACCAAAGAGCTGTATTCCTCGGGGCTGGCAGCGCAGGCGTGGGCGTGGCGAAACAGATTGTCGAATACTTCAAGCGCGAAGGGCTGACTGAAGACGAAGCACGTCGTTGCTTTTGGCTAGTAGACACCAAGGGCCTTGTCACGAACGATCGCGGAGATAAGCTAGCGGATCACAAGGTATACTTCTCACGTGATGACAATGATGGGAAACAGTATAAAAGCCTTGAAGAGGTCGTGGACCATGTCAAACCGACCATTCTGATGGGTCTGAGCACCATCGGCGGTGCTTTTACACCTGAGATGCTGAATAAGATGGGCCAGTGGCACGACCGGCCTATCATTTTTCCATTGTCCAATCCATCGGCAAATTCGGAATGCACGTTTGAAGATGCCATGAAATGCACGGATGGAAGAGCATTGTTCGCCAGTGGAAGTCCCTTCCCGTCGTTCGAATACGGTGGGAAACTCCATACTCCGGGTCAGGGTACGTGGAGCAGTCATCTATGAAATTTGAGATCTCCAACCCGGTTCATATTGTGTATAATTCGACTGATCATATGTATGACAGGCAACAACATGTACGTTTTTCCTGGCATTGGATTGGGCACAATCCTTTCCAAATCAACCACAGTGACCCAGTCAATGATATACGCGTCGGCAACATCACTCAGTATATCCCTGAATCCATCGGAGGTCTCTGAAGGATGGCTGTACCCAGAGATCGCTCGCATCCGGGACGTGAGCGTAATCGTCGCAATGGGTGTCATTCGAGCCGCGCAAGAAGCTGGCGTTGACCGTGAGCAGAGCATCAAGGGGATGGGAGATGAGGAGCTGGAAAAGTGGGTGCGATCAAAAATGTATGATCCGCTACACGAAACCCAAAGAGTTGAAGCAGAGATCCAGGGGTTGATCGGTATGCTGAGTAAAGGAAACCCGTCATCCCATTTATGACCAAAATGTTAGATTTGTAAGTTGGCGTGGTTAGTGCTTGGCTTATGAGCGTCTCTGCTTTGTGAATACCCAGAATATACATATTTAGGCTAGGGGGTAGATGAATAGCTACATAGCCAGAGGAAATGAGTGATGATATAGAAGACTCCGTGCTTCGATCCCTTGCCAGATCTCTACCACGAGGATCACCTTAGCTTGTCTATCTGAGCCATCCATTCAAAGCCTTAAGAGTGTCAGGGGTTCACCTTTGGATTGTTGGCTATTGCCTCATCAGAGAACGTCTGGGTCCTATTGCAAGTCATCGAGACCAAGCCTGAACGGAAGTGAAAGTAACCGAATTGCAGCTGCTTCCTGTTTTTCGACACTGCCCGGACGGTTCAATGTATTGACGTATATTTTGTTGTATAAGAGAAGACATGCCTCCTGCAACTAGTGTAGTTGGAGACTTTGGAGGCAGAATTCCACCAAGAAGAAGTTTTTCGTAGATTGGTTGTGGGAAACGCATACTCAGAGGACAGGGTTTTCCTTGTGGAAATATTCGATCAAGTTTTCTTCTTGGCAGATATAGATTTAAAATGCATTACGAATCGAGAAATGACACATACACCTGGCAACGATACAGAGGTTCGGTTATTAGTCAAATGTACTCCGATCTTATGCTCGTTCATTGAGGAATCTTTAAAGCACCTTTGTAACCACATAGCGTCATTCAGGTCTTAGGAGAAGGACGGAATTTCTAGACCAACAATATAGCACAAGTCAATGTCCAGTCACATCGAGCTGTATCGAGGGTGGAAATGTCTGCATCGTATTGTTAATTGCCAACCAAATAATCGAAGAAAGCGACTCGTCATTTCGAGAATAATAAAATTCAATGTGTGCAATATTGAAGGCCAAATGACTCGGCGATCAGATGGAACATTCTCGGTGTCAAGCTTGTAAGAATCACGGAGAAGATTAAACTTTGTAAGATACCAAATTAATGGTTCCTAAGATCCTCGTTGTGGACTTAAGAAACTTGGTCGAGGGTCGGTCAAATAAGTCGTGGCCGATGTTCCAACTTCAAGATTTCGACTTGCGCCGGGTCTCACCAATGACACCAAGCCCCAAAAATTCTAAAAAAATGATGGAGCAATCCTAGACTTCTCAAATAGATCACTTGAAAGTTTAAGGAAAATTGGAAGTGTTATGGTGGACTTATTTGACTGTGTAAACATCAAGGTCTTTTTGCGCTACCGGCCACGACTTATTGACCGACCCTCGGGTGGTTCAAAACGACGAGAGTGATATGATGCCGTTGCTTGGCATCTTTCTACGCTAAATTCCAATTCAGCCGCAAAGGTACCGCCGTACCAGCCTCTCTATATATTCGCTTTACGTGAGCTGTATATACCAGTGCGGTCTGTTGACGACTTTATGCCCTGATGCGCTAACGACAACAGCAACCTTGATCTTCCGAGTTTCCCTCAGAGCGCTTTCGTCAATTCGCGAATCGAGAACATAGATGTGAGTTGTCAAGCAGCTAACGGAGGAGATGCAGCATGCTAATGCGCGTAGCCAATCAATTTCAGCTCACCGAAAGATGTGGAATCGATTCAGTGGCAAGTCGAACGGTACGAAAGCTGACACGGCTTCACAAGCCAGCCGGCGCAACGATGACGAAGAGCGCTCTAGGAAATCCCGTTCCGAGTCTATAGCATCTTCCTACTCAAACGAAAAGTCCTCTTCGAAGGGCGACAAACGGCCTTTAGATACAAGCAAGAAATCCTCGTCGCGGGATGACGACCGTGATCGAGGTTTCAATCCCGTATCTAGCAGCTACTCATCTACCACTCGAAGCGCCTTCCCTGGAACCGCCAGTGCCTCTGTAGCAACCGCTTCGGGCAACCACAACGATGAGCCATACATTCCTGCGGGTCTAGTGAGAAATGCCAGTCTTGCAGATCAAATGCCGAAGTCCAAATCTTCGCGCGACGAGCGCGATGACGTTGAAGACCTAGATCTGAGGTCTAAACGGAGGAAAAGAAGGACTGGCAGTGAGAAAGAACGTGATCGGGACGATCGAAGGCGAGAAACGAAAGACAGCCGTGGTAGGGAGGATAGGGAAGATAAGGATATTGCGAAAACCTCCAGCAGATCTAGCAGGTATGGAAATGGCTATGACGGAGGACGAGGAATCGAGACCACCAGAGGAAGTGTCGATTTTCCAGACCAAGTTGGAGCTGCTGGTTTCTCCCAATTTCCAGGTCAATACGATGCGCAGATACCACACCCCAGTGGGAATTCAGCAGATCACGCTATGTCCTCTCACGTGCAAGATCAGTTTCCGGGACAATTTCCTGTCCAGTCATCAGCTCCTTACCGTCCGCCAATTGCTGCCAGTGGAGGACGTCCTGGACTTGCAGCTGAGTACTATGGAGATGCTGGTGAATCGGTTGCAGAACAACCTGGTAATCGTACAAACACCCCATCGTTGATAATTGGGGCAGAGCCACATCTTCAGCCTGCATTAGCTGTTGCAGCTCCTCCGCCTGAGCCGAGTGCATCTGGTGGAGTTGGCGCTGCAGCCTCTTTCTTCAGCGGCGAATTTGACAATGAAATCACAACCAGCCACAGCCAACAAACTTCATCTACTTATGCTACAGCTCAAATCAGACCAAATGGCAGTCATCATACGACCTCAGCTCCGGCAATACCTACACTCGGTGGAGCTACAATTGGAGCTGCAGCAGGCTATGTCATGGGCAATCAGACCTCATCTCATATCCAGCGTCCAGACCATGCGTCCTCAGGAGGGACAGCGGGTGGTTTTGCGCCCTCTAACTATCAGCGTCCACCGTCTCCTACTGCAGAGTCGTACTATTCTAATACATCCCGACCTCCAAGGCCAGGCAAGCAATCTTCTCCGTCATCTAATACTCCTATGTATGCAGCAGGAGCAGCAGGCTTGGCTGCCGCTGCCTATCATCAAAGTCACGACCATTCCTCTCAACAAAGCTCAATCAGACCTCAGTACCCAACAATGCCAATGGCTCAGCGACATCGCCATCATGGACCTCTAGGAGCAGTCGTTGATTTTTTCAGAGATCCTGATGGAGTTGCTCAATTTGAGGAGTATTCGGAAATCGTAGGCATTTGCAGATACTGCTTTGCACCTGGCTCCTCGGCGAGAGATGCGCCACGCAAACATCATTATCGCAAACGGCGGTCAAATGAGAGCTTGGGTAGGGTAGATAAAGAAAATCGGTACCATTCTTCTGAGAATGAGAGCCGACGGAAGAAAGACAAATCTTGGCTGGCCACTGGACTTGCAGGATACGGCCTGGAGAAATTCGGAGAAAGCTTATTCAAGCAGAAGAACGACTTTGATGACACCTATAGCGTGAAGACTGGGCGCCATTCGCCAGAAGAGAGAAGTTATAAATCTCGACGCAGAAGTCGCTCGAAAGACCGTATCGAGACTGGTATAATCGGTGATGGCAGAATTTACAAGAGATCTTCCCAGGGGAGTTTTCCTGGCGGTTCTAAAGTGACAACTTACGAAAGTCGACGTCGTTCACGATCTCGATCTCGGGACCGGAGAAGCAGTCTTGCGGATGCTACCATAGGCGCAAGCATAGGCTCTGCAGTGGCTACGTCCACCCCTCGACGCCGGAGCAGTACTCCCCCTCAGGGTGCCTTCGTCAGAACTAAGCATAGAAAGGAAGAGCATTCCCCGGAACGACGTTCCAAATCCCACAAGAAGAAAAAGAAGAAGGCTAGAGGGTTTTTCAGCCTTGGCAGTGCATCTTCTTCTTCTACAAGTGTAAACTTGACGCAAGATTCTGACAGGCACCGCAGCACCACGCGACCAAGCACCAAATCCAAAGATGACAGAAAGGCCGAAGCTGCCATTCTGGGGCTCGGCGCGGCAGCAGCCGCTCTTGCTTTGAAGGATGGTCGTAATGGTCACAAGAGAAAAGGAGTCAAACAGTTGGTGGGTGTAAAGGAGACTAGGGATGAGCACGGTCGAGATCGTCGATATGATTACAGGTCCGAAGAGGAAGCGTGGGAATCAGCTCCTGAAAATGAGTACGAAAGTGCTGATTCTGGGCTCGCCTATGGTGGTCCTAGACGGCGTGGTAGCCAAGAGTCGCTATCTTCCCAGTCTTCAGGGACTGACAAATGGAATTGGCGATGGGGCAGTAAGAGGCGGACAGACTCTCCCCCAAAGCGGAAATCTTCTAATCACAGCAACTTCCCCACCGCCGCGGATGCAGCCGGCATGGGCTTAGCTGGCGCCACTGTGATGTCTCCTGACCAATTTCAAGGACCCGCTATGGACGGTACAAGCAGTCTTGCTTTGCAGCAAGTCTTTCCGATCCCGACATCCGATCCTACTCGTTTCGATGTTGGACGAGAGGAGTCCGTCAAAACTTATGTTCGACCCGAAGTAGTCCCTGTCCAGCATCCCCAGCCAATTACACCCGTTTCTGCTGCACTATATTCTAGTCAAGCACCATACGAACATTCCTACAGCGCTCCATCAGGCCTTCCGGGGCTTTCCCACCCAGCTCACCCGTCTCAGTCAGCAGCAATGGACGTTCGCTTTGCTAGAACAGAACCTGATCTACCAGACCGGTTTGCCAAAAATCTCTCGCAAGTAAAAGTTCCCAGTCCAGTGTCTAAACCGCGGAGAAGAGACTCTTCGCCAGCGAGATTCAGTACGGATGCAGTCTCAAGCTCTATAGATCCACGCCGCCGTCCTTCTACCAAGGATGATACCTCAGTAGTACGTTTCGATCGCACTGAAGAGGAAGAAGAGAACGATCGCCGCGAAAGACGACGCAAAAGAAAAGAAGACAAGGAGCGCCGTGAAGCTGGAGAGCAAGAGCAGATCGACAAAGAACGCAAATCATCTCAAGCTATGCCGAGTCAGCAGTCAGACTCTAAAAAGAGAAGGGCAAGCAGCCCAGAAAGATCATCCGTAGGTTCTTGGGCTGCACCTGCTGCTGCTGGCGTGGTCGGTGCAGCGATTGGGGCAGCTGCTGCAACGGAAAGGTCAAAGTCTGAAGAGACTCGTGAGGAACGCCGTGAACGTCGGAGAAAGGAGCGGGAACGTGAGCAGGCAGAGGAAGAAGAAGAAGCCATCAAGAGACGGGAGCGTCGGCGAAGAGAGAGAAAAATGGAAGCAGAGCACGATGTAGACGCACATACAGGATCAAAGAGCTCTAAATTCTCTGATGAAGTTCTCGAGTCTCATGGTGACATCGATAATGAATCGCAAATTACGACCAGAGACGAAAAGTCAGTGTGGCAAGAAGCTGCGAGCACCAAGAGAAAGGCGAGCCATGAAAATTACGGCGACTTTTTTAGACCACTTGATTTGTCAAATGATCAAGTGAAAGTAACCAGCGCCAACGCGGATGCCGATATTGATTTCAATCAGACGCCTGCAATCGTAACAGTCGCGCCAAAAGGATTCCGCGACCCAGATGCCCAGCCGGCCTTCTCCCCTGCAGACATCGACGAGAAGATAGACTTTTCGAGTTTGTCTTTTCCAGTTCCCAAGCTCAGGCTTGTCGAGCCTACTCCGCCGTCCAGCAGGGGGTCTACTCCTCCTATCCGCCCTAAAGATAGCTCTGATGAAGATGTTGAGGAGCCCATAAAAGATCCTTCACCCTCAAAGGTCACCTGGGGGAATGACCAGACTCATGAGTATACTGTCGTCTCACCAGATGAAGACCGGGAAGAAGTCGTCGACTCGCTACCAGGCGAGGCTGTCGATCCAGATCTCGCTGACACGACCAAATCGTTGGAGGAACAGGCGTCGCCCGTGTCACCCGTGAATCAAAAACGGGCGATCGAGGATTCCGAGGTCGCGAAGCCTAGTAATGTTTCTCCACCGTATGGCGATGACATGGAGTTTGCTGCAACTTTGGCGGCGAGCGCGGAGGACGCTGGATTCGATCCGTCTATTGTAATGAACGAGCCATCTTATAGACGTAGAGACTCTCCTCCAGGATCTAATGACCGCAGCATTCCTGGCGCATTTGACGACGACGACGGCTCGACGCTCAGCAAGCGAGAGAAGAAGAAAAAGGATCGAGCTGCTAAACGTGGGGATCTGGAGGATGGATCCAATGGCCGAGATGACAACGCAATTGTGCAAGACATTGTCAGCCAAGTAGAAAATCCAGAGTCTCAAGTCATGGCCAAGTCACTAGACACCTTTGACGAAGATCAAGAGAACTCCAAAAAGTCGAAATCGAAGAAGTCAAAGAAGAAGCGCAAGGACTCTGAACCAAAAGACGAATTCTTCGAAGTCCCTGAAACGGCTAGTAATCATCATGAACCAGAAAGCCGTGAACTGTATGATTCCCCAAGTGAACGCGCCCCTTCCATAGTATCTAGCGTGTCAGCCAGCAATGATGGTCAAGGCTCAAAGAAGTCACGCAAGAACTCAAAACGTGGAAGTGCTGGCTTGGATGACGCAGCATCTAGCGTGTCTTTGTCATCTACAGTCTCTGGGAGTAATGGATCGGAGTCCAAAACAAAGGAAAAGCGTAAGGGCAGCGTGTGGGATCGTGTTCTCGGCAGGTCTAGGGACGATGTACCCCAGGAAGACGGTACGAAAGACTCGACGAATGAGGCCGGCACGAATGATATTGAAGAACCAAAGAAGAGAAGCAAAAAGTCGAAAGAAAGGAGGTCTACTCGTAACGAACTTGAGGATTATCAACCAATGGCCAGTTCGACCGGGACTAGCAGAACACTGGTCGAAAGCGCTGCGCAAGACACAGGTAGGATCACCCAAGACCTACCGGCCATGGTACATACGCCAGCCTCCCTTGGTAGCATACGGGTGGACAATGTGCTGACTGCTTTCAAGAATCTCGAGTCTAGCGGCCAAGAGGCCTCTGAAGCTGGAAAAGAGATCCAAGATGCAGAGGATTCAAATGAAATGCAATTTGAAGATGGAGATCGATCGGAGTCTTTTTTAGACATGCGCCCAGAACCGCCGCCGCCACCTGACATACTTACCATGGAGATGGAGCCCCCAGATCCATTCGAGGCCTCCGATCTCCCAGTCACTCCTCGTTCTCCTCCTGAACATCGAACACGACAGCCTGCTGAAGCTCATATATCAGAACCTATGTCATCCCCTACCGCAGTCCCGTTCGATTTCCGTTTCTCTCGACCTCGCCCCTCGATTGGTTCAGCTCGATCAATGTCACAGACACGAGTCCCTACTCATTCATCTACAGCTCAGGCTCCGCGACCTAAACCGCGGCCACGATCCACAGAGTTTACTTCATCCAAAGAGTTTAGGCCGTTGATGCTTGTAGAAAGGCACAGATCCCATCAGGATTCATCTCCGGAGGAAACTTATCCCTCCCTTCCCTCTAGTCATACGACATCTCGGAGCTCATCCGTACACGATCCTGAGGAGGGTGAAAGAGGTGACTACGAGATGGCCGAAACGAGCCACGGAGATTTCGGACCAAAACATGGGCTGATTGTTCAAGCTGATCGGTCAATTCCGCAGCACGATTTGCTCGATTCACAGCAAGCAACCCCAACTGCTAGCTCCTTCCAACAATCGACTATGGCCCAAGGACCGCGCTCTTCTCGTGAGACTAGAGATTCATTCCCAAAGAGCATTGGCAACGAAGGGAATCAGACTGCCATGATGGAAGATGCTGCGTTAGGTACTATGATGGGAGCGTCCGCCGCTCTCGCATTACACACAGCGATTCAAGGCGACCTTTCATCTCGTTCGAAACTTCCGCAAGAAGAGAAAGACCAGTTTCAGCAAGGTCTAGATGACATGGCTCCAGACGTTGTTATTGACCGAATTGATGAAGACTCCGTAGCTCCTAATGAAGACCCGTCTACTCAAGAAGATGCAAGTCTAGGCCATGAAGAAATTTCTAAAAAAGGGCTTCTCATCCAACAACATTCGGACGAAATGGGTTCATACGCAGAAGCCAATCAGTCAGTTGAGGATAGAAACCTCCCTCAGGAAGAACGCGAACGGCGGGAAGACTTCGACCATTCCAGCGAAAATCCTGCGCAGAAAAGCCAGGAGAAGGGCCTCGATGAGGCAGTCCATGGCGAAGATGCCTCTAGGGTCTTTGAGGAAGATACAATTCCTGACCAGCCGCTGGACCCTAGAGAGGATTTCGCTCCTCAGAAGACTAAGAAAGGCAAGAAAAGCAAACGCAAGGCAAGCCAACCAGAAATACCACAGGGCCAGATTGCGGACCTATCTCTGGAATCCGCGACAAAATTGGACGATCAATTTCCACGCAGTCTGGGTCCTGAAGAAATCCGACGTATTCAAGAGCAGGATACTCAGGATGCAGTCGACTCTTGGTTCTCATCAGCTACTCCTACGAAAAAAGATAAAACGAAGACCAGGAAACAAAAATCAAAGCAGCTTCCAGAGACAATCGAGCCTACCCAAAAGGATGAGGACATGCCTAATGTTGATATTGAATCTGCAGATCCGGTAGATGATCAGGAGATAGGAGAATTGAAACGAGACACGCCACCTAGTGAAGTCCCGAGCATCATGATAGCCACCGCTCAAGGCCCAGACAATGTGGAGGCAGATGTGCCACCAACTGTGACATCACCAAGAGGGGAGTCTATCGATAGCCAGCTGGAAAGGAAACAGAGCAAGTCGAAAGGCAAGAAAGGGAAGAAAGGACGAAAGAACGTAACGCAAGATGACAGTGTTCAGTCAACTTCCCAAACCATCGAAGAGATCGCCTCCAGCGACCCATTTTCGAAGCAACCTAACGAGAGCATAAGAGACCCAGCTCATGCTACGACCGCAGCTGCGTTCGACGAAGGAGCTGAGGGTATCGAACAGATAAAGACCATCCCTTTGGGACTCGAGATTTCTCCTAGTGCAACACCGTTGCCTGCTGGTGATGATTCCGATTTGCAAGAAGAACTTCTATCAGACATGGAGCCGGGCATGAAGGTTGAATTAGATAGCTTTAAGCCAAATTTGGTTCCTACACAGTCATTCGATCGAAACCAGACTGGAAGTGAATGTGGCATGCCTGAGCGTCCATCTGCGCAGACACAAGAGATCAAGCCAGAGCCGGAAAAATTTGATGATGGCTTTGCGGATCTTTCCAAAGCGAAAGATGTAAAAGTCACGGAAGCGGAGCCTAGCTTTCTGGATGCTCGCACGGATACTGATTTGGAAGGAAAGCCGCCGAAGCCGCCGCTGCTAGAAGACGAGTCTAGCACGACCGAGCATGAGCCAATCCAAGGGCCTATAGATCGTTCCACCGAAGAAGTTCAAAAGGAAACTGAAGCTGTCGATGATGATTTGGTTGGGTTTGGCAGCAAGAAGAAAGCAAAGAAGGGTAAGAAATCTAAAAGGAGCCCTGATTCTGGAGCAGACACAAGTGGGGAAATGAAACCCGATTCACCATTACTCAGTGCTATACCCGAATCAACTGAGCACCAAGTGGACGTTTCAGCTTCAGCCTCCGAAGATAAAGAGTTCGTTACGCCCGGAACAGTTCTAGACAAACAAACAGATTATTTGCTTCACCAAAGTGCTGCCGCTAGTCCTCAAGAAGAGCCTAGAAATATCGAAGATGATTGGGCAGATGCCAACGTCAAGAAAAAGGGCAAGAAAGGCAAGAAGGTTAAGAAGTCCGGAGATGAGACAGATCCCAGCGTCGATCCAGAGTCATCGTTGACCCTTGCTACGGCTGAAGCTGCTGAAGACCAGAAAGTGGATGATCTGGCTTCCCAACACGTGGCAAGCACACCACGAGATCAGCCTGAAGACGACTGGACAGGTTTCAGCAGCAAGAAAAAGGCGAAAAAGGCCAAGAAAGCCAAGATGGAGTCTATAGATGATACCCGGACGGCCCCAGATGCCGAGATAGGAACGCCCTCGCTCACGCATCCATTCGAAGTGAGTGAAGGGGGTCAGCCCCAAGCTGTTGCTGTCACACCCGGATTTGACGCCCCACAAGAACCATCGGGAGCTGATGATGAATGGGCGAGTTTCAGCACCAAGAAGAAGGGGAAGAAGGACAAGAAGCATAATTCCAAGACGCTAGATGTGTATCCTGGGTCATCCGAACCAGATGTCTCCCACACGAAGGTTATCGAGCCAGAGCCGTTTCAGCCAGAGTCCATTGAGTCACAGCCTGTCAAAACTGAGTCTGTTGAGCCAGCAGAGCCAGAAACAATCGAGCCAGAGGTGCAAGAGCCAGAGTCCGCTGATTTAGAGCGAGGCAAGCTAGAATCTGTTAAGCCAGCAGAGCCAGAGACAATCGAACGAGCGCAACTCGAATCAGAGCCAATAGAGCGAGAGGTATTGAATGCAGAGCCTGTCGAGCCAGCAGAGGCAGACCCGATTGAGCGACAGTTGCTGGAGCCACAGTCCATCGAGCCAAACCCTTTCAAGCTAGAGTCTGTTGAGCCAGCAGACTCAGAGAGGATCGAGCGAAAGGTACTGGAACCAGAGCCCTTCAAGCCGGCGGAACAAATTTTAGTCGAACCAGAATCAAAGCCATTGCCGATTGAATCAGGCGAACACGACAAGAAACGGTCTGACGAAAGTCTTGCTCGCTATGCCACAATACCGTCATCGCCAGGTGCCGCAATGATATCCGAGGCAGAGAGGGTTTGGCCGTCTCTGAATTCTGATCTTCACGAGGACTTCCCAGAAGCGTCTGACACCGGACTTCATTCGCAGCAATCACTCCCCGATCAATATGCCAAAGATGGCGAGCAGAGCCCGCTCAAACACGACGAGATTGACCAATCCGTGAAGGACCTCGATATGCAAGAATTAGAGCTCATTGATCACTATAGCAATGGCGATAGTCAAGACAAAGCCATTTTAGCAAAAGAACAACCTGCTAGTCCTGTAATCGAAGGGATAGACACGCAAGAAATCGAGCTCATTGATCAGTACGGTAAAGATGAGGAAATGGAATCGACTTTAGATCCATCTGGTGCTACCACCGATACCGCCAAAGATAACCGCTACCCATCGGAAGAGAACAATACTATGAAGACGCCTGACCACGGAGGAGAGGCTATAACGTATCCTGTGATTACGGAGGAACCATCTACTGACGAGCCACTCAAAAAGACTCGATCAACAAGGAGCGCAGCGGAGGAAGATCAGGATAAGGTGGGCAAACAGCACGATTATCTTTCGCCAGCGGATCCCGAGTATATAGAGCAACCCTCCATTGCCAAGTCTTTCCATGACCTAGAACGGGATCGAGACTCTCCCAACCAACGGACAGGCGCGGAGAGTACCAAAAGCGAGGCTCTATCACATGAAGAGGCCATAGCCGAAGAGTCTGTACCTTCCTCTACTTCTCTCGAGCCAGGGACCTCAGTAGATCAAGATCTGACAAGCGATGTTATTGACGATGCTTCTACCCCGAACGCCAAGAAAAAGAAGAACAAGATGAAGGGTTTTATCGGAGCCGCAAATGGCCATCAAAGTGTGAGTGAGCCTGATCTAGGTGACCCCGCAGCACCGCAAGTCATCGACAAAGTTGAAAATAACGACCTCGGAGTTCAAGAAGAATCTCTTTTGGCAGAAGAAACCGAGGGATCGAAACCTCAGGACGTTCAAATTGTGGAACCCTCTACTCCCATCGAGCCAACCCAGCTTCCGGAAACCGCAAAGCAAGTGCCTGAAGACGAGTTCGGAGTCTTGCAAGAATTCCAGCCGGCAAGGAAGAAGAAAGATAAAAAGAAGGGCAAAAAGGCCAAGGCTCCTGGGTGGGAAGATGATGGAGAAGTTGCCTCAGTATCTGACGATAAGCCCATACAAGATGTCACAACTCTGGAGGGTAGTAGTTCTGAAAGACCTATCGCTGTTGACAACACCGTAGTAGATGAATCTACACGAATTGTCGAAAGTCGCCCAAAGAGCAAGAAAGATCGCAAGAAGGCAAGCAGAATCCAATCCTTGTCTTGGGAGAGCGACCCCTCATCAGAACCAACCTCGTTTCAATCGGCTGATCAAGAACCTGAAAAGAGTCAGACAGAGGAATTCAACGATGTGGAACAACGCGATCTCCAAGACTTAAACCCAGCACACGATTATAGCGAGACCCCAAGTCACATTGCTCGGAGTCAAATTGCAGAAGACTTACCGCCAGCATCAGTGCAAGATAGTACAGTGTTAGCTTCAGGACCTTTAGAGCAATATTTAACAACTTCTGAGGAGGTGCAAGAGCAGCTAAATCCAGATGAGGCCAAGGACGGCCGTTCCATCGAAACTGACGAATATCCTACATCAAACTATAAAAAGAGCAAAAAAGACAAGAAAGGGAAGAAGACACGTACACTGACTCCCTATGACGATACAACTCAGCATGAGCGCGAGATTCTTGACGACTCGACGGCCAGAGAGACTCGAGATAAGCCCTCCATAACACCCATTTCTAAGGATCGTGCAGAATGGTCAAAGCAAGAAAAATTGGTTGAAGAGGTTGAGCCAAATGAAGTTGTCGAACCTAGAGACGAGCTTCCTGCAGACCAAGATGACGGAAAGACTCCCAAAGACAATATATCACTTGCAGCAAGAGACAATGGGGATCAGTCAATCGAAGCAAACGAAGGGGATTTTGCCACCTACAAAAAGAGTAAGAAAGGCAAGAAATCCAAGAAGGGGAAATTGCCGACTTTTGAAGTCGGAACAGATCAACCACTTGCAGGGTCGAACCAAGGTCCTGTTCTGAACACAGACATGAGCGGAGACCGAGAGAAAGCCCTCGAGGAGCAAGCTCAAAATACTCCAAGTGACGTCGAGAAGCCACTTGAAACGCTGGAGGCTAGCGATCTCCCCGCTGCAGTAGAAAACCAACCAACAGAACCATTTGAGGAGCCTGGAGCCAAAGAGATCGACACTACCAATCCTGAGGATGAGTTGTGGGGTGCGCCGGCCAAGAAGAGCAAGAAGAACAAGAAACAACGCAAAGGGCAGGCTAAATTTCAAGAAGAGACCAAGGATCCCGAGTCAATTCCATTCAAGCCACCAGAATTTGTACAAGATACTGCGGAATCCATACAGCATACACGTTCTGCTGCGGAGGACGAAGCCATTGATGCTCGTGCCGTGGATTCGCACACTCAGACACCGGATGTCGAGCTTCTCCATCCACTCGAACAGCGTGGTTATGGCCCTAATCACGAACCGGAGCTGGAAAGACGAGCTCTTGGATCTCCTCAAGATTCCAGTGTGGAACTACCAAGCTCAGTAGCCAAGACCGGGGCAACGGAAACACAAGGGCAACTAGGTCAAACTCACGAGGACAGAGCCCATTTTCAGCAACAAGAGCCTGAAAGTCTTCGAAGTTCTACCATAGATCTTCCTTCAAAAGCTTCCGAAGGCGAGTCACGGGATCTGCATGACCAGCCCGACCACAAGCAAACGGACCCAAAGGAACCTGAACTGCGAGACTTCGATATCCCGCAAAGTCCTACCACAAATTTAACAACAATGGCAGAACATGGCCAGCTGGAACCACAAGAGCAACCTGACCATCACCAAGAAAGTTTTGGTGACTTCCGACAAGGAGGCGAAGCTTCTCAAATCCTGACCTCAGATTTGCCAATTCCTTCTGCCGAAGTTGAGATGCTAGATGCGCAAGAGCAGCAGGCGTATGACGACCAATACGCAAAAGAACTTCAAAGACAGCTACAAGAAACGAAGCCTTCTGACGATCCAAACGAAGAAATGTATAGTCCTTCAATTTCTCAGCCGAGTATTGATTCATTGGTCGGAATGCCACTCGAACACCGGACTCCTCTAGCGAAACCCCCACCTTTAGAGGACATTGTCGAAGAATCTAGGTCAAGGTCCAGTCCAGCGCAAGAAACGCCCCCCGCCCAGGACAACAACGATGAATCTTCCCTTTTCAAAGCTCCAAAGCAAAGCAAGAAGACTAAAAAGAGCAAAAAGAAACAGCAGCCAATCATCTGGGAAGACGAAACAGCTACGCCCCCAATTGATAGTGAAAATGGCCATGTTGAAGATGCGCCCGTCAGCTCACCAGTCGCGTCAGGCTCTCGGAATATTGAAGACACCAGCGAGCCAGCCAACTTAGAGGAACACATTGGGCAGCAGCCAGTGAAGGGTGAAAGCAGCACCTCGCCCACTTACGTTGGAAACTTAGGAAGCCGAAACGAGCCCGATGACTACTTTGCCGTCCAGCCAAGTATACTAGCAGAAGGAGACCTCAGACAGAATCCCGAAAATGATGATTTCCGGCGCTTTCTATCCACTGAGTCCACACACTATGGTCAAGAGCTTTTGACAGAGCATGAAGAAGAACCAAGTACAGGTTCGAATGAATACTCCCAACGTCGATTTGATGAAGATGAGAGGGCTGCTGCAGAATCTATGGAATATACTTATCGGCCAGAGACAAGTTCAAGGCCTATTAGCGAGGAACTTAATGACGATCTTGGCCAAGCGATGACGAAAAAGAGTAAGAAGGGCAAAAAATCCAAGAGGAAAGAGGCCGAAAAGGCATTGAGCCCTTCAGCTTTGGAGCCTGAGCACCAATTCGAGAGCTCAAATGTGGAATCCATAGTGGAACCCACAGTGGAGAGAAGCACGTCCCAAGACCAGTCACCGAGGCCAAATACGCATCTCAAAGACGAGCCCTTAGGAGAGGGAAGTTTGCCAATGAGTGATAGCAAGTCCAAGAGTATGGAAGGTCTGACAGCTGCAGCTGGCTTGGGAGCGGCAGCTCTTACAGCCGAAAGTCTTTCAAGGCGAGACTCGAAAAAGGGAGGGAAAAAAGGCAAGAAGGGTAGGAAAGCTAAGTGGGCAGATCTGGAAACTGAGACTCCAAGCTCGGGAAGTCCACCGATTGGAGATGAACCTGTCACCAATGACGCAGAGAATGAAGGGACTCTCGAGCAGGAAAGCACAATGGCAGAAGCACAGGATTATTATGCTGCAGTACCACAATCTCCAATTCCTTCTGCAATTTACGATTCTACATCAGCGGAGTCGAATGGGATGCGCCGTCCATCGCAAACAGGAAGCTCGAACAACAGAGACAGCGCCATCAATGTGGCGGATTCTCCGGTGATCACGGAAGAAGTGCCTATCCATCGTCCTGTGCGTGATAGTGGATATCCAGAGACTGAGTCAAGTCCTACTGTTGGAGCAGAGCCAGAATATCTGGAGGCGGGAGCCGAGCAGGATAATGTCGTCTCTCGTGGCGATAGCGGCGAGCAAGATGCGCCACCCTTGGATCAAGGATACCAGACACCTGAGCGTGGGAGGTCAACAGTTGAAGACCATCCTGGCGTGTCAGCGGAAGTAGATCCCGATCATGATGTCTCAGCGTCAAAGCCAAGAGAAAGGCAAAGACGTTCAAGATCTTACGACAGCGACGATTCAGCTGACTCTGGCTTTGACATTCAACGGCGGCGGCGACGTCAGGCCATGGATAAGCAAACCCGCGAACCCTCACCGGTGAGCTCGACAACCAAAGACCGATCATCAGCACTGTTCGACTCCTCGCCCTCAGCAAGGGAGGTGGTCGATCGACCCCACGAACAATATACATCGACCGGCAATGACTCTATCCGACACGAGCCCACATGGTCCTCCAGCCGCGAAGGCTCACCAACACCAGGGCCTCATTCTACTACACCAGATCGATCAAGCTCTCCCCATACCTCTGGAAGAGTGCCCGACCAACTGACTTACGACAAGTTGACCGGGAGTCACCAAGAGCCGCCCAAGTCATTGTTTGGCAGTGCCGGCCGTCACGACGAAGACGACATCATGTCGAATTCTCAGAGTACTCCCAGCAGCGAGACTCGTGGCAGACGCCGACGACTGAACACCATATCAGAGGATAGCCCGGAGAAATCATCGTTACATGCGAAAGACAAACGCGCCATCTCTGACGTGGGATCGCCTGAAGGTGGTATCAAGGAACGTCGAGTGCGATCGCCGCCGGCAACCGCAAATGTGGAACATCACATGTCTGCAGGACACGCTCTATCACACACGCCAGACCCTCCGACTGACAATGGGCGACGTTCCATTGATATTGAGAGAAGTCAGAGCCGCAATGCAGACCGAGTCTCAAGTCGGCACACCGATCTATCCAACCTGTCGAGCATCCCACCCAAGCAACGCGAAGGCGAACATCGAACGGCCAGTGCGGCGAGCATGCGATCAGACAACAGCATTCATGCAATCATCAGAACGCCAGATCAGGTCCGGTCAGCGAGTGGACAGAGTTACCGCTCCTCTGGCACTCCTCCTCTGCGACGGGTGGATCGTAGCGCTAGCGGGGACCTGCGAGGAGCCAGCAAGTTAGGCGAGGCTAAGAGTCGCGCTAAGACTTCCGAGGCTGAACTTGATCCCGGCATTACCATTCCCTCCTCTTCCACCTACGATCCCGTCACTGACAAAGGCAAGAGTCGCGCCGACATGGCCGATGTTTATGTAAGTGTATGCAATCAAAGGAGCAATGCGCACAATGCTGACCGAGATCTGCAGGAGGGTTGGGGCGATGTGCGCGGGCAATCTCCAATGTCCCCCACGCGCCCACCAAGCATGCGCAAACGACAGAGCATGCAGTTACTCGACCTCGAGACCAGACTCGACTCGCTTGTGTCGGAAAATAGATTACTACAAAGCCAGAAGTCGACGGCCGAAAGATCCTTACAAGATCAGACGCGTGATCATAGCCAACAGCGACATGCGTATGAAGAAGCGTTGCAGGAACATAAGATGTATCTGGCACAGAAAGATTCGGAGCTCAATGAGTTGAGAAGTGTTGTTGAGGAGTGGCAGAGTAAAGTGGATCAGCTTGCGGAGGTGAACGAGGCGCTAACATCGTCTCGTGCGTTGAACGTCGAGCATGACCAGAGATATAGGGAGCTGGAGGACGAGCATGTTCATCTCAAGGAGCGACATGCGGGTTTGACGACTGGTGTGGAGGCGCTCATCCAACGTGAGGTCGCTTCGCATCTCGAAGCCAAGAATTCCGAGTTACAGCAATTGCGGGTTGAGTTAGAATCCGCCAAGCAGCAGGTACGCAATCTGCAACAGCAACTTTCAGCCTCGCGGGAGAGTGAAGACTTTGTCGACCGAGATGAGGACTACTTCGACAGTCAATGCCAGTCGCTCTGCCAGCATGTACAGCAATGGGTCTTGAGATTTTCCAAATTCTCCGACATGAAGGCATGTTACCGCGCCAGCGAGATCCGTGATGAGACCAAAGTTGATCGGATGGAGAACGCTATCCTCGACGGCACCGACGTGGATATCTACCTCCAAGATCGAGTAAAGAGGCGAGATGTCTTCATGGCCGTAGTCATGACCATGATATTCGACTACATCTTCACCCGCTACCTTTTCGGCATGGACCGTGAGCAGCGTCAAAAGCTCAAAACCCTCGAGAAGACCCTTCAAGATATTGGCCCAGTGTCAGCTGTCTGCAAATGGCGAGCGACCACCTTGACGTTGCTAATGAAACGAGAGGATTTCGCCAGACAGCGCGCTACTGATACTGAGGCCATCGTACACGAAATTTATGATACGCTAGCCACGTTCCTTCCACCACCATCTCACTTAGTCGCCCAGATCCAGGATTCACTGCGCAAAGTCATCACTGCCGCCGCGGATCTGTCCATCGAAATGCGCACCCAGCGCGCAGACTATCAAATGTTGCCACCGCTCCAACCGGATTATGATACAAACGGCGACTTGGCCCAAAAAGTCTATTTCAATGCACTTACTATGAACGAACGTAGTGGGGCGACAACATCAAATCAAGCATTGCAGGAGCAAGGGGCGGTTGTCAGGATGGTGTTGTTTCCGTTAGTGGTGAAGAACGAAGAGGACGATGAGCAGATTATTGTCTGCCCGGCCCAAGTGCTGACCGCCAACTCGAAGGGGAAGAAGACGGTCAGAGTAATGAGCGTGCAAGGGAGCACACAGGGAGGGAGGAGCGAAGCAAGCTTTGCGGATGTGAATATGGAAGGGGGCATGATCTGAGGCGTCACCCGAAGACTTGCCCTTTCACGTTAACGATTTATGACTGCATCAAGGGGGTTTAGCGATGGAAAAGGATGAAAGGATTACCATATGGGAGAGAGCGAGCGAGCATTGTGCATTGATGATCTTTATTTGAATATATGCTTTCGGAATATACATAATTGAATGTGGAATCGTCTACATCATGAATACTTTCTCCTAAACCTTGTGCGTCCCATTTCAGAGAAGCCTACGTTGGCCGTCCATTATTTTCAAAAAAAGAAGAAACTCCGCCAGAATCGCACCACGCCAATCCCATACATAATCTCTGACCCTAGCCGTCAAACCGCAGGTCCCGTCCCAACACCCCCTGGCCCCATAGCGCCCCAACTCCTCGCCCACCTCACCCTCTTAGCTCTCGTCAAACTCAGAAGTTCTCGTTTCCTACAATCAATCAATCGTCACCATTGGCTCTCGTACTTGGTAAGATATCCATCTTGGAAAAGCTGGTTTCGTTCCCCATCCCCATCACAGCACATCACACAACTGAAACTGAAAATGAAAATGAAAATTCAAACCTACCGCTTCCCCCACGAATCCGCCCTCTTCCCCTCAGGCGGATACTCCACCCCGTCCACTTCTACCCCCGGCTGACAAGTACACCATGAGTCCTTGGGATAGTATTCAAGGACGAGGGGAACCGAGGTCGGGGAGCCGCCGTGCCAGGTTGCTCCTTCTAGAATTCACGATCAACAAAATCGAAATTTTGGCACGACGGGTATCCGAAATCGGAGGGAACTTACGACAGACGGCGCAGGTGGATTTTTTGCCTATGCTGTTCATGTTGATGATGTTGATGCTTCGTTGAGAGAGAGCGGGTGGTGATGTGGTGGGGGGCTGTGTAGTGGTAGGGACGTGGACTATGGCTACTGCTTTGATCTAAGAGGATGGTTAGGTCATCGCTGTGTCATGTTTTGTTCTACTGAATAAGTGGCATTATACATCAGGCGAAGTAGAGATACTGAACAAGTCTGGATCAATTGCAAGTAATACGTACTGCGGCCAGCGCTACGAACGCAATAATCGAGTACAATCTACAACCTCTATAATTGCATCCCTAAATACTAAGTCTCCTCTCCGACAACCCCAACTCCCTCTCCCACTCCCTTTCCGTCTCCTCCTCCATCGGATCATCCCAAATCTCTTCCCACACAGGCTTAGTCGGCGACCCCAGAGCGATGCCAATAATACCCGCGGTCCAATCCCAGGCATTTCTACGAGGCGAAACGGGCGAATCATCGTCTTCTTCTAGAGACGCTTCCGGTCCGTGATCGGGATCAATGCTGAGATTGAAGACGTTGTCGCCTAGGTCTATTGTTGACGTTGGCGAGATTGGCTCGTCTGAGAGCCAGTCTATCATTCTTACGTCGTCATCTTCGGTCGTGGTTACGCTTGCAGAGAGGTCGGGCAGTGATTCTTCGGCCGGTGCGTCGTCCGTTTCAATTTCTTTGGAGGAGCTGGCGCTGTCGTCCGGATTTTTCTTGAACATGGAGAAATCCATGACTGGAAAATTTAAGCATAGACCATTCAATGAAGGTAGTTCAGGTAGCTTTGGCGGTGCGCTCGTAGGCGAGGGAATGTAGCCCGGTATCGTGGTGAAGTTCCTTTCTTCCTCGATTGTAGAGAGGAGGGTGGTTAACTGGGTAGTACGCTTCTCGGCAGCTTTGACGATCTTGTCTATGTATGAGCCGGTTTTCTTAAGTGTTGGCATGCTGCTTTTCTCTGACCTTGATGTGGCAACAGCTGGTTCCATGCCAATGGATTTGGGATCGAGAAAATCGAAATTCGCAGACTTCTTAGGTGTGTTTCTCGACTTCCAGTGACATGCGCTGGGAAAATCGCATTTGTGCTCACAATGCTGGTTGGAGTCCTCCTTCGACCGGTCTTTGACCACCTGCCTCTTCCACTTGCCATACTCTTCCCAGCTGACGTAGTCAAATTCACTGGCGCAAGCTCGGTGTTTCTTGGTTTCCCCAGTCACCTTGTCAACAGTGACACCACCACAAAAATAATGGCCGTCATGAAGGCATCTCCGGGTTGCCCCCAGGTGATAGCGCGTGTGACATTTGTGGCAAGACCAAATCCAAGGCAAGGGATTCGAGGGGGCTTCCACGGATTTGTTGAGGCTTTTCAATCCTGGAGTCGAGGGCACTGACCGCGGACTTGGCAGGGGAGGGGAGTGGAGCTGCGAGTGACGAGTTGAGGTGGGACTGACCGGCGAAACGGGCCCCGAGAGGTTTCGAAGACCAGAAGGTTGAAGTGAAGCGAGTAATGGTTTGCCGACGGCCATTTTGATCGCTTCACCAGTCGTTTTCGACGCACCTATATCAAGTAGCTCTCGAACGATCCGAATGGATCAGAGGGAAGAAAGGAGTAAAAATCGTAGCGACTGAGAAGACTGCAAGACGATGAAAAAGGAAGGCCAGCTTCTCTTGGTCGGGAATCAAGGTTGAGCGGGATGAGTTTCGCACGAAGAGGAAACTTGCTTGACGCAGGAAGGAAGAGACTGAAAGCAGC